>Ga0209487_1001472_pt1 | contig 19905 bp, 17 predicted proteins | sample Poulit2012_FD_187524 | JGI IMG/M metagenome (GOLD analysis project Ga0209487, IMG submission 187524) | Agricultural soil microbial communities from Georgia to study Nitrogen management - Poultry litter 2012 (SPAdes) (version 2) | ecosystem: Environmental > Terrestrial > Soil > Agricultural land...
TTGCGATATCTTCGTTCACTTTTGGATTATATTTCATTGTACAAGATCCAAGTGGGTATGGACCAGATTCTATTCCAAAATTTTTATTCGATAATTGTGTATAGTGTCTGACTAATTGAAGTTCAGAAATCTCTGGTAATTTGAGGGCTTCCTCACGAATAAGATGCTTTGGCAGCTCATCCTCGAGAGAATAGTCTTCGATCTCACTATGAGGTAAATCATAAGCTGTACGTCCTTCTTTTGATAACTCAAAAATGAGCGAATTATACTCATTCAACATCGCATTCCACCTCCATTAATGCTTCTACAAACTGATCCATTTCTTCTTTTGTTCGTTTTTCAGTTACACAAATTAATGTAATATTTTCTTTACCTATTGCACTTGAAACATCGAAACCACCAACAAATCCTTTATCTAACAACTTCTGGTTCACTTCTTTTATTGGGCTATTCAATTTCACCATAAATTCATTGAAAAACGGTGCTGTATTTAATACATCAAAACCTTTTTCTTTCAACTGTTGAGCTAGATAGTGTGTGTTTGTTATATTTCTTTGAGCTAATTCTTGAATACCCTGCTTTCCATATACACTCATCGTAATAGCGGAAGCTAATGTAAATAAAGCTTGGTTAGAACTATAATTACTTGTCGCTTTTTCTCGTCTAATATGCTGCTCACGCGTTGTTAAAGCCATAACGAAACCGCGTTTTCCTTCGACATCAGCTGTTTGTCCAACAATTCTAGAAGGTAACTTTCTCATCAAAGACTGAGTGACTGCAAGATATCCGGCATGGGGTCCTCCAAAAGACATTGGAATCCCAAAAGGTTGCATGTCCCCTACAACAATATCTGCTCCTAATTTTCCTGGGCTCTCTAATTGTCCTAAAGCTAATGGATTCGCTGAAACAATAAGTAGTGTTTTCGTGTTTTCCAAACATTCTTTAATCTCTTTTAAGTCTTCGATTGAGCCAAAGAAGTTCGGATATTGAACAATGACTGCCGCTGTTTCTTCATCCAATTTATTTTTCAAGTCACTTAAATCGGTGATTTCTTGATTTAAATGGACTTCTTCTACTTCATATTCTTTCCCAAAAGCATAGGTTTTTAAATTTTCAATGCCTTGTGGATGAACAGCTTTTGAAACAAGGACTTTATTTGTTTTTTTAACACTTCCTACCGCTAAATTTGCAGCCTCAGCTAGTGCATTAAAACCATCATACATTCCGCTATTTGTGACATCCATTCTCGTAAGTTCACAAATCATCGATTGCCACTCAAATAAAGCTTGTAATTCACCTTGAGAGATTTCTGGTTGGTAAGGAACATAAGCTGTTAAAAATTCTTGTCTAGAAATAATATGCTTTACCACAGAAGGAATGTGATGATCATATACCCCAGCCCCAATAAAATATGGAACTTGAGAAGCTGTCACATTTTTATTTGCTAATTCTTGTGCATGCTTTATAAGCTCATACTCACTAAGTGATTCAGGGAGATCCATTTGTTCATTTATTTTAACTTTTTCTGGAATATCATTGAAAAGATCCATAATATCTTTTGCACCAATAACTTCCAACATCTCTTCTCTATCTTTATCCGTATTTGGTAAATATCTAAAGTCCATCATGATAAAACCCCCTTCTAAACTTTCGAATTTGAATATTTATATTGAGAAAAAACATGTTCTCATAGCCTTATAGCTCACGAGCCATGAGAACATGTCTCAAATAAACGAATATCCAAAATTATTCTTCATCAATCTGTTCTTTATATTTATCTTCTGATAAGAAATTACTCGTATCGACTTCTCCGATTGCTTCTAATTCAACAAACCAGCCTTCACCCATAGCATCATCATTGACCAATTCAGGCTCATCCTCTAACACCTCATTAATCGAAGTAACAATACCAGTAACTGGTGATAGGATTTCTGAAACGGACTTGACTGATTCTACAGTTCCTAATTCATCCCCTGCCTCAAGTTCATCTCCAACATCTGGAAGTTCAACATATACAACATCTCCAAGTTGCTCCTGTGCATATTCTGTGATCCCAATTCTTACTCGATTGTTTTCCAAAATCTCAATCCAATCGTGATCTTCTGTATAAAATATAGTAGCCATTAAGACCCTCCTCTTTTTCTTTTATAAATTTCATTCTTCTCGCTTTAGCCAATCTTTTTTTACGATAACCGCTGGTACATGTTTATTTCGAATTTCAATAAAAATCTCACTTCCCAGTTTAGCATATTGACTATCGACTAAAATAAAACCAATGGATTGATCAAAAGTAGGACTTTTTGTGCCAGACGTCACTTCCCCAATTTCTGTACCATCCTTGAGTGCAACTTTCATTCCCTGTCGAGCAATGCCTTTTCCTTTTAATTCAAAACCACGAGATTGTCGTTTATTTTCTTTCGCTTGGTACGCTTCTAATGCTGTTTTTCCTGGATAGTCTTGTGTTTTTTTATTCCCTGTTTTTACAGTAAAACCAATACCACCTTCTAGTGGATTAATGGATTCTGATAAATCATTTCCATATAAAGCTAACCCTGCTTCTAAACGTAATGTATCACGAGCCCCTAACCCGCATTCTTTAATTCCATACGGTTCTCCGACTTGTAACAATTCTTTCCAAATTGACAACTGATCTTTAAAAGGCATATATAATTCAAAACCTATTTCGCCAGTATAACCCGTTCTCGAAATCGTTACATTTTCAATTCCCGCTACCTTTTGTTTCGCTTTAAAATAAAACGGTCGAATAGAAGCAACATCTGTATCCGTTAATTTTTGCAGGACGTTTATTGCTTCTGGTCCTTGTAGAGCAATTAAGCCGTATTGATCAGAAACATCTTCAATTTTCACAAGCTGATCTTCATTGTGTTGAACAAACCAATGATATATTTTCTCCGTATTTGCTGCATTTGGCGTAAATAAAATTTCTTCTTCTGAATATTTGGAAAAAATAACATCGTCTAAGGTACCACCTTCTTCATTTGTGATAGCTGTATACATGGATTGGTTATATTTTATTTTTGTTGCATCATTTGTAATGAGTGAGTTCACAAAATCTACGGCATATTTTCCAGTAATTCGAATTTCACCCATATGCGCCACATCAAATAACCCCACATGATTTCGAACAGCCTGGTGTTCTTCTAAAATTTTTGTGTACTGTATAGGCAATGCCCAGCCCCCAAAGTCCGTTAGTTTCACATTATTTTCACCATAATAATCATATAATGGGGTCATTTTTAATCCACTTTCATTTATCTTCGACATACCGTTAACCCTCTCATTTATAAATTAAGAATATTTTTCAAATTTATCATAGCATAGCTTCATTCAATAGACTATGACAGATACATTTTCTTCTAAAAATTATTTAGTTTTTTAGCTGCTCTAACGACTTGTGATGCTAATACTGAAGTTGTCACTGCACCAACACCACCAGGAACAGGTGTGATTGCTGAAACATGAGAGAACACTTCTTCAAACTGAACATCTCCCATTAATTGCCCATCTTTATGGCCATAACCCACATCAATAACTGTTGCTCTTTCTTTGATATAACTCTTATCGATCAAGCCTAACTCACCTGTAGCAGAGATTAAAATATCTGCATTTTCTGAATAAAAATGAATATCCTTCGTATAAATATGTAAATTTGAAACTGTGGCATTTAGGTTTGAAAGCATAATAGAGAGAGGCTTTCCCACAGTAGAACTACTACCAATAACTACGACATCTAAACCTTCTAAGACATAGCCATAATAATTTAAAATTTCAATCACTGCTTGAGGAGTACTGGGTACCATTGCATCCGCATCTCCTTCAATGAGTCTTCCTAAATTAACTGGATGTAATCCATCTACATCTTTTCTTGGATCAATCGCTTCTGATATGTTTGATTTTGTCAAATGACTAGGCAAAGGATGCATTAAAATAATGCCATGAATTGTATTTTCTTTATTTAGTTGATCAATTTCAAATAAAACCTTATCTTCATTCGTATTATGTGGCAAAGTGACCTTTTTCGTTTCTATCTGACATGACTTCATCACTCTTACTGCACTATTTTCATAACTAATTGATGAGTCATCTTCTCCTACGCGTAGAATCGCTAACTTAGGCACAATTCCTCGATTGCTTAATTCAGTTACTTCTTTTAACACTCGATTTCGAATGGATTGACCGACTTCATTCCCATCTAGAATTTTTGTCATAGGCTTCCTCCAACTATTTTTTCTTTAATAAAATTAATATTTCCTTCCGATATTCTCTAATTAATTTTAACAGAAATTGCAACATATAATAACGATGTTGTAAAGAAATTTCACCGAATAACATGTTACAAGTAAAGGTGCATTCTTTTTCAAATGAAAGTAGAGAGAACATTATATATACCGCTAAAACCTATAAGTATGTATGTTGTTTTTCGAATGGTGTCTGCATTCAAACGATCAACAACTTTATTAGCAATCCAAAGTCCAAATAATATACTTACTACTCCTAATAAAATAAGAGGAAGATGATCAGTAATTAATACGCCGTTTGCAATTCGACTAATTAGGCTGACGATAGAGGTAATCCAGAAAAATGTCTGAACAGATCCTAAATACTCTTCTTTCTTCGTAGTTTTAGATAAGAAATAAATCACCATCAAAGGTCCACCTATACTAAAAAGCCCATTCGTTATACCGGAAAATATGATGAATAATAAAGACACGACTCTATTTGGTTTATAATTTTGGCTTGAAGGTGAAAATAAAAAATACAATGAGAGTGCAACTAAGAAAATGCCAAAAAACATTTTCAGAATTTCTTGATTCACATCTGCAGCAAAGGCAATCGATACATATGTAAAAATCGAAAATATTATACTTGGTAGCAAAATCATTTTATAATTTACGTATTTACGATACTGGTAAGCCATCGCTGTCGTAATGAAAAAGGCAATTGTACCTGTTAAAGCTGCACTTTCAATGACTGGAAAGAAAAAAGGGAGGAACATCATCATAACAATCCCCGCTCCAAAGCCCGTCACACCTTGGATTAATCCTGCTATAAAAGTGGGTAAAATTAAAAACAACAGTAAATTCATTTATGTATTTTCCTAACTAAAATATTTCTGTTGTTTATAGTTTATACTATTTCATTATAAAAATAACCTCTTACCCATTCATAAAGAATAGCAAGAGGCTATTATGCATAAGAATCTTATTCTATTTTTGACGTTCTAGTATATCTTTTAAAAATTGACCGGTATAACTTTCTGGAGCTTCAGCAATTTCTTCTGGCGTACCTGTCGCAATGATGGTCCCTCCACCGTTTCCGCCTTCTGGTCCTAAGTCAATTACATAATCTGCCACTTTAATGACATCTAAATTATGTTCAATGACTAATACAGTATTTCCATTTTCAACTAAGCGATTCAGCACTTCAAGTAAACGAGCGATGTCATGTGCGTGTAGACCTGTTGTAGGTTCATCCAAAATATAAAAGTTGTTTCCAGTTTGGATTTTTTGTAGTTCACTCGCTAACTTCATACGTTGCGCTTCTCCACCCGAAAGCGTCGTTGAAGATTGTCCTAGTCTGATATAACCTAGTCCAACGTCATCAATTGTTCTTAATTTACGTTCAATTTTAGGTATATTGGTAAAGAACTCAAGAGCTTCTGTTACCGTCATTTCAAGAATATCTGCAATTGATTTTCCTTTATATTTTACTTCTAAGGTTTCAGAATTATATCTCTTTCCATTACATACCTCACATGGAATATAGACATCTGGTAAAAAGTGCATCTCTATTTTCTTAATTCCGTCACCTCTACAAGCTTCGCAACGTCCACCTTTAACATTAAAACTAAATCGTCCTTTCTTGTAACCACGCATTTTTGCTTCATTTGTTTGAGCAAATAATTCGCGCACATCATCAAATAGGCTTGTGTACGTTGCTGGGTTACTTCGTGGCGTACGACCAATTGGACTTTGATCAATATTGATGACTTTTTCTATTGATTCATAGCCACTGATCTCATCAAATTTACCTGGTTTATCCGTTGACCTACCAACTTCTCTTGCTAATGCTTTTTTCAATACGTTATTGACTAGAGAAGATTTTCCGGAACCCGAAACACCAGAAACCACTGTAAACTTACCTAAAGGAAATTCAGCATCTACATTTTTCAGATTATTTTCTGCAGCACCTGTAAGTTTAATCGCTCCATTATCTTCTGTTCGTCTTTCTTTCGGTACCTCGATCATTTGAGCGCCCGATAAATACTGGCCAGTGATAGAATCTTTATTATTAGCCACTTCTTCTGGAGTGCCTTGAGCGATAATATTCCCGCCATTTTCTCCAGCACCAGGACCAATATCAATTAGATAATCCGCAGCTCGCATAGTATCTTCATCATGCTCTACTACAATTAAGGTATTTCCTAAGTCTCGCATTGTTTGTAAAGAATGAATTAAACGATTGTTGTCTCTTTGATGTAAACCTATTGAAGGCTCATCTAAAACATACATCACACCCGTCAAGTTAGAACCAATTTGTGTCGCTAAACGGATACGTTGTGCTTCTCCACCAGATAAAGTTCCAGCTTGTCGACTAAGTGTTAAGTAAGTTAAGCCAACATTTTGCAGAAAGTTTAAACGATCAGCGATTTCTTTATGAATAGGTTCAGCGATCATTTTATTGTTTTCGGATAATTCCAGTTGATCAAAAAAGGCTAAAGCTTCACCTACTGAAAAATCACTAACATCAGCGATATCTAGTTCATCAATTTTAACACTTAAAGCTTCACGACTCAGACGTTTTCCATTACAAACAGGACAAGGAAGTTCTGTCATATATTCGCCCATTACACGACGTGTGTAATCACTTGAGGTCGTGTGGTAACGTCGCGAAATATTATTTATAACCCCTTCAAAAGGCAAATCTGTGTCACGTACATTTCCAAAATCATTTGTATATTTAAATCGAAATTCTTTATCTCCTGAACCATACAAAATGATCTCTTGATCTGCTTTAGATAATTCTTTAAAAGGCACATTCATATCGATCCCAAATTGTTCACTCGCTTGACGTAACATTTCTGGATAATACTGTGAACTAATTGGTTGCCATGGAACAATTGCTCCTTCTTCTAATGTTTTAGAATCATCAGGAATCACTAAATCCACATCAACAATTAATTTTGTTCCAAGCCCATCACATTCACCACATGCTCCAAAAGGGGCATTGAATGAAAACAGTCTGGGTTCTAAGGTAGGTATTGTAAAACCACATACTGGACAAGCATGATGTTCACTAAATACAATTTCTTCGCCATCAATGACATCAATTGTCGCATAACCTTCCGCTAGTTCTAAAGCTGTTTCTAAAGAATCAATAACACGAGAACGAATGCCTTCTTTAATCACTAAACGGTCAATTACTACATCAATATTGTGCATTTTATTTTTTTCTAATTCAATTTCTTCGCCAACATCTACCATTTCACCATCGATGCGCATACGCACATATCCATCGCTTTGGATTTTTTCAAGAACTTTTTTATGTTGTCCTCTTTTTCCTTTAATTACTGGAGCTAAAACTTGGATACGTGTGCGCTCTGGTAAATCTCTAATTTGTTCAACCATTTGGTCTACAGATTGACTTGAAATTTCGGTCCCATCATTTGGACAAATAGGCGTTCCAATTCGTGCATATAACAATCTTAAATAATCGTTAATTTCTGTAGTCGTTCCAACCGTTGAACGAGGGTTGTTGCTTGTTGTTTTTTGATCAATGGATATTGCTGGACTCAAGCCATCTATGCTGTCCACATCCGGTTTATCCATCTGGCCTAAAAATTGACGGGCAAATGCAGATAGAGATTCTACATAACGTCTTTGTCCTTCAGCATATAGCGTATCGAATGCTAAAGAACTTTTTCCAGAACCAGATAAACCAGTAATCACGACGAATTGATCGCGTGGGATTGTCACATCGATGTCTTTTAAATTATGAGTTCGTGCACCATGTACTTCTATTTTATCATTTGCCACTAACATCATTTCCTTTTTACTTTTATATTCTTATTTATAGTCATTCTCATCGTCATACTATTATATCAAGAAACCATTAAAAAATACAGAAAATATGTTCGCTTTTTATATCTTTTAGGTCTTTTTCTACACACAAAAATGATAGACTTAGTTCTTCTTTTCTCTATAATTCTAAACATTATAACGCGAAAAAACCAGCTAACTGCTTAAAGTTAGCTGGTTTAAATATTTTAATTTTTGACGTCTAGTCTAAATCGACAATTTCTCCAGTGTCTAAGTAGACAATCCATTCAGCAATATTTGTGATGTAATCTCCAATTCTCTCTAAATGCATACCCACAAATGAATAGTCGGCAGCTGCTAGAACTGAATCGGGATCATGTTTCATTAATTCAAGAGCAGACATACGTAAATCATGATACTGTTCGTCGATTTCTGTATCACGTTTAGCTGTAGCTCTTGCTTTGTCTACATCAAATTCCACAAAAGCATCAATAATATCTGAACACATTGAATTAATCTTATCACCGATTTTAGCAATTTGTTCTTCTAGATTCGAGTCACGTTTGTTTCCTTTAACGTTAATTGTTACTTCAGAAATATTCTGCGCATGATCTCCCATACGCTCTAAATCCGAAGAAGCACGCATAACAGCTAACACGCGACGTAAATCTGTCGCATTGGGTTGTTCTAATGCAATAATCTCATAACATTTACGATCAATATCATTTTCTTTTTGATTAATTTTTGCGTCACCGTCAATAACTTGTTGTGCTAACTCTGCATCATGACTATTTAGAGCTTTAACAGATTTATAGATAGCTTCATTGACCATTCTGCCGAGTTGAGACAGATCTCGGTGAATTTCTGCAAGTTTTTCATCAAATACGCTTCTCATAAACGCATCCTCCTTTAAAATCAATAATGATTATCCAAAACGACCTGAAATGTAATTTTCTGTATCTTCTTTATCAGGATTTGTAAAGATTTTTGTTGTATCTCCTGTTTCAATAAGTTCTCCACTTAAAAAGAATGCCGTACGATCAGAGACACGTGATGCTTGTTGCATATTATGTGTTACCATCGCAATTGTATATTCTTCTTTTAAAGAAGTGACTAATTCTTCAATTTTCGCGGTTGATATTGGATCAAGAGCACTTGTTGGCTCGTCCATTAATAAAACTTCTGGTTCTACCGCTAAAGCGCGTGCAATACAAATACGTTGTTGTTGTCCACCAGAAATAGATAACGCGCTACGATCTAAATAATCTTTTACCTCATCCCAAATAGCTGCAGACTTTAATGAATTTTCGACAATTTCATCTAATGTATTTTTGTCTGTAATCCCGTGTGTTCTTGGTCCATAAGCAATATTGTCATAAATACTCTTTGGAAATGGGTTTGGATGTTGGAAAACCATTCCTACTCTCTTACGCAATACATTAACATCTGTTTTCGGTGCATAGATATCCTTACCATCTAATTCAATGGTTCCTTCAATTCGTGCACCTTCAATTAAGTCATTCATTCTATTTAAAGTCTTGATATAAGTTGACTTCCCTGAACCAGAAGGCCCGATAAAAGCAATAATTTGATTTTCATAAATATCCATATTAATATTTTTTAACCCTTGAAAATCACCATACCACAGATTTAAATCTCTTATTTTCATTTTACTCATAATTATTATTTGCCTCCCCCAGCTAATTTACGGCTAATTAATGTTGATAGTCCATTTAATACTAATACAAGGACTAATAAAACAACGGCCGTTGCAAATGCTTCATTTACATGGAAACCTTCACTAGATAAAACATACATATGAACGGCTAAAGTTCTTCCAGAAGAAAATAGCGTACTTGGAAGGTTTGTAGATGAACCAAGTGTATAAATTAATGCAGCTGACTCTCCGATGATACGACCAATCGCTAATATAACACCTGATAAAATACCAGGTGTAGCTACTGGAAGAACTACATTAAAAATGGTGCGTAGTTTACCTGCACCTAAAGCAAAGCTTGCTTCACGTAAAGGCTTGCCTACAGCTAGTAGAGCTTCTTCAGTCGAACGGATAATTAATGGTAAAACCATAATTGTTGTTGTTAAGACTCCTGCAATTAATGAAAATTGAAATTCGAGAAAAGTCACAAAAAATAAGAATCCAAACAATCCGTAAACAATAGAAGGAACAGCTGCTAATGTATCTGTAGCCATACCAATTAACTTAACGATAAATTTCGTACGATCTGCATATTCTACTAAATAAATTGCCGTAAATATTCCAATAGGTGTGGCAATTAACAGTGAGCCACCTATCACGTACAATGTCGTAATTAATGCCGGCATTAAAGAAACGTTTGCTGTTGTATAATCCCACGAAAATAATGAGGGTGTAAGGTGTGGAACGCCATTGATTAGAATAAATAGAATAATAAAACCTAACACACCAAATGTGACAGCAGCGCCAAAGTAAATTAATCCTCGAGCGAATGTACTTTTATTCATTATTTAGCGCCCTCCTTATTCTTAATTATAATAAAGACTGAGTTAATAATTAAAATAAAGACGAATAAAATAACACCTGTCGCAATTAATGCCTGACGGTGATCGCCTGCAGCATAACTCATTTCTAAAACGATATTTGTTGTTAACGTACGAACACCACTTAATAAGCTATTCGGTACAAGTGGTTGGTTCCCTGCAATTAATACAACAGCCATTGTTTCACCAATTGCACGTCCAATCCCCAATACAATACTTGAAATAACTCCTGAAGAAGCAGCGGGTAACATTACTTTGAAAATTGAACGTTCGTGAGTAGCTCCTAACGCTACGCTACCATTATAGTAGCTTCGTGGAACAGCACGTATCGCTGATTCTGATAATTCAATCACTGTCGGTAGAATCATAATTGCTAAAAGAAGCATAGCCGTCAGCATACTATAACCATTTCCACCAATATTATCTCTTACAATTGGTACGAGTAATTGTAAGGCAAAAAATCCATAAACAATAGATGGAATAGATGCCATCAAACTTACTCCTGGTTTTAATATTTTATACAATCCTGGTGGGCAAAATTCAGCCATAAAAATAGCAGTTAATATACCAATAGGTACCCCAATTAATGTCGCCCCAATCGTTACATAAATTGACCCCAAAATCATTGGTAATAAACCAAATCTTGGTGCACTTGCTGTTGGTCTCCACACCGTTCCAAATAAAAATTCATCAAAGCCATATTCTATCATTACTGGTATACCATTAGTAAACATGAACACAATGATAAGCACTAATGAAACAATGGACATGAATGCAGAGATAAAAAAGACGCCATTCATAATACGTTCTTTTTGTTCACCCAACATAATCATCCTCTCTTACTTTATAAGTCTCATATAATAACATGATAAAAAAATTTACTATAATTAGTACATCAAATATAACAATAAATGAACTATAAAACTAGTAGATACTTTTTATTTAAATTTTTATATTATTCACTGATCAATACGAAAAACGAAAAATAAGGGAAGATAGCTGAGTATCCTCCCATACTTTCCATACATTTTTATGCATTTTATTTATTATTCATTCTTATTATTGAACTTCATCCCAAGTTGTTGTTTCACCTAGGTAAATACTTTGTACTTGGTCTAATGTTAGACCTTCTGTTGGATTATCGTTATGCGCGATAACTGCAATTCCATCAACAGCTATTGCATCTACACCAGCGACTTGCGAAGTTTCCTCTTCATCAAGTTCACGAGATGACATACCGATATCAGCACTTCCATCAATTGCAGCAGTAATTCCCGCACCTGAACCTGGAGCTGTAATATCAATTGTTACATCAGGGTTGTACTCACCATATGCTTCTGCGAATACTTGCATTAATGGTTCTACTGAAGTTGAACCAACGATACTAATCTCACCTGACATTGCTTGAGCTTCGTATTCTGGAGCTTCAGTATCTACTGCTACATACCCTTGTTCTTCAACAAGTTCTTGAGCTTGAGATGAAAACATGAAGTCATAGAAGTCTTGAGCTACTTCGCTTAACTCTGAACCGTAAGTTACATTAAAGTTACGTGCTACAGCATAATCACCCGATTGAACATTTTCTGGAGTTGGCTCTACATCATCAACCATTAAACCTTTAACTGAATCATCTAAAGATCCAAGTGAGATATAACCAATGGAGTAAACATCACCAGAAACGGCTTGCATGACACCACTTGTACTATTTTGTACAGTAGCTGTTGCGGTTGTTATGTCATCTTCGTTTTCGTCAACTACTCCAGCAATCTCAACGAATGCTCCACGAGTACCTGAACCATCCTCACGAGTAATTACATGGATATCTGAAGCCGTATCAAAATCTCCTGAGGCTTCTTCTGATCCACCATCAGTAGTTCCCTCGTCTGATCCTGTATCTTCCGTTCCTTCATCTGTTGCACAAGCAGCTAATAATAATGATAAGCTAAGTGCCGACATCCATTTTGTTGCATTTTTCAAAGTCATATATAAGTCTCCTCTATTCCATAAAATTGAATGACATCCATTTGCCTTCCAATATATAGTACACTTTGATTATTTATATACTATGTATTTAATGTAAATTTTGTGTAAATGGCAATTTTTATAGGATTAATTATTTTCTATTGGCAAAATGACTTTAAAGGTCGTTCCTACGTTTACCTCACTGTATAGTTCTATTTGACCATTCATACTGTCAACTAACCATTTTACAATAGATAAACCTAAACCAGTCCCTCCTGAGTTTCGACTTCTTGCTTTATCTACTCGATAAAAACGTTCGAAAATTCTCGTCCGTTCTTTTTCTGGAATACCAATCCCACTATCAATAATCTGAATTTGTGCTTCATCAGCTACCTGACTTATATCTACTATAACAGTTCCTTTTTCTGGTGTATAAGTAATTGCATTCGCAATTAAGTTCATTAAAACTTGTTTGAGCTGTTCTCTATTTGTAAAAATGGAGACGGGTGTTGTTTCTTCAATAGAGTAAGACATTTGTTTAAGCTCAATTTTTTGTTGTAGAATTTGAAATATTTCTTCAGTAACTTCTCGAATTCTTATCCAATCATTCGATACAGAAACTTTTCTTTGTTCTAATTTTGATAATTGTAAAATATCTTGTACCATCGAATCTAAACGTGTTGATTCTTTTAACATAATTTCTAAAAATTCAATCAAAACTTCTTCATCATACATAGCGCCGTCAAGTAACGTTTCACTAAATCCTTTTAACGCTGTAATTGGCGTTCTTAATTCATGTGAAACATTCGCAGCAAAATCTGTCCGAATATTCTCTAATCGACGAATTTCAGTAATATCATAAAGTAAAACAATATAACTCTGCTCACCTTGTTCTTTTCCGGGTACAGGAACAACGTTAGCATCTAATGTTTTCTCTTCCGGAAAGTATATAAGGATCTCCGAATTTACTGCTTCATTTATGACATAAGATTCTTCAATCAGCTCAATTAATTCTGCACTTTTAACATAATCAGTATATAAATGAGAAATTTTTCCATATAGATTGACACCTAATAATTCATTCATTACTGGATTAACTATTCGAATGCATCGATTTTCATCGAGCAACATAACTCCAATAATTAAATGATTAATTAAGCTATAAATTCGTTCTTCACTTGTTTTTAAATCTATTTGTTGCTGTTCTAAGTTTTCGGCAAGTTCATTAATCGAATCACCTAAAGCATCGATTTCTTCATAAGAATGTCCCGTATAGCGCAGCTCATATTCAGAGCTAGGTAATTTCTTGACGAAGGTTTTCATTTTATTTATAGGATTTGTAATTTGACTGATCCAGTTTCTTGAAAGAATGAATAGTAAGATTGCTAAAACTACTGTTCCAATCAATTGAATAATGATTGACAATTGAGTCATATCGGTTAAATCAGTTATTTCACTAGCGAGTCTAAGAATACCTATTGGTTGATTAGACTCATCATAAATAGTTTGCGCAACAAAATATACAGACTGTGGAGACTGGTCGCTATCCCGGTGAGCTACTCCGATCGTTTCTCCACTTAATACTTGTTGAACCTCAGAATAATTAAATAAATTTTCGATCTCTTGCACACTTCGACTTGAATCATATAAAGGTTGTCCTGTGCTATCTAAAAATGTTATTCTTTCGTTCACAACTGGAGCTATCTCATCTAAAATTTCGATAATTTCTTCTTGTACAGGTGCATTTGTATCTTGATCAATATTTTGTGTATCAATATATTCTGTCAAAGATACAATGTCGCTACTAAGCCTTTCACGTTGTTGTTCTTCAATTCGACCTTCTATAACGTTTGAGATCATAAAATATAATAATAATACAAACATCGCTACTATGAAAAAATAGATCCCATAAAGTCTACGTTTTATTCGGTTCATTTAGGGGCCTCTAATTTATAACCAAATCCACGAGCTGTAATAATATATTCAGGTTTTTTGGTATCTTCTTCAATTTTTTCTCTCAAATGACTAACATGTACATCAACAATGCGCGTTTCTCCAGCGAAGTCATAATTCCAGATTGCATTTAATAATTGCTCGCGGCTTAAAATCCGACCTGTGCGGCGAGCTAAGTATAATAATAACTCAAATTCCTTAGGTGTTAATTCAATTAATTCTCCTCGAACAAAGACTTCGTATTTTTCTGGATAAATTTCTATTTCCCCGACAGCAATCATTTCTTCATCATTCCGCGAATTTGCTGAAGATTCAGATTGTTTATATCTTCTAAAAATAGCCTTCATTCGCGCCACAACTTCACGCGGGCTAAATGGTTTTGTTATGTAGTCATCGGCACCAATTTCCAAACCTAGGATCTTATCAATTTCAGTATCTTTTGCTGTAAGCATAATAATGGGTACTTCGATTTTTTCTTGTCTAATTTCTCTACAAATATCCATCCCGTCTTTACTCGGTAACATTAAATCTAATAATATAATGTCATATACATTCTCCAATGCCATGTTCAAGCCTTCTTGCCCATCCATTGCAGATTCTACAACGTATCCTTCTTGCTCCAAGTTATAACTTAGCAGCTTTAAAATAGACTGTTCATCCTCGATAATTAGTACCTTTTTCATATAAACATCCCTTTCATTAGATAAAACCAATAAAACGATAACCATTTTTTTACTTAATTTTCTAAAATTAATAACCCTAAGTTATTATAATCATCATCGTACAATGGCGTTTCTGCAATAACTATTTCTCCATCTTTTCTTTTGATTCGCATTTTAATATAGGAGCGATTGTAAGCAAGCATTTCATTAAATTCTTCTCGACTATTCATCGCCTTATCATTCATATCCATGATAATGTCTCCTATTGATAAATTTAAACGTTCTGCTGGAGAATCAGGGCGTACTGCTATGACACGTAAGCCTTCATCTGCAGGACCATATCGAAAAGTCCATAGATTTTCTCTCTTTCGATGGCGATATAAAATAAACAAACCTATAATTAATAATAGTCCAGTGACTACAACACTTAGTATTGGATAGAAATAAGTTAAAACAACACCTAATAATCCAACCAAAGATAACCAACGGAACTCTTTTTGTATTATACTTGTCGCTTCATTAAGCAATTGTGTAGACACCGTATAATGTAACCCAATGAGAACAGGTAAAATCAATAACGCAAAACGTTCCCCGCCAATGTTTAATAACGGCCACCAATCAGCAAATGGCTCAATCACTTCACCAGGGACGACTATAAGCATCGGAAGCACCCATAAGGATTTATTTGGATACAGGGCAATGGTTTTACCTCTTTTGCTCGATCCAAGGATTGGAAAAATCTTATTTTCATTATCACGACTCATAACAAATGTCGTGATGAGTAAAATAAGTGAAGTAAATAATAAAACATTCATCAATAATAAAGGTAAAGAATTCAGTTCAAAATTTATTATAAATAGATTTTCATTAATAACTGGTTGAAGCCATTGAAAATTCAAATCGAACTGAAATAAATTAGCTGCATACATTAAAATAGAAGTCATTGAAAATGTAAATATCGGATGGATGAATCTCGACCCACCAATCAATAAAAACAAAATCGCGACGATCTGGTAAATGAGATACCATTCAATTGTTAAAGGCACACCTAGAACTAATGAGAGAATAGATACAAGAATTCCTGGTAATAGTCCTTTAATAAAAAAATCTTTTAATTCAAAATTCGTACGATTAAAATTGACACGGAAATTTTTTCGTGAATATTTCACACGTTTGTTTCGATTAAAGATTGTATAAAGTAAACCAATGATAAAAACAGGTTGTAAAAAATATAATAGTATTGCCCATAAAATATTGGTCATTAGCATTTTTTCCACTTCTTTCAATTCAGACATTAAAAGTTCTTAATTTATTCTACATACTTCATAATTTCTTTGCAATAGCCTCAAATTTTCACCAGCTCAATTATATAACAAAAAGCCTTAAGTAACATGCTGTTTACTCAAGGCTTTTAACGAATTTAATATTTAGATCTTTTTGTATTTCTTTATTATTTCTTTCAGATTAACGGCCAAATCCGACAACTTTGTTTGCCCAGAAACCAGAATCAATAGAAGCTACCGCAACACCCGTTGATGTTTGTGAGCCAATAAAGTTTCCACCACCAAGATAAATCCCTACGTGGTTAATACCTCCACCGATGTTGAAGAATACTAAGTCACCTGGTTGTGCTTGGTTTCTTGAAATTCGACTTGTAGCTCCATATTGTCCAGCTGCTGTACGTGGTAACGAACGCCCAGTTTGACTGAATACATATGAAGTATATCCTGAACAGTCAAATCCTGCTGTTGTTGTTCCACCATAGTTATATGGAATACCTGATAAACTATGAGCTACGCTGACAACTGATCCGCCATTTGCTGCAGGAGCAGGAGTTGATGTTGTCTGTTTTGGAGCTGGTGTATTTGTGTTTGATGAAGCGCTAGAACTTGAGCTTGAAGTAGAAACAGCACTTGTATCTGATTCTGTGTTTTCAGAAACTGTTCGAGCAGCTTCTAAATCTCTACGGCGTTGCTCAGCTGCCTCAGCTTGTGCAATTAGCGTACTACGTTCTTCTTCAGCAACAGCTTTTTCAGAAGCAATTTGTGCAAGAATACTTTCTTGCTCAGCCTTACGTTCTTCTAGAATAGTCTTATTTGCTTCAAGTTTTCCAGCAAGTTCTGTTTGCTTTTCTTTCTTTTCTTGAGTTTCATTTTCTTTTGCTTCAACTAAGGATTTATCTTCTTTTTGTTGAGCAACCGTTTGTTTATTTGAAGAAATTAATGTAGAAACTACATCAATACGACCAACAATATCATTCAATGACTCAGCGTTTAATACAAAGTTAACAAGGTTTCCTGATTCACCCACAATTTGTAGCGCTCGAGCTTGTTCATTTAATTGTGTTTCACGCAAATCAATAATAATTTTTAATTCTTCAATTTCAGTTCTGAGACTTTCTAATAAGTCTTCAGTTTCTTTCATTTCAGAAATAAGTTTTTCTGCTTCTTCTTCATTCTCTGTAATATCATTTTGAAGTTCTGTTAATTTATTTGACACTTCATTTTGTTCTGAAGTTAAGTCTGAAATCAAAGAATCAATTTCTGATACTGTTGATGGAGAAGCTGCTACTGATAATACGGGTGAAGCCAACGCTGTTAAACTGATTGTACCTGCCATTACTAAAGACACCAATTTTTTCTTGATCATAAATGTAATTTCCTCCAAATATTATATTCGTTTTTTTTTATTTGTTATTTGTTATACTTTTAAGAATCTTCTAATAGATAGTGCAGAACCAAGTGCACCAATTAAAACACCAGTACCTGCTAATATTAGAATTAATTGATACATGTATGGTGATGGAGCTAATAATGAGAAGTAAGTTCCTTGGAAGAATCCAGAAGCTGCAGTATATACAGTTTCATAGATAAACCATAATGCGGCTGAAGGAATAATGGCTCCGATAAAACCAATTAGTGCTCCTTCAATTAAGAATGGCCAACGGATAAACCAGTTTGTCGCTCCAACTAATTTCATAATTTCAATTTCTGTACTTCTCGAGAAGATAGTAATTCGGATGGTATTTGAAATTAAAAATACTGCAGTGAAAATTAGTGCGATAATGATAATTCCACCAATATTTCTAATCGTTGATGTAACCTGGAATAATCGATCCGCTTGTGCTCCACCATAGTTAACCTCTGACACAAAATCCATTGGCTCAATTTCAGCCGCAACATCTGCTGTGTATTCTGGAGAAGTTGTATCGACTACAAACACGTTATATAACGGGTTTTGATCTCCTTCGAACAATTCAAAGGTGTCTCCATAGCTACTCGTTACGTTTTCTAATTCTTCTTCTCGACTAGAAAATGTAACTTCTTCCACATTGTCTAAATTCTCTAAATTATCTCTTAAATTCACATGGTCTTCTTCTTCAGCTGCTAAATCAACGTAAACACGAACACTTACGTCATTTTCAATATTTGTTGCAAGTTCATTAATGTTCATTACTGAAGCAATCAAACCACCAACAAGTAATAAAGTAATGGACACGGCACTGATTGCTGCGAAACTCATCCAACCGTTACGGCGAATACTCTTAAATCCTTCTTTGATATGGCGACCTATTGTTCTAATTTTCATACGTATAACCCCCTTCAATATCATCTCGGGTAATACGTCCGTCATCGATAACAATCACGCGGTGTTTATACTCATTAACTATCTCACTGTTGTGAGTAGCCATAATAATTGTTGTTCCTTGTTCATTAATCGTTTCTAAAATGTTCATGATTCCTGCGGATGTTTCTGGGTCTAAGTTTCCTGTAGGCTCATCCGCTATTAGTACGCGAGGCATGTTTGCAATAGCTCTTGCGATAGCTACTCGTTGTTGCTCTCCACCTGATAATTCATTTGGATACATGTTCGTTTTGTGTTCTAAATTTACTAATTTCAATACTTCTGATACTCGAGCTTCGATTTGTCTTGGACTTTTTTCTAGTACTTCCATTGCATAAGCGATATTTTCAAATACAGTTAATGTTGGTAATAACTTAAAATCTTGGAATACGACTCCTACTTGTCTTCTAAGAAAAGGAACGTTTTTGTCCTTCATGTTATTTACATCAAAATCTGCTACGGACACAGTACCTTCTGTAGGTAAAACTTCACGGTACATCAAACGCATAAAGGTTGATTTACCTGCCCCACTAGGTCCTACAACATATACAAATTCACCTTGTTCAATACGAACAGTTAAATCATGTATAGCTGTAATTCCGTTATCGTATACTTTCGATACGTTTTTCATTTCTATCATAATTTTATAACACCTTATTTAGTATAAATTTTATTCAAAATAAAATGGCGGAGTTCTCGCCACCAGAAATAGTATAACATCGCATAGAGCTTAGAATGTTTTAATTATATTACATTAATATTTCAAAACTAACATAATATTTCATATGTCACATTCTTTGAATGTTTTTCAAGTAAAACCTTTTAGGTATAGCATTTAAATATTTCATAGGTTTTAGATTTTAGTATAAAATATCTTAAAGTACATTTATTTTTAAAAATCAAACAAAAAGACTTACTATTTTCAGCAAATTTTGTAAATGAATAAACTTTCTTTGTAATCTTCGTTCAAAAAAAGGAAGATTTATGATAATTTTTGGCATATAAAAAAGCAGAAACCGAAGTCTCTGCTTTCTTATATGATTTAATTACGATCCTTGGTGGTCATTAATTGTTAGTCTTAAATAAGACTCGATAAATGGGTCTAG
>Ga0209487_1001473_pt1 | contig 19897 bp, 18 predicted proteins | sample Poulit2012_FD_187524 | JGI IMG/M metagenome (GOLD analysis project Ga0209487, IMG submission 187524) | Agricultural soil microbial communities from Georgia to study Nitrogen management - Poultry litter 2012 (SPAdes) (version 2) | ecosystem: Environmental > Terrestrial > Soil > Agricultural land...
AAACAAAGACACACATCTGAATTACCTAGATGTGTGTCTTTGTCGACCCATTCAGTTTATTTTACGTTTGGTGGTTCTTTGATTGGCTCGTTAACCCTACCTTCCGTAACATGAACTTGATAGGTCTTACCGCCATAGGCGAATTTAAACATTCCATTATTAAAATCCGTACCGATCTCTTTATAAAACACACCTTCATATCTGTTTTTCCTCGACCGATTAAAGCTGAGTTGATAGCTTTTTCCATCCTTTTGCAAGAAACCACGAACTCCTTTTTCATAGTTGGTTTCTCCATCGTCATCAACCGTTCGATCTACTGAGACAATATGAACATCTGTAAATAGCAGTTCCCGAAGCAACACATTTACAAACGAACCTTTTGTTATTTCTTCCCATCTATTTTGAGGTGTCTCTCCAATGATCACCTGTGTAACATTGTATTTATACGCTACTTCTTTAATCGCCTTGACAGATGAGCGTGATTCATTATCTTTTATAATGAATTTCTCAACGCCTAACTCCTCTGACAACTCTTGCCACTGTTCAATATAGCTCATTTTTTCTGCATCGAATTCGTCTGATGGGCGTTGATCAACTGTGAGGACATATAACGGGCAATCCGTCATTCCCGCTAATTTATGACCTCTTCTAATTAATCGCTCTCCATTCGGACCGTAATATACGCAAACTAAAATACTCTCATCCATATGTCCCTTCACCTCTCGCAAGGTACAGTCACCTCTTTAATTATTACTTCCTTACTTTAAAGCGGTTCACAAATAAATACAAGTTAAATTATTATTCGAAGCGCCACTTGATTCAATCCATCATAAAGGATCTACCCTAATAAATCCAGAGGTTCAACAATATTCCCTCCTCTATTGAATAATCATATGAAGTGCAGCGAATATATGTTTAGTATATAATTAACTGAGAAAACATTTATCGTATCCTGATGGCACCTTAACCTTCATTTTTATAGTCCTTTCAACAAAGCATAACCATAATTTCATACCTAATACGAATGAATTTCATAGTTACCATAGCTATAAATAGAAATTATGAAATTCATTAACCTATTATTGAACGGACTTATTTCATAATTAAAAAACGAGGAGGTTTGACTTTGTTAACTGCGAAAACGGCTATATTTATTCCATTTCTAGCAGCCCTACTTATTCCATTCTTGTATAAAAGACTTTCACGTTTACATATAGGTTGGTTTGTACTGGCTGTTCCAACAATTCTGTTCATCGCTCTCGTTCGCTACATACCCGCTATTGCAAAAGGGAAGACTTATTTACATACGTTCAACTGGATTCCTTCATTTGACATTAATTTCATTACATATCTTGATGGCTTAAGTATGATTTTAGGATTGCTCATTACCGGTATTGGCGCTCTAGTCGTACTTTACTCCATTTATTATTTATCCGCTGAGGAATCGCTACAACACTTTTATATTTACCTGCTTTTATTTATGGGTGGAATGCTTGGTGTTGTCTTTACTGATCATCTTATGATTTTATATTTGTTCTGGGAATTAACGAGTATTTCCTCCTTTTTACTAATCGCATTTTGGTATCATCGTAAAGGCTCTCGATATGGGGCAAAGAAATCCCTACTCATTACGGTAAGTGGTGGATTTGCCATGTTAGCTGGCTTTATTATGCTTTATACCATCACAGACACATTCAGTGTGCGAGAGATCATCCCAATCATTGCGAACTTTAAAGAACATGCCTTATTTCTACCGGCTATGATCTTAATACTACTTGGGGCATTCACAAAGTCTGCCCAATTCCCATTTCATATTTGGCTTCCTGATGCAATGGAAGCACCTACACCTGTTAGTGCATATTTACACTCTGCCACAATGGTCAAAGCTGGAATCTACTTAGTCGCACGTTTTACACCCGTATTCGGTGGAGAAATAGCTTGGTTCTGGCTGGTGAGCGGAATCGGTCTGATTACCCTTTTTTGGGGTGCCTTTTCGGCGATCAGGCAAACAGACTTGAAGGCCTTACTTGCTTATTCCACGATCAGTCAGCTTGGATTGATCATGGCATTACTCGGTATGGGATCTGCTTCCTTATATGTGGATGTTAACATCGAAACCGTGATCTATACACAGGCTGCATTTGCCGGTCTCTTCCATCTCGTCAATCATTCCACATTTAAGGGTGCCCTCTTTATGATCGTTGGGATCTTAGATTTCCAAGTTGGGACAAGAGATCTACGGAGACTTGGTGGATTAATGGCCTTAATGCCCATCTCATTTACCGTCACATTAATTGGTAGCTTTTCAATGGCGGGACTTCCACCATTTAATGGATTCCTAAGTAAAGAGATGTTTTTTACAGCGGCACTAAACGTTAAACAACTTGATATCTTTTCATTGGAAACATTTGGTGTACTCTTTCCAATCATTGCTTGGATAGCGAGTGTCTTTACCTTTGTCTATTGTATGATTATTGTCTTTCAAACGTTTTTTGGGCCGCTACAACAGGATAAAAAAGAGAGGCGATCTGCAGAAGCTTCTTACGGTATGTTGATAGCGCCGATCACACTAGCTAGCTTAGTTGTTCTCATTTTTATCTTTCCAAACATCATTGGAAATTACTTAATCCGCCCAGCCATGGCGAGCATGTACCCCTTATTTAATGAACCTAATTATCTTGGGCAACCCATCTCGATTTGGCATGGAGTGAACACTGAACTGCTTATGACGATCGGCATCATTATTCTCGGAACTCTTTTATACCGAACATTTCGACACTGGAAAAGGATCTATTTTTTATTCCCGCGAAGGTGGACGCTTGATTCACTCTATAATAACCTATTGATCCGCTTGGAAAATCGCTCTACAGTGATTACTTCCTTTTATATGACCGGTTTGCTCCGTCATTATTTAGTATACATCTATGTCTTCTTAATTTTTGGAGTCGGAGGTACCTTATTTTATACGAACGCTTTCTCATTTGATATGACGAATGATGCACCTATCACAACATTTGTAGTCATCATCTTTCTCGTTATGATCACGGCTAGTTTAATGATACTTGTTGCAAAGTCACGGTTAACAGCAATTTTATTGAATGGTGTACTTGGCTTTTCCATTGCCATGTTATTCGTTGTTTTCCGTGCACCAGATATCGCACTCACCCAAATTGTCGTTGAGACAGCGACAACGGCCTTATTCTTACTCTGTTTCTACTTTTTACCAGAGTGGGAGAAAGAGAAGCCGAAACGCAAGACGAAAATTATCAATCTTTTTATCTCCATTTCAGTTGGTGGCTTGTTTGTTCTGATCGCCTTATCTGTCCAAAGCGGGAAACTATTTGAGACCATATCAAGTTACTTTGAGAATCCTGATGAGCTAACAGGTGGACTAAATATTGTGAATGCTATCCTAGGGGATTTCCGTGCCTTTGATACAATGCTTGAAGTCGTCGTTCTCTTTATCGCTGGCATTGGAGTTTATTCGATCGTTAAATTAAAAGCTAAAAAGGAGGCGAAGAATATTGAAGATCAATGATGTAATCTTACAATCCGTTACAAAAGTTGTGGTCGTCATTATCTTAACCCTTGCCTTCTACTTATTCTTCTCCGGGCATAATGCGCCAGGTGGTGGATTTGTTGGTGGACTTGTTCTCGCCTCCGCTTTTATATTACTCTGTCTCGCCTTTGATATCGAAACGGTTCAGGTTGGATTTCCTGTTGACTTTAAGCTTGTTGCCGCATTTGGGACATTCATTGTTGTCGGAACTGGGATGATTTCTCTTTTTTATGATGTTCCTTTTCTAACGCAAAGCTTTAAAGTCTATGACTTCCCGTTTTTTGGCATGACCGAATTAGCAACCGTTTCGATTTTCGAATTAGGGGTTGCCTTAGCAGTCGTCGGGGTTGTAGTAACGATTATATTAAGCATTAGTAAGGATGTGTAGGAATGGAAACATTAATCATAATTCTCGCTGGCGTTCTCGTCACGGTCGCTACTTATTTATTACTTTCTAAGAATTTAATTCGTGTAATCTTAGGAACAACGATTCTCACCCATGCTGGGCATCTATTTCTCATGTCAATGGGTGGATTTAAAGGAAGTAGTGTACCTATTCTCGGTGAAAAAACCGCACAATTCGTTGATGCCCTTCCACAAGCATTAATTTTAACTTCCATTGTGATTAGCTTTGGGGTTACCTCCGTATTTCTTGTTTTAGCCTATCGTTCATATGAGGAGTTAGGGACCGATAACTTAATGGAACTGCGGGGGATGAACGATGAATAACATTCTTGTATTACCGATGATTATTCCGCTCTTAACAGGGATCCTACTTGTGTTTTTAAGACGTTTTATCCATGTCCAGCGTTGGCTTAGTGTAAGTGCAATGATAGCCAATGCAATCATAAGCATTGTCATTCTCAATCGGATTCAAGCGGAAGGGGTATTGCGCCTGGATTTTGGGGATTGGCTTCCACCGTATGGCATACTTTTTGTAGCGGATTCTTTTGCAACCTTGCTTGTTTTAACAACGAGTATTGTTGCGGCTGTCTGCATAATTTATGCGATGTATTCGATCGGTGCTGAACGGGAAAAGACATTCTTTTATCCTTTTATAAACTTTCTTGTTGCCGGTGTGATTGGGTCATTTTTCACAGGCGATTTATTTAATCTATTTGTTAACTTTGAAGTCATGTTAGTTGCTTCCTACGTACTCATTTCTTTAGGTGGAACAAAAAGACAGCTGAAAGCTTCCTTGAAATATATTACGATTAATATTATATCGTCGTGGATATTCCTCGTTGCGATTGCCTATTTATATGGTACGTTAGGAACATTAAACTTAGCGCATCTATCTGAGCTTGTTGCTGAATCAGGACAAACACCACTGTTAACTGTCATTAGTATACTATTTCTCATTGTCTTTAGTTTAAAGGCTGGGTTATTGCTCTTTCAATGGTTGCCCGGATCATATAGCGCACCACCAACAGCCATTGCTGCCTTATTTGGAGCCTTGTTAACAAAGGTGGGTATTTATGCGCTGTTCCGCATGTTTACACTCATATTTTACCATGAGCCTTCAATTACCCATACATTTATTGGAGTTATGGCTGCCATCACCCTCATAGGTGGAAGTCTTGGTGCCATTGCTTATAACGATATTCGCCAAATTGTTTCTTATAACGTGGTCATTGCCGTCGGTTTTATTTTGGTCGGGCTTGCTCTTGCTACGCCCATCGCGTTTGAAGGAGCAATTTATTACTTAATTCATGACATGATTGTAAAAGCTTTGTTATTCTTGATTGCAGGAACAATGATTTATTTGACCGGTACCGCCAGACTCGAAAAAATGAGTGGTCTCATCCGAAATTATCCTGTTTTAGGTTGGTTGTTTTTCATTACGATGCTTTCATTAGCAGGGATTCCGCCATTCAGTGGCTTTATTGGAAAGGTATTAATGGGTCAAGCAGCTATCGAGTCAGGCGCCTATATCTTGCTGGCCATTAGTTTCATATCAAGCCTTTTTGTACTCTATTCATTGCTCCGCGTCTTCATGAGTACATTCTGGGGCGAGACAATCATTAGTGAAGAAGATCAAAAGCCACTCAAAAAGGGAATTATCATCCCGTCTATTTTATTCGCGATCGCAACAATTGGACTTGGTTTAGGTGCGGAAGGCCTATCCGCGTATGTTATGGACGCAGCCAATACATTAGCCAATCCAGATCTATACATTGATGCTGTTTTATCTAGGGATTAACGACACAACATGGAGGTGAATGAAAATGCCCGCGCAATTTCTACTTAATCTGTTTATTGCCTTTCTATGGGTTCTTTTCAAAGATGAAAGTGTGTTTAAATTTACGACCTTTGTAGCCGGTTTTATGGTTGGTATTGTGATCGTCTTTACGATGCGGCGTTTCTTCGGAGGGCGATTTTATCTTCATCGGTTTTACTCGATCATGAAGTTGATTCTCATCTTTATTTCTGAAACATTGCAATCAGCAGTTGTCGTTATTAAACAAGTGCTAAGTCCAAAAATCAAAATAAAACCTGGTATCTTTCGTTATGAAACCGTGTTACAAGGGGAATGGGAAGTACCCACACTCGCCTTACTCCTTACATTGACACCTGGATCTGTCGTGATGGAAGTGACACCTGAAGGAGATGCCTTCTATATTCATGCCATGGATATTGAACAAACGCGTAAGGATTTAGAAGACTCGCTTGCTCGATTCGAAAAGGCGATTATGGAGGTGACTAGATAATGATAGAAACGATATTAGTGACTTCGCTTATCTTATACGGCATTGCTATTGCCATTACATTTATTCGGATCATTCTCGGTCCTTCTTTTTCAGATCGTGTCATTGCAATGGATGTTATCGGGGTTAATTTAATCTCTGCTATTGCGATTATTTCGATCTTGTATCATACAAAGGCATTTCTAGAGGTTATTTTGATTTTGGGCATCTTAGCCTTTATTAGTACGATTGCCTTTTCTAAATTTCTGGAAAGAGGTGTTATCATTGAACGGAAGCGTAGGTTATGAACTCATTGGAGCACTGCTTATTTTAATCGGTAGTATCCTCAGTGTGATTAGTGCCATCGGGATTATTCGGTTTCCAGATATATATACCCGGGCACATGCGGCAACAAAAACAACTACATTGGCCGTCTTATTAACGTTGATTGGAGCTTTTCTTTATTTATGGATTAGTGAGTCCTTTATTAGTGTTCGCTTAATTTTAGGGATTATTTTCGTCTTCCTGACCGCCCCAGTTTCTGGGCATTTAATATTGCGTGCTTCTTATCGTGCCAATGTCAAAATGGCCGATTCAACGATTGAGGATGAACTTAAAGATGTACTCGAAAACGAAAAATAAAAAGAGTGTATCTGATTTATAATAATCAAGATCCACTCTTTTTCATTTAACCTGCATTGTCTTTCTTAACTTGCTTACTTCGTAACTGTCCACATGCCGCATCAATATCTGCACCTTGTTCCCAGCGAACCCCACAATTAATTCCTTTACTTTTCAATGTTTCAAAGAATGTTTGAATTGTCGCTGACTCGCTTCGCTGATATTGGTCATGTTCACTAACTGAATTATAAGGAATTAAGTTAACATAAGCAAGATGGCGAGAGCTTTCGAGCAAATTAGCAAGTTCCAATGCCTCTTTTTTATGATCATTAACATCCTTCAACATAATGTACTCGTACGTGATTCGGCGATTTGTCTTTTCCAGATAATAATCGACAGCTGCCATTAGTTTCTCAATCGGAAACGCTTTGTTTATCTTCATGATCCGCGACCGGAGCTCATTATTTGGCGCATGAATTGAAATGGCCAAATTCACTTGAATTCCAGTGTCCGCAAACTCATAGATTTTATGGGCGAGACCACTCGTTGAGACCGTAATATGACGAGCTCCAATATTGAGACCTCGATCATCATTCATAACATAAAGGAAATCCATTAGATTCGTAAAGTTATCAAATGGCTCACCAATTCCCATGACGACAATATGACTCACTCGTTCCTCTTTAGCTTGTTCATCTAAATGTGCCTGAACTTTCATAATTTGTTCAGCAATCTCTCCGGCTGTCAGATCTCTACTTTTCGGCAATAGTCCACTTGCACAAAATGTACAACCAATATTACAACCGACTTGGGTCGTTACACAAACTGATAATCCATAATTAAAACGCATTAATACAGTCTCAATTAAGTTACCATCGGCAAGTTTAAACAGAAACTTAATTGTTCCATCAGTCGATTCCTGCTTCACTTGCTCCTTTAATGTGTGGATGACAAAGTTTTCCTCTAACAAAGTAATACATTTATCATTTACATTATTCATATCAGAAAATTTACTGATTCGCTTTTTATAAAGCCAATTCCACACTTGTTGTGTGCGAAACCGCCTTTGTCCATGCTCAATGAGCCACGTATTTAATTGTTCGAATGTTAATCCATAAATGGATGGTTTACTCATTTTCGTACCCTCTTTTCAAAATTGCATTACATTAATCAATTTCATAATACGGATTTAGCGCCATGTCATAGTGACGTGGCTGTTTTTGGTAATTATAAAATGGATTCACATGACTATGGTATAGAAGATCGCTTGATCTTGCAAATTTGGGAACTGGACATCTTTCTAATAAACGGAGGTTTTTTTCCCCATTTCGATTACTTATAACGATCATCTTCATCATGATAAGCGTTCCATTGGACGATTATAGCCAAACCCCGTAACATCTCATACAAATGAACGTACTTAAGAGGAGGAATTTATTTGGCTAAAGTGAATCAAACGTTTAACAAAATTCCATTATCTGTTCTTGATCTTGCCCCTGTAAATGAGGGAAGTCATCCTGGACAATCTTTTAAAAATAGTGTGGACTTAGCTCAACATGTTGAAAAGTGGGGGTTCCATCGTTATTGGCTAGCTGAACATCATAATATGCCGGGAATCGCCAGTTCCGCAACTTCCGTTATCATTGGTCATATTGCAGGTGCAACCGAGAACATGCGTATTGGTTCAGGTGGTATCATGCTCCCGAATCACGCAACTCTTGTCGTAGCTGAACAATTCGGAACACTTGAATCACTCTATCCAGGTCGCATTGACCTTGGGTTGGGACGGGCACCTGGGACAGATCAAGCAACTGCTTTTGCTCTGCGCCGTACATTACATTCACAAGTCGGGGATTTCCCAATGCAAGTGGAAGAATTAGAAAATTACTTTGCAGAAGAACCGGCTGGACAAGTCCATGCGGTTCCTGGACAAGGTTTAGATATACCAATCTGGCTACTCGGTTCAAGCGACTTCAGTGCAAGACTAGCCGCTGAAAAGGGGCTTCATTTTTCATTTGCTAGTCATTTTGCACCTGAGTACACTGTCCCAGCATTGAATTTATACCGTGATCAGTTTCAACCTTCAGCACATCTTGCTGAACCTTATGCGATGGTTGGTGTGAATATTATTGCGGCGGATACAATCGAGAAAGCAGAATGGGTGGCGACTTCACAACAGCAGCAATTCTTAAGTCTTCGAAGAGGACAGCCGACAAAGCTACAGCCACCGATTGAGAATATTGATGAGGTTTGGTCTGCCACGGAGAAAGCTGCCGTGCAAGAATCGCTTCATTCTCGTTCAACTATTGTTGGTGATGCGGAGACCGTCAAAGTAAAACTCGCGCGTTTTATTGAGGAAACAAAAGCAGATGAAGTCATTATTAACTCACAGATTTTTAATCATGAAGATCGTTTGCGTTCATATGAAATCGTTCATGACATTATGGACTAAACCAGGCTGATTAATCAATCTGTTTATGATCCGACTAGGTCAATTTACACCCCTCCATTGTGCCTATTACATAGTGGAGGGGTGGTATTTTCCCTCATAAAGGTCTCTTCACACAGTCGTCTTACCTACGTATAATTACCCATATTGTCACCATTCATCCACAAACACCCCTAAGTATGTGATCTATATCACAATTAGAAAGTGTAAATCATTTATACTGTAAGTAACGATAAGGCATCCTGTTCTAGTCGTACAGATTACTAGCTTAGACCATTGCATACGACTCGAATGGCTAAACGCTTTATAATCTTATCGATTATTTGAAGATGGGGTGAGTAAACATGTTTAAAAGAATTCGTTCTTATGTTGCTGTTTTATTAAGTGTTTTACTCTTGTTATCTGCCTGTGGTGGGACTGATACTTCTAAGGAAGTCTCCGAAAACTTAGAAGATGCTGCCCAAACGACCCAAGCTGATGAAGATGATATTATTGTTCCACACCAAGGATTAAACCAAGAACCTGTTCCCGTAAAAATGGAACGTGATGGCAAAGATGTGTTTATTGAGATGACGACACAAATAACAGATATTGAAATTGAACCTGGTTATGAGTATAAAGCCTGGACATTTAATGGAGAAGCACCAGGACCATTACTCGTTGTTGAGGAAGGAGATACACTGCATATTTCCCTAGATAATTTAGATCCAGCTATCCCGCACAGTATCGATCTTCACGCGGTTCATACAAATCCAGATATTGGCTTTGCAGATATAGAGCCAAATGAAGATGGTACATTTTCTTTCCCAACCTCAAGTCCTGGCGTTTTTATGTATCATTGTGCAACAGACCCAGTATTATCTCATATTGCTAACGGGATGCACGGTGTTATTATTGTTAAACCTGCCGATGGATTCCCAACCGATAATGAGATTGATCAAGAATATGTCATTGTACAAAATGAATGGTATCAATATAATGATTTAGAAGATATGACAAATGGAGTACCATCTCAAGTTGTATTTTCCACAAAAGCCCTTCACGAAGGACAACCAAATACAAATGGAACGGTCAATGCACTAAAAGACGAGCCCCTACAAGCCAAAGCGGGAGAAAAGATTCGCATCTATATTAATAATGTCGGGCCGAATGAAGTCAGTTCATTCCATGTTATTGGCACAATCATGGAAGATGTTTATCTCGATGGAAACCCGGCTAACCACTTTGAAGGTATGCAAACTGTTATGTTACCAGCAAGCGGTGGGGCTGTTGTTGAATTTACCTTGAAAGAAGAAGGCACTTACCCATTTGTGACTCACCAATTTAATCATGCTACAAAGGGTGCCGTTGGGATTATCGAAGTGACTAAATAATGATGTAGATCGATCCTAACTGCCATAGAGGTTCCATTTAAAAAGCTTCTACTCACTTATTAGAGTGGAAGCTTTTTATTTTCTACGTCAAAAATGTATCTGGCATCGTGACAGCGACCACTTCTCCCTTTGCATAAACGGTATCATTTGCCACCACTTCCGTCACAATCTTCCATCTTTTTGGATGGACTTCCTCAATCGTTCCAATCGCTTGTAATGCTACATGTTGTGGTGTTGGTTTATAGAAATCAACATGCACTGATGCCGTAACAAATCGCGGAGGTGCAACTCCATCACCTGGTTCGTATCCGTTTTTACGATGCATAGCTAACGACGCTGATCCTGTTCCATGGCAATCAACTAATGAAGCGATTAATCCACCATAGACAAAACCCGGGATCGCTGTATGCTCTGGGCGTGGTGTGTAAACGGTAACCGTCTGCTCGCCTAACCATCCCGTTCTAAACTTATGCCCATCCTTATTTAAACGCCCACAACCATAACATAATGCAAAGTCTTCAGGATATTCATCTTGAATCGCCTTGATTTCTTTATCCACCATGTAAGCCCCTCCATTTTTACATAGTATACCATAGATTTATCGCTAGAAATAAGAACAACATGCCATCTACCTTCATATTTTCCACAACTATATGCTATGCTATCTATTCATATACTATGAATGAAATTCATTAACTAGAGATCGATGATCAGAAAGGAAATCCGATGGATAAAACTCAGAAAACTCATACAGATCAAAAAACAGTGTACCCCATTTTATTTATTATCGGGCTTACACACTTACTAAACGACTCCTTGCAAGCTGTAATTCCAGCCATGTTTCCAATTTTGGAAAATTCTTTAGGACTTACTTTTACCCAACTTGGGTTCATTGCATTTACATTAAATATGGTCTCCTCTGTTATGCAGCCTGTTGTAGGTGTATATACGGATCGCAAACCAATGCCATATGCTCTTCCACTCGGATTAACTAGTAGTATGTTCGGTATGCTTGGATTGGCATTTGCTCCTAACTTTTATATGATCCTTATTAGTGTGTTCTTTATTGGACTTGGTTCAGCCATCTTTCACCCTGAAGGGTCACGTGTTGCCTATCTTGCTGCAGGGCCACGAAGAGGATTGGCTCAATCCATTTATCAAGTTGGCGGGAATACAGGCCAGGCCCTTGCTCCTGTTATTACTGCCTTGGTATTGGTTCCTCTCGGACAATTTGGCGCCATTTGGTTTACCCTGATCGCGGGGATTGCCGTCTTATTCTTAATTTATATTGGTAAGTGGTATGCTGCTGAAATTGCGAAGCATAAAAAGAACGGATCGGCAACGATTCATAAGAAACCAAATAAAAAGGTATCCAAGGCAATTAAAGGGGCGCTCACCATTCTCGTTTTCTTAGTCTTTGCCCGATCTTGGTATATGAGTGCGATTGGTAACTTCTACGCATTCTATGCAATCGAAACATATGGACTAAGCATTGCTAAATCACAACTGTACATCTTTACCTTTTTATTCATGGGTGCGCTCGGCACATTTTTAGGGGGGCCATTAGCTGATCGATTTGGCAAGAGAAATGTCATTTTCTTTTCTCTATTAGCGCCAGCACCTTTCGCGCTTTTATTACCTTATGTTGGCCCGATCCTATCCATCATATTACTTGCTACAATCGGGTTTATGCTGATGACTAGCTTTTCGGTTACTGTCGTCTATGCCCAAGAGCTTGTTCCGGGTAAAATTGGGACCATGTCAGGTTTAATTGTTGGCCTAGCCTTTGGAATGGGTGCCATTGGGTCGGTTGCTCTCGGTTCGTTAATCGATCTTGTTGGCTTGACAACAACGATGATTGCCATTTCAACATTACCTTTATTAGGCATCTTAACATACCTCTTACCAACCGATCAGACTGTAAATGGATGGTATGCTTAAATGAACCAACAATATGGGGGATTCTGCCACCCTGCACTCCATAAACAACAGGATAGATCAGTAAAAGAGACCAACCAGAAAATAATCTGATTGGTCTCTTTTAGTTTGTCATATGCTTAATAATTTTTAATTCCCTGCTTTTACACGCTGAGCGATATCCACGGTACGTTTAGCTTGATGCTTTACCGAAGCCTCGACATCCTCTTTCATTTTCCCATCTCCATCAATTGTTACACTTGTACCATATGGATTTCCACCAGCTTCTATAACAGCTGGGTCAGAATACCCTGGTGCTGCAATCACTGCACCCCAATGCATCATGGACGTATATAAAGCTAAAATGGTAGCTTCTTGTCCACCATGTTGGTTGTTCGCTGAAGACATGGCACTAACAACCTTATTAACGGTTTTACCTGTCGCCCATAGTCCACCTTGCATATCAATGTATTGTTTCATTTGTGCTGGTAAATTCCCAAAACGAGTTGGTGCACTGAAGATAATTGCGTCTGCCCACTCCAGATCATCAGATGTTGCTTCTGGCACATCTTTCGTTGCATCATAGTGTTTTCTCCATGCTGGGTTAGAATCAATTGCCTCTGCTGGTGCTAACTCTGGGACTTTTAGTACTTTTACATCGGCACCTGCTTCACGTGCTCCTGCCTCAGCCCATTTTGCTAATTCATAGTTTGTGCCTGTTGAACTGTAATAAATAACAGCTACATTTGTTTTAGTCATTTTTTTGAAATCTCCCTTTTCATGTAGTTACTTTATATAACCATCATATCTTTGCCCTTCACTTACGTCAAGTAATTAGATTCCCATTAATAACCCGTTGTTGAATGAAGGATAAAACACCCCTTTATATATCTTGGGTTTTAGTTCCTTATACTTCGTAGCTACCCCCAAGAACAAAAAACAGTCCTCTTAGCCTTTCCCTAGTCTTCTGATATTATTTTTGTTATTCTGTAAGATGATCGATACATATTGAATTATATACATTTCATTCTTCTATTACACAACAAGGACGGGATATTATGGAGAGATTAGTTATATTAGGCGGAGGTTATGGTGGCCTAAATGTATTAATAACTTTACTCGAACAAAGAATGCCAGATGATATTCAAATCACGCTGATTGATAAAAACCCTTATCATTCCTTAAAAACAGAGTTTTATACAATCGCTGCAGGGACTGTAGCCGATAACGATATCCGGGTTAACTTCCCAACAGACGAGCATGTTGATTATGTATTTGGCGAAGTCAATCAAATTGATACAGAGAATCAACGAATTCATCTTGATAAAAACCTAGATAATACCATTGATTATGACTATTTAGTCATTGCCCTTGGGTGTGATGATAATTATCACGGGGTTGATGGGGCACCTGAATTTACAGAAAGTGTTCAAACGTTTTCTAAAGCCAGGCATACAGGATTAGCTGTTGGAAATCTTAAGCCTTATGGAAAAGTATCGATTGTCGGTGCTGGACTTAGCGGAATTGAGGTCGCTTCAGAAGTTAGAGAAAGTAGACCGGATTTAAACATTCGCTTACTTGATCGTGGAGATGCAGTATTATCATCTTTTGACCCAAAAATTCAAATGTATGTTAAAGAATGGTTTGAAAAAAATGATGTGGAAGTTTTACATCGTGCTAACGTGGAATACGTAGAAAAAGATGGTGTCTGTAATAACGGTATTTGTTATGTGAACGATGTGACTATTTGGACAGCAGGTGTGCAGCCTCATCGTCTCGTCAGATCATTACCATTTGAGAAAGATCGACAAAATAAAGTTGTTTTAAATGATTATTATCAAGTGCCAACACAACCGAATGTATATGTTGTAGGCGATTGTGCTTCATCCGAACATTCTCCTAGTGCTCAGCTCGCTGGACAGCAGGGGGAACAGATTGCTCATGTTTTATTATCCGTACTCCATCATAACGAACCTAAAAAGCCAAAAGAAATCAAACTAAAAGGTGCGCTTGGCTCCTTAGGGAAATCTGATGGGTTTGGAAGTATGTTCCAAAGGTCAGTCACTGGACTCATGCCCCGTTTAGCAAAATCAGGAGTATTATGGTTAAATAAACGACATTAATAAAACACAAGAACTTTATCAATAAAGTTCTTGTGTTTTTAATTAATCCCACTTCTTCAGTTTATCGATCACTTTCTTTTTAAAGATCGAGAGGAGTGTCTCTTTACCATCCGTTGTTTTTTGCTTCTGCCACTCATTGTAACTCGCAACAGTAATTAAGATGGTACCCGCGATTAAAAGGTAAGCCCACCACGGTAAATTACCCCAATACATTCTCGTTTGTAAGAAGACATTTAATAATAACACACCAAAACCAACAAAGAAAAACGACTTCATTTGCAATATGAATCCAGCAAGCATCGACACAAGTGCCAATGATCCTAATAACAATGCATCATAAATCGTAGAACTTGCCAACGCATCTTCCATTAATAACACAGATACAATGACTAGGACGCCCCATTGCACATTGTTAATTGTCGTCTTATGCTCATCTGTAGCCACCCGTTTAATCAAGAGAACCAATCCAACAAACGGAAGAACATATACTTCTCTTTCAATTAAACTAGGTATTTCCAGATAGCCTAATAAGGCATAATAAGGTTGCAGTAAATAAGCAATACCACCTGCAACAAACCATCTAGACTCTACAAAAGGGATCCGATTCCGCTGTAAAACAATGAATGCCGTGATCAATATACCTGGAAGCAACAGTGTCCACAGCGCTTCACCACGATAAAAGTAGAGATTCCACAACCCGATGAAACCTACGATCGTATACATATCAATCGCCATGAAAGGATCGCTTTCTTCATCGCCCTCTTTATATATTTGTTTATATAACAACCACCCTGCCACCGTAAGCAAGAGAACAAAGGCAAGCAAAAGGTAAATCATTCCATACTCGCTATCAAGATACATATTTCCATAAGAAATAACGGAATAGTAAACAAATAAGATTGGTATGAAGTTGAAGATATCCCATGTTTCTTTATGAAAGATGAATAATAACCCAGCCGCATAAAGAATCGTGATGATAACCATAGTCAAATCAAAGGGGTGTACCAATGTAAATGCCATAACACCGATTAAAGAAAATGGAGCGAGATAATAAGCGATCCTTCGCGTCCATGAACCTTTACTTATATACCAACATATACTGAGTACAACACTTGCTATTAAAAATGAATAATGAAGATGTCGTTCTAAATCCAGCAAGATTAGGATCAATGCCGTACTCAGCCAAAACGTTGTAAAACTGGCATAAAGAAAGCTCTTCATCATCCATTCAACTCTCGCTTTGGATAGACTATATACATAAATCACCGTAGCCATTCCAAATGCCCAAACGGCTTCCCCACTTGAAAAAACCGATATGATTAAAGCGATCGGTAAATATATATGCCCGATCCATGAGAAACTGTTTTTAAGGGTCGGATCATTTCTTTCTAGGAGTAGACTTATCGTGAACAAGAGCAACGCACCAACAACCCATTGAAGTGAATCATATAAGATAAACTCGAGCTGCATATGCGTATCGATCAAATGAAGTAGGGATAGATACGAGAATAAGACTAACCCACTCACTGCAAAAGAAAGCTCACTGACTTTGGTCTTCCGATATAGTATATAAAACATACCTACACCACCAAAGAAAATCAAAACCCGTAACAGATCATCAAACACAGGTGAAAATGTATGAAGTATTCCGATCGTATAAAACCCATTTGCTACAATGAAGGCTCGATCATAAAAAACGGTTCGTTTGAGTAATTTCCAAACCATACCGATCAGTAATAAAACAAGCCCAGAAAGAACTAAGTTTTCAGCCGGGACAGGACTGATCTGACCCTTCATAAATAAGTTATCTGCCACACTCCCATAATATAAAATAACCGCTATTCCAATAGTGGCCGGATGGATCCAAGATGCTCCATGAGCCTCGGGAAATATCTCATCCATGAATAATGCGATCACACTGAATAATAGAAACATCGTTCCCGCTTGCCACCAATCCATAGACAGAAGACTGACTAAGACACAAATAATCATAACAAACAGACTGACATCCCGTGAACTATCTTTAACCTTCTCAAGGAATGGCGTTCTAACATACCCCCCCATGACAATACAGAAGACAAACATACTGATAAATAAAGGTAAGACCAATGATTCAATACCAAACCATACTTGACTCAACAATAAAAGCTCATACCATGCTACAACAAAGAAAACAGGACTTAGATAATAGAACAAGATGTGTTGTGCAAGATTGGATAGAAAAATAAAGTTAAGTGAAACGATTAAATACGCAACGAACAAAACAAGTGAAGGTGTGTTGAGATGGATGAGTATGCCTTCTAAACTAATATAAATAAAAGCACAGCTCGATACAACTGCACTTGTATACTGAAATGTTCGCTGAAGTGAATGCTGGTCCTTTATAAATAGTGGGATTACTAGAAATATAAAGCCAAGTAAAGCATACGCAATCCCGCTGGTGTGATACAGTGCCGAGAATTCAATCACTTGATAGGCCCCGTAAATAAGCATGACACTAAATACAAAGTGGTATTCTTTATGATTGGTTATATAAATCATAGAAAAGTAGATGAGTGCGGTGATCAATAAATTAAAACCATGGATTAGTTCATGATTATAAAAGACAAGCATAAATAAAGTCGATAAGATTAAATTACCTTGAATATAGATGGTAAATTCATTCATAAAGCGTTTAAACCGCTGATCCGCTTTAAAGTACTGATATCCGATGATAAGCGCGCTGTTAAACAACATCATGCCAAGGTAAAATCCATCGATCGGCAAATATAATGCAGCTAAGAAAAATCCACCGAGCACACTAAGCATGACATACGAGAACCAAATGAATAGACGTGATGATAAATGATTCGCTAATAAAATAAAGAGCGGTAGCATCAGTAAACTACCTAAAACCCCAAATAGGTAGCGCCCCTCCCCTGTGACGGATAAATAAGGACCAAACAATTCAAAATAGCCCGCTGAAAAGATAACAATCGGTAAAAATAAACTACCTAATACATAGAAAGCAAAAGCAGTCTTTTCAATTTTCAAAATACGAGTTGTAAATAATGCGAGCCCAAAAAACATGAGGGAAACGAGGCCAATCAAACCGGTCTTCATCCAATCTCCAAGCAGAGACCATGTACTCGTTCCAAGCACTAGTCCACCAATAAGTAATAAAATAACCCCCAAATTCAATGACCATGTGATATTACGATCACGAATTTCTTGTGGAGATCGTTTAATAGCCGGTGGTTTTGACTGTGGCTGCGGCTGTAGATCCGGCTTTTGTACGGTCGATTCTTCTCGTTCAGTTTGCTTCACCCGGCCATCACGCAAATAAACAAAACAATTGTAGTGAGCTTCCATAATGTCATCAAATTCTTCTTTTGTTAAGAACTTCTCCGCTTCAAGTTGTTCTAATTCCTCTCTAAAGATCCTTCGTCTTTCCTGCCCTGTTACTTTCGTCATGCCATCCCCCCCTTACTTATTTATTGATTCAAACAGAGCTAATCATGCATATCGATCTGATGGTACGGGAATGTGCCCGCCTTAGTTCTAAAGATTCACACTCTTTATAATGAAACAACAGTATATATTCATAAGGAATACATACTGTTGTTGAATTAACGACTTTCATAATACCGGTTTAGTGCAACATCGATACAACATATAGTTTCGTTGAACCGTTCTTAACTACATATTGTATCGATGTTGCTGATTTTGGCAATTATGAAGTTCATTCGAATGATGTAGAATTAACTTAAGCGTCTTATTCTTTCGTCAATATCTGGGTGAGTAGAGAAAAGCATGGATTTCTTTTTCTTACTATTTATCATCATCGTAGCAACTGCTGTTTGTTCATTACCACTACTTGCTCGACCCGTATAAGCTTTAAGCATTTCAAGTGCATGCCGCATCTTATCTTTCCCTGCTAAATCAGCCCCACCTTTATCCGCATGATATTCGCGATGTCTTGAGTAGGCATTGACAACAATACTACCTAAAAGGGAGAAGGCAATTTGAAAAACGATAATCGATAAGAAGTGAATGATTGGTGCAATTTCAGATCTTACAAAGCGTGAAACTGCAAAAGCTAGAATACGAGATAGAAACACGACAAATGTGTTCACAACCCCTTGTAGAAGGGTCATGGTCACCATATCACCATTCGCAATATGGGCTACTTCGTGAGCGATAACTCCTTCAACTGCATCATCATCCATCTCATTTAATAAGCCGGCTGATACAGCTACAAGGGAACGCTTCTTAGATGGTCCCGTTGCAAAGGCATTGACTTCAGGTGAATGATAAATACCGACCTCTGGCATATGAAGCAAGCCAGCTGCCCGTGATAGACGGTGTACTTTTTCAACAACTGAACGTTCGTATTCGTGTTCTGGTGCATTCGGATCAATTACTTGAACACCCATCATTTTCTTAGCAATCCAGCGAGAAATCGCTAGTGAGACAAAGGAACCGGCAAAGCCAATTACTGCACTAAATACTAAAAGTGCTCCGTAATCAATTCCCTGGGCCGTAATGTAATTCCAGCCACCTGTCAGTGAGAGTATGATACTTATGGTCAGTAAAACTAATATATTCGTTACTAAAAAGTAAAATATTCTTTTCCCCAATATGTCCACCTCTATTTAACTATATTACTACTCATTATATAAGGTTAACTTCCATTCTACAAGTTTCATTCTTCTGCAGAATCCATAAAGTAAGTTACCCCCCTCCACAATCTTTAAAAACAAACTGCCATTCCTTTTAACCCCATGTTATGATGGCTTTACTATCTTATATGATCGAAGTTGTTTAGTGATGCATCCTGTAGTGGATTAATGAATGATTATATTCTATTCTGAGGAAGGGGGAATAACAGTGAGAGATAAACAGAAGAAACGGTTCAATTTCCGTTGGATTGGATGGGCTTTTGGTATTATTGGGTTCATGTGGATGATCATATACTTTTTTCCAACTACGAACAGTACAAAACATGCTTACTTTGATCATGATCGACCACTCATTATTGCTCATCAAGGCGGGGAACACCTTGCACCATCTGGTACATTAGAAGCTTTTAAGAACGCTGCACAATTAGGTGTTGATGTCATTGAATTTGATATCCATATGACGAAAGACGGCCATCTAGTTTCGATTCATGATCCAACTGTTGATCG
>Ga0209487_1001474_pt1 | contig 19895 bp, 15 predicted proteins | sample Poulit2012_FD_187524 | JGI IMG/M metagenome (GOLD analysis project Ga0209487, IMG submission 187524) | Agricultural soil microbial communities from Georgia to study Nitrogen management - Poultry litter 2012 (SPAdes) (version 2) | ecosystem: Environmental > Terrestrial > Soil > Agricultural land...
CGCTAAGCCGTGCCGGCACAGGCTGGCTTGCCGATAAGGTTGGGGGCGGTCGTGTCACCTTCTGGGTTTTTGTGGGGATGATGCTGTCGGTATTGGGCGTCATCTGGTCATTAACCATTACGTCCTTCCTGTTGTTTTTCGTATTCTTTATGGCCCTATTCTTCTTCACCGGGGTCGGGAATGCGTCTACTTTCCAAATGATTCCCGTTATTATGCGGAAAGAGACATCACGTTTGGCACCTCATCTTGGTGTGGGGGAGCAGCAGCGTCGCGCGGAGCGGGAATCCGCAGCAATTATCGCGTTTACCAGCGCAATAGGAGGATATGGAGGGTTCTTTATTCCCAAGGCCTATGGCTCTTCAATCGCGCTTACCGGCGCACCATTAATGGCCTTGTGGGGATTCCTACTGTTTTACGCTGTGTGCCTGGCGGTGACATGGGTGGTATACACCCGGCCCGGGGGCATGTTGCATGCGATCGAACGTCGAGCTATGCCAACGCCTCAAGCGGCATAGCACGAACAATTACTACTTGAAAGAGGATTCAGGATGAGCCATCTTCTAGATCGATTAAATTTCTTTAAGTCATTGCGTAAAGATACATTTTCAGACGGGCATGGGCAAACCACCGTAGAAAACCGTGATTGGGAAGATGTCTACCGACGTCGATGGCAGCATGACAAGGTGGTGCGTTCCACGCATGGCGTGAACTGTACCGGGTCGTGTTCTTGGAAAATTTACGTAAAATCCGGCATTGTGACGTGGGAAACCCAATATACGGACTATCCCCGTACCCGTCCTGATTTGCCGAATCATGAGCCACGTGGTTGTGCCCGTGGCGCATCTTACAGTTGGTACTTATATAGTGCGAATCGGGTGAAAACCCCCTTGATTCGTGGTCATTTAATGCGCTTGTGGCGGGAAAAGCGTCAATCAATGAGCCCGCTCCAGGCATGGGAAGCGATTCAAAGCGATCCAAAGGCCCGTAAAAGCTATACCAAAACGCGCGGCAAAGGTGGTTTTGTACGCGCCAGCTGGGATGAAGCAGGTGAAATGATTGCGGCGGCCAACGCCTATACCATTAAAAAATATGGACCGGACCGGGTCTTTGGTTTTTCTCCCATTCCCGCCATGTCCATGATTTCCTACGCTGCGGGAACGCGTTACCTATCGCTGATTGGTGGCACGTGCATGTCGTTCTACGATTGGTATTGCGACCTTCCACCTGCCAGCCCGCAAACATGGGGGGAGCAAACTGACGTTCCCGAATCAGCAGACTGGTACAACTCGGGTTATCTCTTGCTATGGGGTTCCAACGTGCCGCAAACGCGCACGCCCGATGCCCACTTTTATACCGAGGTGCGCTACAAAGGAACCAAAAGTGCCGTGATTTGCCCGGACTATTCCGAGGCGGCCAAGTTTGCTGATATTTGGTTGAATGCCAAGCAGGGGACGGATTCTGCCTTGGGCATGGCGTTTGGTCACGTTGTTTTACGTGAATTCCACTTACAACGTCAGGTTCCGTATTTTCAGGACTATGCGCGCCAATATACCGACTTGCCGTTGCTGGTTGAATTGGAGACACGCGAAGGAAGCTATGTTGCCGGGCGCCAGCTACGCGCGGCCGACTTTGAAGCCAGCCTTGGGGAAAGCAACAACCCTGAATGGAAAACAGTCGCCATGGATGAAACGTCTGGAGAGGTTGTGGTACCGAATGGGTCTGTTGGGTTCCGCTGGGGTGAGCAAGGCAAATGGAATCTGGAAAAGAAAGCTGGCGATAAGCCGGTAAGCTTGCGGCTAACTCTGGCGGATGAAGGGCAGCACGATGACATTGTCAGTGTGGATTTCCCCTTCTTTGGCGGCGCAGCGACCAATGGTTTTGCGCTCGATAGCCGCGGTGAAATTCTGACGCGTAACATTCCTGTCCGTAAGATGACCCTCGCCGATGGTCGCGAGGTGTTGGTGGCCACCGTATTCGATTTAATGTGCGCCAACTATGGCCTGGATCGTGGCTTTGGTGGCGAGAATGTGGCCCAAAGCTATGATGACGATGTGCCGTTTACGCCCGCATGGGCGGAGCGCATCACGGGTGTGCGTCGCGATAAAATTATTCAGGTAGCGCGTGAATTTGCTGATAATGCAGAGAAAACCAATGGTAAATCCATGGTCATTATCGGGGCCGGTACCAACCACTGGTATCACATGGACATGACGTACCGCGCCGCCATTAACCTTTTGGTGATGTGTGGTTGTGTGGGGCAGTCTGGTGGGGGCTGGTCCCACTACGTGGGTCAGGAAAAGCTGCGTCCGCAGCCCGGATGGACAGCACTGGCCTTTGCCCTGGACTGGATTCGTCCGCCGCGGCACATGAACTCCACGTCGGCATGGTATGCCCACACCAACCAGTGGCGTTACGAAACCGTGCGGGCTGAAGAAATCCTGTCACCCACGGCACCAGAAGGCGATTGGAAGGACCTTAGCCTGATTGATTACAACATTCGCGCCGAGCGTATGGGTTGGCTTCCTTCCGCGCCGCAGTTGAAAACGAATCCGTTAGAGGTTGCGCGTGCCGCGGAAGCTGCGGGTATGAACGTCCAGGATTATGTGGCTCAAGAGCTGAAATCCGGCGGCCTGCAGATGTCTTGTGAAGATCCCGATGCCCCGGAGAACTGGCCGCGAAACCTTTTTGTGTGGCGCTCCAATCTGCTGGGGTCCTCGGGTAAGGGTCATGAATATTTCCTGAAACACTTGCTGGGCACGGCGCATGGCTTGCAGGGCAAGGATCTGGGAGAGCAGGGAGGTACCAAGCCCATCGAAGCTACCTGGCATGATGAAGCACCCGAGGGCAAATTAGACTTGTTGGTCACTATTGACTTTCGCATGTCGACCACAGCCGTCTATGCAGATATCGTTTTGCCGACCGCAAGCTGGTATGAAAAAGATGACATGAACACCTCAGACATGCATCCCTTCATTCATCCCTTGCAGGCAGCCATTGATCCCGCCTACGAATCCAAATCCGATTGGGAAATCTTTAAATTTATTGCCAAGAAGTTCTCGGCGATTGCGCCAGAAATTTTGGGCAAGGAAAAGGATGTGGTGCAGCTACCACTGCAACACGACAGTCCCATGGAAATTGCCCAAACCCGGGTGCGCGATTGGAAAAAAGGCGAATGCGAGCTTATTCCTGGACAAACGGCACCGGCCTATATCGAGGTGGAGCGGGACTATCCGAATGTCTATAAGCAATTCACAGCCTTAGGTCCGCTGATGGAAACCCTGGGTAATGGCGGTAAGGGGATTAGTTGGGATACCAAAGAAGAAGTTAAGCATTTGCGCGCCTTGAACCATACCGTAACGGACGAAGGGCTCACACAGGGCATGGCACGCATTGACACCGCCATTGATGCGGCAGAGGTTGTTCTCATGCTGGCACCAGAGACGAATGGCTCCGTGGCGGTAAAAGCCTGGGAGTCTTTAAGCCAGGTGACCGGGCGTGACCATCGTCATTTGGCGGCACCCAAGGAAGACGAAAAAATACGTTTCCGTGATATTGCCGCGCAGCCCCGCAAAATCATTACCTCGCCTACATGGTCTGGGGTAGAAAACGAAGAGGTGTCTTACAACGCCGGCTACACCAACGTGCATGAGCTGATTCCCTGGCGCACGGTGTCTGGTCGCCAACAGCTGTATCAAGATCATGAATGGATGCGTGCCTTTGGCGAAAGCCTGGTGACCTGGCGCCCACCGGTCGATCTTAAAACTACCGGGGATATTGCCACCACGGCGCTCAAGGAAGACGAACCTCATGTGGTCCTGAACTTCCTGACACCGCACCAGAAGTGGGGTATCCATTCAACCTATACCGATAACCTGCTCATGCTCACGCTCAACCGCGGTGGTCCGGTGGTGTGGATTTCCGAGAATGACGCCCGCAAGGCCGGTTTGGTCGATAACGATTGGGTAGAAGTCTTTAACAGCAATGGCGCATTGGTGGCACGCGCTGTGGTAAGCCAGCGGATTAAAGACGGCTCCATGTTTATGTATCACGCCCAGGAAAAAATTGTGAATACGCCAGGCAGCCAACTAACCGGAAAGCGTGGGGGGATTCATAACTCCGTGACGCGTACCGTGTTAAAGCCCACCCACATGATTGGCGGCTATGCACAACTGGCCTATGGATTTAATTATTACGGCACGGTGGGGTCGAATCGGGACGAGTTTGTCATCGTCCGCAAACTGGATAAAGTGGATTGGCTTGACACGCCAGTCGCGGAAGCAGCGGAGGCAGCACAATGAAGATACGCGCTCAAATTGGTATGGTCCTTAATCTGGATAAGTGTATTGGCTGTCATACCTGCTCTGTTACCTGTAAGAATGTTTGGACAAGTCGTGAAGGGGTGGAATACGCCTGGTTTAACAACGTCGAAACCAAGCCTGGCATTGGCTACCCTAAAGACTGGGAGAACCAAAAGCGCTGGAAGGGGGGATGGATACGCACCTCAAAAGGCACATTACAGCCAAAACAGGGAGGTAAATGGCGCATTTTGGCCAATATTTTTGCCAACCCCTACTTACCGGAAATCGACGATTTCTATGAACCTTTTGATTACGACTACGATCACTTGAAGTCGGCGCCAGAAATGCAGGCGTTTCCTACCGCCCGCCCGCGTTCCGTGATTAGCGGTGAGCGCATGGAGAAGATCGAATGGGGGCCTAACTGGGAAGAAATCCTTGGGGGTGAGTTCTCCAAGCGGTCCCAGGACTACAACTTCGAGGGCGTACAAAAGGAAATCTATGGAGAGTATGAAAATACCTTCATGATGTACTTGCCCCGCCTGTGCGAACACTGTCTAAACCCCACTTGTGTGGCCGCTTGCCCATCCGGGGCGATTTATAAGCGCGAAGATGACGGTGTTGTCCTTATTGATCAGGAAAAATGCCGTGGCTGGAGAATGTGTGTCTCGGGCTGCCCCTACAAGAAGATCTACTACAACTGGTCTACGGGTAAATCAGAAAAGTGCACCTTGTGTTATCCACGCCTGGAAAGCGGCATGCCCACGGTTTGTTCGGAAACCTGTGTAGGGCGCATTCGCTATTTGGGTGTGATGCTCTACGATGCCGATAAAATCGCTGAGGCCGCCGCTACCCCCGATGAGAAGGATTTATACGGGGCCCAGCTCGATGTCTTCCTGGATCCTAACGATCCCGAAGTCATTGCGGAGGCGCGGGCGCAAGGCATTCCTGAGGACTGGATTAAGGGCGCACAAAATTCTCCCATCTGGAAAATGGCGATGGATTGGAAGATTGCCTTCCCCTTGCACCCGGAATACCGCACCTTACCCATGGTGTGGTATGTGCCCCCTTTGTCTCCCATCCAGAATGCGGCTGAAGCGGGACGAATTTCGGCGGTCGATAATATGCCCGATGTCGAATCATTGAGAATTCCGGTGCGCTACTTGTCGAATATGCTTACCGCTGGTGAAGATGGTCCCATTATTTCAGCGTTAGAGCGCATGCTGGCCATGCGTTCTTACATGCGCTCTAAAACGGTTGATGGCGTGATTAATCATGACATTGCCGAGCGCGTCGGCCTGACGCCCCTGCAAATTGATGAAATGTATCAACTGCTGGCGATTGCTGATTTCGAGGACCGTTTTGTCATTCCAACCACGCATCGGGAGCTGGTGGAGGACGCTTACGACATTCAAAGCGGTTGTGGCTTTACCGATGGCAACGGTTGCTCCACCGGTAGCTCTGGGCGCAGTTTGTTTGGCAGCAAGAAGTTCCGCACGACGCAGGAGTTCATCTCATGAAAACATTTAAAGCGTTATCGGCATTGCTGACCTACCCGGAGCGGGAGCTCCAGCGCGCTATCCCGGCGATTCGTGAGGCGCTAGTGGCAGAACAACTGTTATCGCCGGCCACGGTCTCGGCATTAGAGCCGTTGCTGCAGTCGCTGGAACAGAGTGATATTTACAATCTGCAAGAGCGATACGTGTTGCTGTTTGATCGTTCACGCAGCCTTTCTTTGAACCTGTTTGAGCACATTCACGGCGAGAGTCGGGACCGCGGTGGGGCCATGGTGGACCTGCTAGAAACGTATCGGGCGTCTGGCTTTGATTTGGTCAGCACCGAGTTGCCGGATCATTTGCCGGTTTTGCTCGAGTTTGTCTCGACACAGTCCGTGCAAGAGGCACGCGCGCTGCTGCAGGATGCCGGCCATATCATTGTGGCTTTAGCAGGCCGCTTGCAGCGCCGTAATACCCCTTATGCAGCTGTATTACAGGCCTTGGTGGACTTTGCCGAGGCAGATCAGCGTTCTGAAGAGGCCCAGCTCTTGTTGGCAGAAAAAGATGATGATCCGGAAGATTTGGAAGCGCTGGATGCGGTATGGGAGGAGGCGGCGGTCACGTTTGGCCCCGGTGATGCTGCTGCTTGCCCCAGTACGATGGGTACTGGTAATGCGGGCAACTTGGCCGCCAATGAGTTTCCCATTCATATACAACGTCGCTCCAAGACTTCCGATCTGCACTGATAGAGGGGATTGATATGCATAATTTTCTTTTTGGGATTTATCCTTATATCGCCCTAACCGTAATGGTAATGGCGAGTATCGCACGCTATGAGCGGGATCCCTTTACCTGGAAAACCAAATCCAGTCAGCTGTTGCGTAAAAAACAGTTTGTGATGGGCTCCGTTCTATTTCATGTAGGCGTACTTATTATTTTCTTTGGACATTTGTTTGGATTGCTGATTCCGATTCGTGTCTTTGAAATCTTTGGTATTAGCCATGGCGCTAAGCAAATCCTCGCGATTGTGGTGGGAGGCGTTGCCGGGGTGATCGCATTAATTGGGGGCTGGATGCTTCTGCATCGCCGCTTGTATGATCCGCGCATCCGTGCCAATTCATCCTTTGGGGATACCGCAGTGATGTTTTTGCTGGTATTACAGCTTATTTTGGGATTGGCGACAATATTTATCTCAAGTGCCCACTTGGATGGTGGCGAGATGCTCAAGCTCATGTATTGGGCTCAGGGAATCATGTACTTTAAGGGTGGTGCCGCGGGCTATATTGTAGATACGCATTGGTTGTTTAAGGCCCACTTGTTTTTAGGCTTGACCATTTTCTTGATTTTCCCCTTCACGCGACTGGTACATATCGTATCTGCGCCGGTACGTTATCTGTGGCGACCCGGCTATCAAATCGTGCGCAGTCGCCGGGGGGCCAAGCCTGCGCCTACGGGGTTAACACCAATGCCACGTGCTGGATCAGGAAATCGCCATGAGTAGAGTTATACCGATTAAACGCGAGCAAGATACCACGGTATCGGTCAATGGGGTGGTAGTGTCGCCGGAAGCAATTGCCAGCGAAGCCCAAAACCATCCCATGCCCAAGGGTAAGCCTGGCTGGGCCTGGCGGGCCGCTGCGCACGCTTTGGTGATGCGTGAATTGTTGTTGCAGTGCGCGCGAGAAAAGGGGCTTACCCCGGAGCCGGAAGCGTTAATGCCCGGCCAATGGGAAACGGATGAAGAGGCGTTGATTCGCCAATTACTGGAGTCTGAGCTCAGTCCCACACCAATTGACGAGGCACAGCTGCGTGCGCTGTACGATCAGTCGCCCGATAAATTTAGAGGGCCTTCTTTGTTCGAGGCGGCGCATATCTTATTTCCAGCACCGCCAGAGGATCCCAGTTTTCGGGCCAAAGCCAGGCACGAAGCGCGGGGGGTGCTGGCGCAGCTTCAGGAACAGCCCGGACGTTTTGCGGTGTTGGCACAGGAGCATTCGGCCTGTCCTTCCAAAGATCAGGGCGGGTTGTTGGGTCAATTGGCATCGGGGGATACCGTGCCCGAATTTGAGGCGGCTCTGGCGACCATGCCCGAGGGCAGCATTTCCGAGGCCCCCTTGGAAACGCGTTATGGCTTTCATATTATTCGCCTCGATGCACGCGTCAGAGGTGCGGTGCTGCCGTTTGAGTCTGTTCTGCCTGCCTTGCGGGAAGCACAGGAAAAAGCGGAATGGGTGAAGGCTGGGCGCCGCTATATGAGCGCGCTAGCTACCCAGGCCACCATTACCGGAATTGATGTTCACGATACGCCGTGGACGGATCCGGAGCAGTTAGCGCGCGCCTGATAACAATGTGACGCTATTGCTTTTGCTTCTCGAGTTCGGCGGCCCATTGTTCTACAACGGGCCAGATCGCCGCGGGGCTATCGACAATAGCGTCCGCCTGCCAGCCACGAATGGTAGCAGTTTCCGGGCCGCAATATCCGTAAGCGGCAACTACTGTGGCCATGCCGGCGGCTTTGCCAGCAACAATGTCACGCTCATCATCGCCAATATAAATGCAATACGCAGGCAGAATATTGGTGTCCCTGGAAGCGTATAGTAAAGACGCCGGATTGGGCTTTAAATGACCGGTGGTATCTCCGCCAACCAGGGTAGCGCAGTGTTCCATGATGCCAAGGTGCTTGGCCAGGGGGCGGGCCAGGTATTCTGCTTTATTGGTCACAATGCCCCATTCAAGGTTGTGGTTCTGAATTTTTGTTAATAACGCTTCCATGCCCTCAAACAGACGCGTATGCGTAAACATATTCGCTTCATAGTCTTTTAGGAATTGTTCCCGAACCTGGGGGAAGTCCTCATGATCGGTTTCCATGCCAAGGGCTGCTTTAATAAGCCCACGAGCGCCGTAAGAGGCATAGGTACGAAGCTCATCCAAGGCGATGGGAGCAAGGCCGCGTCGCTCCCGCTGGCGGTTTGCTGCCAGGGCAAGGTCGGGTGCTGTGTCCGCCAAGGTACCATCAAAATCAAAAAGAACCAGTTTTTTTTGCGTCATAGTTTTTGGGTGGCAAGTAAGTAATTAACCGAAGTATCCTGACTTAGTTTATAGGTTTTAGTCAAGGGGTTGTAATTAAGGCCAGTGACAGCCGTTACGGTTAAACCGCTGTCGCGGGAAGCGCCAGCAAGTTCACTGGGCTGAATGAAACGGTGGTAGGAGTGTGTACCCCGAGGGACGAGGTTGAGAAAATATTCTGCCCCAAGAATGGCAAACAAAAATGATTTTGGGTTGCGATTCAGGGTTGAAAACAAAACATGGCCTCTGGGCTTAACAAGGGTGGCGCAAGCCTGGATAATAGCCGCGGGGTCGGGCACATGCTCCAGCATTTCCATACAGGTGATAATGTCATAGTGGGCGCTTTTCTGTGTTGCAAGCGCTTCCGCACTAATTTCCTGGTAATCGACAGTGATACCGCTTTCCAGCCCGTGTAGCCGGGCAACCGTGAGGGATTCAGGGGCCAAGTCGATACCAGTGACATGCCCCCCTTCCCGGGCCATTGCTTCGGACAGGATGCCCCCGCCACAGCCAACGTCCAGAATGGTTTGATTGTGTAGGGGTCCGGTTTGCTGCTGAATCCATTGCAGACGTAAGGGGTTGATGGCATGCAGGGGCTTGAAGTCACCTTCAGGATCCCACCAATGTGCGGCGCTTTCGGAGAATTTTTCTAATTCGGCCACATCGACGTTTGAGGGCGTTGTTTGAGGGGAGTTTTGCATCATCAACCCATTCAATGAAAGAAGCTTACAAAAGAAAAGGGCCCCGCGGGGAGCGGAGCCCTTTTTCCGTATAACCGGTATTTATGTCGTTAGACTACCGCTTAGTTGCTGTTGCGAGAACCGACGATTTCGATTTCTACACGACGGTTTTGGGCGCGACCTTCGCGGGTGGAGTTCGTCGCGATGGGGCTGGTTTCGCCTTTACCTTCAGTGTAAATACGATCGGCTGGGACCCCCTGGGATACCAGGTAGTCTTTAACGGAAGCAGCACGACGCTCGGACAAGCCCTGGTTGTATTCAGCAGGACCTGTGGAGTCTGTGTGACCCGTTGCAATAAGCGTTTCAAGTTGGATGTCGCGGACTTGTTCAGCGATTTGGTTTAGAACCTGCTTACCTTCGGGCTTGATGACTGTTTTATCAAAGTCAAAGAAGGTATCGGCATTCAGGACAACCTTGGTAGCGGTAGGTTCTTCGACGGGGGCCTGAGCGACAGGGACACCATCACAACCTTCGATACCCGTAGCCGGTGTCCAGAAATTGTTACGCCAGCAAAGTTCATTGCTACCGTTCATCCAAACCTGTCCGTAAGGGTTTTGCCAGTTATCTACGGTTTGCGCAGTGGCGGCGCCAGAAGCAGTCATGGCTGCAATAGCAAGCGCGAGTGCGATTTTAGAGGGTTTGTTCATGTTTCTCCTCGTTAAGCTTTAATGCTGTTAAGTGACCGCAGCGAACCCCCGCCGCATATCAAAAAAACGAATACAGTATAACAAAACCGTGGGTTGGGCAGAAATTACTGCACGTGGAATTGCACTGTGTGTTACAGCGAATGTTAAGACATTATTAGGGGTTAGGTTAAGTCTGAAGCGGGTTTAAGCTCAAGATAAGCGTAAATCTTCATGATGTATGGACTTTATTGTTGGGTTTTGGCAACATACTAGGGTGGGCAGCATCAGCGGCGGATAAGGTCATCATTACAATTATGGTCAGCCCACGGAAACCCCTATAAGAAATGATAGAATTTCCTATTCGCCTTTATTTCCTACTATTCAGGTTATTATGACTTCCTTTGCTAAGGAAACGCTTCCGATTTCGCTCGAAGAGGAAATGCGTCGCAGCTATTTGGATTACGCGATGAGCGTTATCGTTGGGCGCGCATTGCCCGATGTGCGTGATGGGCTCAAGCCCGTCCACCGTCGTGTCCTTTACGCGATGCATGAGCTTAACAACGATTGGAACCGTCCCTATAAAAAATCCGCCCGTATTGTTGGGGATGTGATTGGTAAATACCATCCTCATGGTGATGCAGCGGTCTATGACACCATTGTTCGTATGGCGCAGGACTTTTCTTTGCGCTACCGGCTGGTTGATGGGCAGGGTAACTTTGGCTCGGTAGATGGTGACAGCGCGGCCGCGATGCGGTATACGGAAGTCCGTTTGGCAAAAATCGCGCATGAAATGTTGGCGGATATCGATCAGGAAACGGTTGATTTCGGCCCCAACTACGATGGCAGTGAGCAAGAGCCTCAGCTGCTGCCGACGCGTTTGCCCAATTTGCTCGTTAACGGTAGCTCCGGTATTGCGGTGGGCATGGCAACGAATATCCCACCTCATAATTTACGTGAAGTCGCTAACGGCTGCCTGTATCTGTTGGAAAACCCGGAAGCCAGCATTGATGAGCTGATGGAGCACATTCCCGCCCCTGACTTTCCCACCGGTGGCATTATTTATGGCATGTCCGGGGTGCGTGAGGGGTATAGAACCGGGCGCGGCCGTGTCATCATGCGTGCCAGTGCGCATTTTGAGGACATGGAGCGGGGCAATCGCCAAGCTATTGTGGTCGATGCCATTCCCTATCAGGTAAATAAAAAGTCCTTGCAAGAGCGCATTGCCGAGCTGGTAAATGAAAAGCGCCTGGAAGGCATTTCCGATATTCGTGATGAGTCGGATAAAGATGGTATGCGCTTGGTAATTGAGCTAAAGCGTGGGGAAGTGCCCGAGGTCATTCTTAACAACCTCTATAAGCATACTCAGCTTCAGGAAACCTTTGGCATCAATATGGTCGCCTTGGTGGATGGGCAGCCGCGGTTGCTCAACCTTAAGCAGATGGTGGAGTACTTCCTTTACCATCGGCGGGAAGTCGTTACCCGTCGTACGGTATTTCAGCTACGTCGGGCGCGTGATCGCGGCCATGTATTGGAAGGTCTGGCAGTTGCCCTGGCGAATATTGATGAGTTCATTGAAATCATCAAGGCGGCACCTACGCCACCCGTCGCGCGACAGGAGCTAATGGCCAATACCTGGGATTCCGGTTTGGTGCGCGAATTACTGGCACGTGCCGATGAAGGGGACACGCCTGGGGGACGGCAAGCCTTCCGCCCCGACGGTCTGCCGCGCCAATACGGGTTGCAGGACGATGGTCGCTATCGGTTAAGCGAAACACAAGCGCAAGAAATCCTGAATATGCGCTTGCAGCGCTTAACAGGGCTGGAGCAAAACAAGATCACCGATGAGTATCGCAAGATTATGGATACCATTGCTGATCTGCTGGATATTCTGGCAACGCCTGAACGGGTGACGGAAATTATTGCGGACGAGTTAAAAGCATTGGCGGATGAATATTCAGATCCGGCCAAAGATGAGCGCCGCTCAGAAATCGAGTTCAACGCTATTGAGCTTGATACAGAAGACTTGATTACGCCAATGGACATGGTGGTCACCTTGTCTCAAGCCGGTTACATCAAAAGCCAGCCACTGTCCGAATACCGCGCGCAGCGCCGCGGCGGGCGTGGCAAGCAGGCGACCAATATGCGCGAGAACGACTGGGTAGAGCAGCTGTTTATTGCAAATACCCACGACCACATTTTGTGTTTTTCAGATCACGGTCGGGTGTACTGGCTAAAAGTATGGGAGGTGCCGGCGGGCAGTCGTACCTCGCGCGGGCGTCCCATCGTTAATATGTTCCCATTGGCGCCGGATGAAAAAATTACTGTGATCTTGCCGGTGCGTGAATTCACCGAGGATCAATACGTCTTTATGGCCACCTTGCGGGGTACGGTGAAGAAAACACCGTTATCTCACTTCTCCAATCCACGCCGTACGGGCATTATTGCGGTAGGTTTGGATGAGGGGGATTATCTTATTGGGGTGGATGTCACCGATGGCAGCCACGATGTGATGCTGTTTTCCAACGATGGTAAGGCGGTTCGTTTCGACGAGGCAGATGTCCGTCCCATGGGCCGTACGGCGCGCGGGGTCCGTGGCATGCGGCTTGATGACGAGCAGTCACTTATTTCCATGTTGGTTGCCAAGGATGAATCGCTTAGCGTGTTAACCGCAACCGAACATGGCTATGGCAAGCGCACGCCAATTTCTGACTACACGCGCTATAACCGTGGTACCAAGGGTTTGATTGCCATTCAGACCTCGGAGCGGAATGGTCAGTTGGTTGGTGCAGCCCTGGTGGCACCGGAAGATGAAATCATGTTAATTACCAAAGACGGTGTCATGGTGAGAACCCGAGTGGATGAGGTCCGCGAAATGGGACGGGCGACGCAAGGGGTCACACTGATTAATGTTGATGAAGATAGCTTGTTACGCCGTATCCGCCGGGTTACCGAACGGGATGCGGATGACATAATCGATGAACAGGATGAACAAGAAGGTGCGGGTGCAGAAGGCGCGAATAGTGATACGCCAGCTTCTGATACCGACACCAACAGTGAGGATGAATGAATGACGCGACCTTGGAATTTTTCCGCTGGGCCGGCCGCTTTACCACAACCCGTATTGGAGCAGGCAGCCGCAGAAATGCTGGATTGGCACGGTTGCGGAATGTCTGTGATGGAGCTCAGTCATAGGGGCGAGCAGTTTGGCCGTATTCGTGATGAAACCGAGCAGGCGTTACGCGACTTGTTGCACATCCCCGACGACTTTGCCGTTTTGTTTTTGCAAGGCGGCGCCACCGCGCAAAATGCTTTAGTACCGCTAAATCTTATTGGTCGCAGTCAGGCGAACCATGCCGACTATGTGTTATCAGGTCGCTGGTCACATAAGTCTTTCAAAGAGGCCCAGCCTTATGGGGCGCTAGCAGTTGCCGCCAGCAGTGGCGAGGCCACCGAAATCGATGGTCAATCGCAAGACGCCTGGACGTGGTTCCCGGAGCCTGCGCAGTGGCAAATACGCCCCGATGCCGCCTACGTTCATATGTGTAGCAACGAAACGGTAGGCGGGGTTCAACTTACCAAGCTTCCGGATCTTGCCCAGCTGGGCGCGCCAGGGGTGCCCTTGGTGGTTGATGCCTCCTCGGATTTTTTATCGGTTCCGATCGATTTTTCGCGAGTGGGCATGTTGTATGTGGGCGCCCAGAAAAATGCGGGACCAGCAGGGGTCACCATTGTTATTGTTCGCAAAGATTTATTAGGCCACGCGCATCCCCTATGCCCCACTCCTTTTAACTACGCGCACCTGGAAGCGGCGGATTCCATGTTTAATACCCCCCCCACCTATGCCATTTATATGGTTGGGCTGGTATTGAAATGGCTACAGCAACAAGGCGGCGTTGCAGCAATGGAAAAGGCCAGCAAAGCGAAGTCACAGTTGTTGTACGACTACCTCGACAGCACGTCGTTTTATCGCTCCATGGTTGCCAAGCCCTGGCGTTCACGCATGAACATTCCCTTTTTGTTGCACGATGAAAAACTCGATGGGCCATTCCTTTCCGAAGCGGAAGCGGCCGGCTTGTTGCAACTCAAGGGCCACAAAAGCGTGGGTGGTATGCGTGCGTCAATCTATAACGCCATGCCCATGCAAGGGGTAGAGGCACTGGTTTCTTTTATGCAAGCGTTTGAGCAGCGCCATGGATAAAGCATTACGCGAGCGTTTACAGCCTTTGCGTGAACGTATCGATGAACTGGATAAGCAGCTACTCGCCCTCATGAATGAGCGCGCAGGCATTGCACAAAAAGTGGGCGACATCAAAAAGGAATTTGATGTTAAGGGGCCGGTGCTAAAGCCCGAGCGGGAAGCAATGATCTTTCGTCAATTGCAAGCATTAAATCCCGGGCCATTTACGGATGCCGCCATCGAGGCCGTTTGGACCGAAATCATTTCTACGTGTCGCGGTTTGGAGGATGTTATCTCTGTGGCGTACCTTGGGCCCAGGGGTTCGTTTTCCGAACAGGCTGCTTTTGAACATTATGGCCATTTCATTCACGCGAAACCTTGCGACTCTTTTGAAGAAGTGTTTAGGGTGGTTGAGGCCGGGCAAGCGGATATCGGCGTGCTGCCGGTAGAGAACTCCACCGAAGGGGCGGTGAACCGTACCCTGGATTTGTTGTTGAACACCTCACTTAAGGTATTAGGGGAGCGTTCTCTAAAAATTCATCACGAACTCATGACGCAATCCGGCACCATGCAAGGCATTCGTCGGATTCTGGCTCATCCCCAAGCATTGGCACAGTGTCGGGACTGGTTGTTACACCACTACCCTGATGTTCCGCATGATGTGGCATCAAGTAACGCTCAGGCGGCGGAAATTGCCTCGCAAGATGCCAGTGTTGCAGCCATTGCCAGTCATGTAGCAGCAGAGGTGTGGGGGCTTAAAGCGGCGCATTCCGGCATCCAGGACGATCCGCATAACCGAACCCGCTTTTTGATGGTGGGTGACATGCCGATTTTGCCCAGTGGTGAAGACAAAACCAGTCTTATTCTGGCGGTGCCCAATCGAGCAGGCGCTGTCTACGAGATGTTGGCGCCGCTAACGCGCTATGATGTGTCCATGACCCGACTGGAGTCACGGCCGGCCCGTACGGGGCAGTGGGAATACTACTTTTATGTGGATATCCTGGGGCATGCAAGCGATAGCAACGTCGCACAGGCGTTGGCCGAGCTTAAAGATCAAGTGGCTTTCTTTAAGCTGTTAGGTTCTTACCCACGCCAATAAACAATCAAGTTATCGTCACGGAAACCTTATGTCATCCTCTTCTGCGTCGTCAACCCGTGCGCAAGCGTTTCAGGCACCCGAGTATATCGAGGCAATTGCGCCCTACCAGCCGGGCAAGCCTATCTCGGAGCTGGCACGCGAGCTTGGGCTAGACCCCAGCACTATTGTGAAATTAGCGTCCAATGAGAATCCGCTGGGCTTGGCGCCTTCTGCGCGTCAGGCAATGCTGGACAATCTGGATACCTTAAGTCGCTATCCGGACGCGGCGGGTTTTGAATTGCGGGCTGCCTTGGCGGCGCATTATCAAGTGCCCGCGGCATGGATTACGCTGGGTAATGGGTCAAATGATTTGCTGGAGCTGGCATCGTTGGCGTTATTAGAGCCTGGCGATGGGGTGGTGTATTCCCAGCATGCTTTTGTGGTGTACCATCTTGCCACCCAAGCACGTGGTGCTCGTCATGTTATGGTGCCCTCCTTGCAGTATGGGCATGATTTGGCAGCGATGCGCCAGGCAATCGATGCCGGCACGCGCCTGGTGTTTATTGCCAACCCCAATAATCCTACCGGAACCTTTGTGCCGGCTACTGAAATCGCGCAATTTTTACAAGACGTTCAGGCGGCCCATGGGGAGCGTGTTACGGTGGTCCTTGACGAAGCCTACAATGAATACCTCGCGCCCGAGCACCAGTTCGATAGCACGCAGTGGGTGGAACAATACCCCAATCTAATTGTGACCCGCACCTTCTCCAAAGCCTATGGCCTGGCTGGGTTGCGTCTGGGGTTTGCCTTGGCACAGCCGCGCCTTACCGATTTGCTAAATCGCGTGCGACAGCCATTTAATGCCAATAGCATGGCGCAGGCCGCGGCGATTGCGGTGCTAAACGATAAGGATTATCTGGCCAGGACCTATGAAGTAAATCGTGCGGGTAAAGCTCTGCTGACGCAAGCCTTCCAGGACTTGGGTCTTGATTATGTTCCCAGCCATGCCAATTTCATTTTGGTCAATGTTGGCGAGCAAGCGGCGCAAATTAACCAGGCGTTGTTAAAACAAGGGGTGATTGTGCGCCCTGTCGCTGCGGATGGCTTGCCCGAATGGTTACGGGTAAGTATTGGGCTGCCAGAAGAAAATCAGCGATTTATTAACGCTTTACGTACGTGTTTGTCACCGTGACTCGCGCTGATGGTTCGTCCGCTTTGCCTCGATTCCCCGTTGTCGCGATTGTTGGGGTGGGTTTAATCGGGGGTTCGGTTGCCGCGGCGTTAAAAGCGAATGGTAACGTGGAGCGCGTCCTGGGGGTGGGCCGGCATCGTTCCTCGCTGGCGCAGGCAAAAGCGTTAGGGTTAATTGATGAAATTCTGGATTTGGAGCACGCCGTCTCCCAGGCAGATTTGGTGATATTGGCGACCCCCGTGGGTGCCATCCCCGGCTTATTAAAAATGATGGCCCCGAAGTTGGGCCCACAAACCATCGTTACCGATGTTGGCAGTACCAAGCAAGCGATTGTGGCACAAGCGTCTGAGTGCCTACAGGAGAAAGTGGCCCAGTTTGTGCCGGGACATCCGATTGCGGGGGCCGAGCAGACCGGACCAGAAGCCGCGCAGGCGTCTTTATTCCAGCATCGCCACGTAATTCTCACCCCTCACCCCCAATCAACCCTGTCGGCGGTGGAGGCGGTGACCATCTTGTGGGAGCAATGCGGCGCCCGTGTACTGACGATGGCGCCGGAGGAGCATGATCAGGTTTTGGCATCAGTGAGCCATTTGCCGCACTTGCTATCGTCTGCCTATATGTGGCAGGTGGCAGCGGCCGACGATGCCGATCAGCGTTTAAGTATTGCGGGGACGGGCTTTAGGGATATTACGCGGTTAGCGGCGGGATCCCCGGAGATGTGGCATGATATTTTTCTGGCAAATCAGGCGGCCGTGTTAACGGAGCTGCGGGCGCTTAGGGAGGTACTTGCCACGTTTGAGGAGCTGTTGGCCTCGGAAGACAGTGCGGGAATTTTGGAATTTTTGGAACGTGCCGCCTTAGCACGCCGTTTTTGGGGGAGTAGAACACGACAATGACAACGCCAACTTCTTCTTTATTATTACCGCGTGCAAACCGCGCTCAGGGCACGGTGGTGTTGCCAGGTTCTAAAAGTATCTCGAATCGGATGTTATTGTTAGCGGCGCTGGCCACGGGAACCACACGCTTGACGGGGTTGCTGGATTCCGACGATACCCGTTATATGATGCAGGCATTACGCGATTGTGGGATACAGATAGAATCTCCTGGCGCGGAGGAAGCGATTATTCATGGCAATCCCAACTTTCCAAACCGACAGGCAGAGATCTTTTTAGGGAACGCCGGTACTGCCATGCGCTCACTTACCGGTGCACTCGCGGTGCTGGGGGGCGACTTTACCTTATCGGGAATTGCACGCATGCATCAACGTCCCATTGGTGACTTGGTGACAGCCTTGCGGGCACTTGGCGCCGACATTCGTTATTTGGGAGAGGAAGGCTACCCACCACTGCGAATTGGCAAGCCTCGCATAAATGTTGCCCAACCGGTGGTTGTCAAGGGGGATGTTTCCAGCCAATTCTTGAGTGCACTGTTAATGGCGGCACCGTTATGCGCACAAGCACAACCGGTGATTATTGACGTGGAAGGGGAGTTGATTTCGCGTCCCTATATCAACATTACCTTGAATTGTATGGCGCAATTTGGCGTAGTGGTGGAACAAGACGGGCCGAATCGGTTTGTGATTCCCGCGCAGGCACAGTACCGCACCCCCGGCGCAGTGGCGATCGAGGGCGATGCGTCGAGCGCATCATACTTTCTTGCCTTAGGGCTGCTTGGCGGGGGTCCGGTAGATATCCAGGGGGTAGGTTCGGACAGCGTTCAAGGGGATGTGGCATTTGCGGATGTGGTGACGGCCATGGGCGCTACGGTGGAGCAGCGCACGCGGTCCATGACCGTAACGAGCCCCGGAGTGCAAAGTGGCTTACGGCTTACTGCCTTCGATAGAGACTTTAATTTAATCCCCGATGCTGCGATGACAGCGGCAGCCTTGGCCATGTTTGCAGATGGGCCGTGCACGCTGCGAAATATCGGGAGTTGGCGGGTCAAGGAAACAGATCGCATTCATGCCATGCATACCGAGCTAGAAAAATTGGGTGCCACCGTAGCATCGGGGCCGGATTGGTTGCGGGTCCATCCCATTGATCCACAGGCTTGGCAATCCGCCCGCATTGCGACCTACGATGACCATCGCATGGCCATGTGTTTTTCCTTGGCAAGCTTTGCGCCGGTGGCGGTCACTATTGAAGACCCAATGTGTGTGGGCAAGACTTTCCCCGAGTACTTTTCGGTATTTTCCGGTTTAATTCGTTAAAATAAAGTTTTCCGTCCGCAAGGGGTTTTCGTGACAACGGTTCCGATTATTACGATTGACGGCCCGACCGCCTCGGGAAAAGGCACGGTTACCGCAGCAGTAGCACAAACCTTGGGCTGGCATAGCCTCGACAGTGGTGCACTCTACCGGCTGACCGCACTTGCCACCCAGGAAAGCGGCGTAGATACTTCTCAGCAGGACGCCATCGCGCAACTGGCCAGGAACTTGGACACTACATTCCAGAATCAGCAGATTTTGTTGCAAGGACGCAACGTCACGGAAAAAATTCGCCACGAGGATATTGGCGTATTGGCCTCTACGATTGCCGCGATGCAGCCCGTACGCGATGCCTTGTTGTCTCGTCAACGCGAGTTTGCGAAGCCCCCGGGCCTGGTGGCGGATGGTCGGGATATGGGGACGGTGGTGTTTCCCCAGGCACGTTTGAAAATATTTTTGATTGCGGATGCGGCTGCCCGTGCAAAAAGGCGGTATAAGCAGTTGAAGGATAAAGGGATTTCTGCTAAGCTTTCGGACCTGGAGCGCGATTTGCGTGCACGGGATGCACGGGATACGAATCGGGCTGCGGCGCCCCTGGTTTCCGCAGCCGATGCCTACACGGTAGATTCCTCACATCTTACCATCGGGGAAACCGTTCAAAAGGTACTCGATCTCTGGGCCCGTCAGAACGGGCAATTGTAGTTTTCAGGTCCCGGCCAATGGGTGGCTGGGTGGCTCACTCCACTGGGCAATTTGCCTGGTGTGCTTTTTACAAAAACAGCCAGTGTTTGGCTGATATGGATTTTATTTTAATGTCTTCCCTCTCAACCCCTGAAGCCCTGGGTGGCGAAAGTTTTGCTGATCTATTTGCGGAAAGCATTCAAGATCAGAACATGAAAGCTGGCGAGGTTATCTCGGCAGAAGTCATTCGTATCGATCACAATTTTGTCATCGTTAATGCAGGGCTCAAATCTGAAGCATTGATCCCGCTCGAAGAATTCCTGGATGATGAAGGTAAC
>Ga0209487_1001476_pt1 | contig 19882 bp, 19 predicted proteins | sample Poulit2012_FD_187524 | JGI IMG/M metagenome (GOLD analysis project Ga0209487, IMG submission 187524) | Agricultural soil microbial communities from Georgia to study Nitrogen management - Poultry litter 2012 (SPAdes) (version 2) | ecosystem: Environmental > Terrestrial > Soil > Agricultural land...
AAAAGATCCGGTTAACATGTTTCAATAAGGCTTTACCAGATTCTGACAATTCAATTCTCGTTCCTTTTCTATGAAACAAAGTCGTATCTAATCGACTTTCTAACAATCGAATTTGTTGACTAAGTGTCGGTTGACTAATACCAAGCTTTTCAGCTGCCCGCGTAAAATGAAGTTCCTCGGTAACTGCTATAAAATACCTAAATAATCTAATCTCCATATTATATCCTCCTCATGGGTGTATAGCTAAATGGTGTTATTTTTGGAAGATTTTAACTATTGATACAAATTCGCTTTTTAATAGTATAGATGACGATGCTTAATAAGGAAAGGATAATATCTTAACTAAATCTTTCGATATGGTAATTATTAAGTGGAAGGGAAGTTTCACCCTGGGCAATAAGTTCCGTGATTAACGTTCCAACCAAAGGAGATAAGGTCACTCCACTATGGGTAGCAGCGATATATAAGTTTTCTTGATTCGGTACTTCACCCAAAATCGGTAATCCATCCTCAGGCACAGGCCGGATGCCCGCAAACGAACGGACAATTTTCGTATTCGATAAACTTGGCAAGTAATACTGAGCCATTGCGGCCGTTTTTTGGATCATATCTAAGGTTGTATCCCGATTTAATCCAAACTCTTCCCTAGAATAACCAATTAAAATCTCCCCATTTTCTGTTTGATGCATAGAACCGAAAGCATAATTTAATATAGGCTGTAATGGCTCTGTCACTAAAAGTTGACCACGCATTTGACGTATCGGGATATCAATATGTAGTAATTTCCCTAATTGCTTCATCCATGGACCAGCAGCTAGAACAAGGTATTTCGAATAAAAACTTCCCTTATTCGTAAATACATGGTATCCACCATTAGCTTGTTTAAAATCTACGACTTGATGATAATAGGCCGTTGAAAGACCATTTCTCTTTGCTGCTTGTAAATATAATTCAATTAATCGAAAAGGATTTAAATGCCCATCAAGAGGGCTAAAGGTAGCACCGAGAAGCTCTTCTGTTGCATCAGGAATCTTTTCCAATACTTCGTCTCTCGTAAGGACATCTACTCTTATGCCAACCTTTTCCTGCTCCTCCTGCAACCTAAGAGCCTTATCTCGATCATCTTCTGAGAAAAAAGGATGGACACTTCCAGTACGGCGATATTCAAAATCGCCAATTTTTCTTTCTAAGAAGGAATACAATTCAGCACTGTAATAACTAAACTCCCCGTAAGATGCAGGAATCTTACTATGTACATTTACACAGGCATGAGTTGCCCCGGACGTCCCCGCCATTGGATAATCCTGCTCAATTAACAAGACATTATACTTTTTCAATTCAGACAAATGGTAGACGATACTAGCCCCTATGACACCAGCACCTATGACAATAACATCATATGCTTTATTCAAATTACTCATCCTCCTCACCTATTAGTTCCAGTAAAGACATTAATGGTACTTCTTCATGAGATGGTACTAAGGATGAAATACGCATAGGATGTAAAGGTGCACGAGCTCTCATCGGAGGGAACTCTTCAAGAGGGATTCCTGCTTCTTGATAGACAAAGTCCGCTATCGCATAAAAGCAAGTTTTAGCTTGGCAAGGTCCCATGCCACATCGAGTTAATCGTTTTAAATCATCAAAAGTTCGAGCACCCTTGCGAAGGGCACCGCGAATCTCATCTTTACTAACTTCCTCACAATTACATAAAACTGTCATTCCTTCCACTAATCACACATCCCTTTTGTTATTCTTAAATGTCCATTCCTTTGGATGGTTTTGTAATGCTTTACTTTCCATTTTTTCCATAAAATTCACTCTATCTTGCCAAATATCCATTGATACATCTGCTTCAACTGCCTGAATTTTAGTCCAATACTTTCTTTTTTCTGCTAGAGCTATATCTTCTTCTATTACTTGTAAACTTCTTGACACACTCACACCAGCGATCAGTCCCGTATACATAATCGATGCATGATTTGTAATTCCGGCAGCATTTCCGGAAACATAAACTTTATCCCTTGTCGTCTGTAAACTCGAATCGTAAGTAGGTAGCCAACCTCCTAAACTTTCATCAAAACCGAGTTCACAGTCAAATACAGAAGCTACCTCTATCGTTGGATATCTTCCACCATCGACACAAATTACATCAACTTCCCTTTCATCCTCTTCGTTTGTTTCTTTATTTAATAAAGTTACTTGTTCAACCTTTCCTTTGCCACGAGCTGAGATGATTTCTGTACTTGTATGGACAGGTATATCTGCTTGTTTGAGCCTTTCAAGAACCGCTGCATCCTTTGACCGAAGAGTTTTTCCTTTTTCAATGATTTCTATAGATACTCCTGGAATTTTATTGATAAATAATGCCAACTGTAATGCATATGTATGACTACCATAGAGAATAAACATTTTTCCAGGCAATACACGACCTTCGTTTAATAAAAGCTGCAAAGAACCTACAGGAAAAACTCTCGGAAGTGTCCAACCCGGAAAGGTAATTGGCTTTTCCCCCGCTCCCGTCGCAATAATAATACGCGCCGGCTTTAATCTCTTAACCTTCTCCTTATGATAAATTCCTATATCACCATTTTGATAGACACCAATCACAGAAGCTTCCATTAAGAGAGAAATACCTAATGTATGTAGTTGTTCTTCTAACTCATCAACGACTTCAAAACCCTTTAATCCATTACAGTTAAGTGGTAAATTAGATAATGTTTCCGTTTGTTGTTGTAAGTAACCACCGATGCTCTTCTGATTGTCAACAATTACTGTATCTAGGCCATTATTAGCTGTTTTATAGGCGGCAGATAAACCAGCTGGTCCAGCTCCGATAATAAGTACATCTACCTTCATCTTTCGCCCTCCTTTTCTAGTCAAAAGGTTGCTTATAAATATTCATATCTTCTGTAATTTCCTTTTGACAAGCTCTTACATTGTTTGTGTCTTCAACGGTAACATAACAATTCATACATCTACCCATATTACAAAAAGCACTTTTCGGTTGGTTTAATTTCCTACTTTTGCTAAATTCATAAATATTGTTCATCATTAAAGCTGCGGCAATTTTTTGTCCCTTTTTTGCTGTATACTTTTTTCCTTCAAAGAAAAACTCTATTTCCTTCCGCTCATCTTTTCCAAAGACAGGATGATATTTTATATGCAAAAGATATCCCTCCCATAAGTTATCCAATGATGAAGATAAACACATCCTATGTGTATAAGTCATAGGATGTGTTATTCATTCAAATATAAATTATCTTGTATGACAGATTAATGATTCTAAATCTGTTGGATAATAGGTTAATTTTCTAGCACCTGTTTCCGTCACGACGATAGTATCCGAATGTCGAAAACCGCCAAATCCTTTTATATATAAACCTGGTTCAACAGTAAAGATCATGTTAGGCTCAATAATTGTCGAATCTCCTACATCAAAAAAAGGTGCTTCATGGTGACTAATTCCTAAAGCATGGCCAACATGGTGAAGGGAGTATTTTAGTACATTTTCTTGTTTGAAAAAGTCTCTAATCGTCTCATCAATAACAGACACTGGAATTCCTGGTTTAATCGTGTCGATGGCAAGTTCTAGAGCTTCGGTTGCGATATTAAAATATTTTTCTTGCTCTGGACTTACTTCATCAACAAACATGATGCGTTCGAGTTCTGAACCATAACCGAAGACATCAGCTCCTGCAGCAGTAACTAATGTATCTCCCCGCTTAAAAATCGAATTTGGCTTATTAATATGAGGATAGGCTGAATTTTTACCAATTTGACCACGATAATAGGCAAAGGCTGATTGACCATGAGGGATATATCGATCTCCTAATGTATGAATCATTGCCCATCCTGCATCCCGGCGGACTTTATTAACGACATCAATTTCATTTGCACCTGCATAAGTATATTTCTGCAATAATTGATGTGCTAAATTTGCCCATCGACAGGATTCTTCTATTAAAGCTACTTCCGCATCAGACTTTACCATACGCATTTTCTCGACTAGTTTAGGAATTAACACATAATCTTTAGCGGCAAAAACTTCCTCTACTGCTGGCCCTTCATATCCCATCGGTGACCCATATCCTCTAGCATCAAGACCGATCACCTTATTCGCTAACTTTAAATCCTTCAGAATATCTTTTAAATGTTCCATCGGATGGCGTTCTCCAGGATATTCGGGATAAGTAACTACATGATCAACAAAAGCATTATCTAAGGCATGATCTTCCTCTAATAAAGGAACAAACATATGAGTCTCTTGATCCGCATCAACAATTAAACAAATAGGACGTTCCGTTGCAGAAAAGTGAAAACCTGTTAAATAAAATATATCAATTGGACTAAAGATAATTGCCGCATCAATGCTTTTTTTCGTATACTTAGTTATAAAATTCTTCTGTCTTTCTAAAAATTCTTCTTGAGTAATTTTCAAAATCATATTTATCCCTTTCCTCTCTAGTAATCACTAAACTCATACACTAGCTTTCTTTATTTTCATTCTCTTTTTTTAAAAAGTCCTTTGCTTCTAAGGGAAAATGACAAGCCACATAATGATCTGGTGCAATTTCTTCTAACTGTGGTTCGACTGCTTTACATTTTTTCTGGGCATAGGGACAACGGGTATGAAAATAACAACCTTTAGGTGGATTAATAGCACTTGGCATGTCACCTTCTAAGGTAAATGTTCGCTCTTCCTCCCGAACCTTTGGATCAGGTATAGGAACAGCCTGCAATAGTCCTTCTGTATACGGATGCTTTGGTTCTTCAAACAATTTTTCTTTTGTTGTAAGTTCAACAATTTTTCCTAAATACATAACCGCAATCCGATCACTAACATGTTTAACAGAGGGCAAACCATGGGCAATAAATATATAGGTTAAGCCGTATTCACGTTGCAGTCGTTTTAATAAATTTAAAATTTGAGCTTGGACAGAAACATCAAGGGCAGAAACTGGTTCATCACAAATGACTAGTTTAGGTTTTAAAGCTAATGCCCTGGCAATTCCAATTCTCTGCCTTTGCCCTCCACTAAATTCATGAGGATATCGATTAGCATGACTTTCATTTAAACCTACTTCTTCTAACAAATTGTAAACAATCTTTTCTAATTCTTTACCTTTAGCGATATTATGAGTACGTAAAGGTTCTGCTATAATATCGAATACCTTCATCCTCGGGTTTAAAGATGAATATGGATCTTGGAAAATCATTTGTAATTCCATGCGCTTTTTTCTCATTTCGCCTTCAGATAGTTCCTCAATGTTTTCCCCGTTAAAATTAATAGAGCCAGAAGTAGGCTCAAGCAAACGCATAATAACATTTGCTAAGGTTGATTTACCGCTGCCTGATTCTCCAACAATACCAAAAACTTCATTTTCCTTCACTCGAAAATTTAAATCATCAACAGCTTTTAATTGTTGTTTACTTTTTCCAAACAATGGATTATCTACATCAAAGTACTTCTTTAAGTTTTTTACTTCTAAAATATACTCTGAATCTTTTACCTCTTCACTACTCACGGTATTCCCCTCCTTTTATCCTTCCTCTAAAACTATGAAAATTTTTCTTGTTGTTGATATAACCAACACCTTACTTGACATCCTGTTTCATCATTAACATTAGTTAGTTCGGGTTTCTTTTCCTTACAAATATCCATTGCATGTTGACAACGGGAATAAAATTTACAACCTGGAACTTGCTCAAGTGGGCTTGGTACAGCTCCTTCTATAGAAGGTAGCTCTTCCTTATCTTCATCAAGTCGTGGTGTACTATTTAATAAACCTTGTGTATAAGGATGTTTTGGATGTTCAAAAATAGTAAATACATCCGATTTTTCAACAACTTCTCCCGAATATAAAACAATCACCTCATCAGCCATTTCCGCCACAACACCTAAGTCGTGTGAGATTAATATGACTGCCGTATTTGTCTTCTCTTTAATCTCATCTAGTAAACTTAAAATTTGCGCCTGAATCGTAACGTCCAAGGCGGTTGTCGGCTCATCGGCTATAATTAGTTGTGGATGGCAAGATAAAGCCATCGCTATCATGACACGTTGTTTCATTCCACCACTTAAGGTATGTGGATATGAGTTCAGTACCTTTTCTACATGAGCAATTCCTACATTTCGTAATAATTCTAAGGCTTTTTCCTTTGCCTCTTCTTTACCTAGTTGTTGATGGAGACGAATGGATTCAGTCATTTGCTTTCCTATTTTTATCAGTGGGTTAAGAGATGTCGAAGGATCCTGGAATACCATTGAGATATCATTTCCGCGAATATGTCGCATTTCTTTTTCTGACAAGTTTGTAATATTTTTACCGTCAAAAATAATATCTCCTTTAATTTCACCACCTGGTGGCACTAGTCCTGTAATTGAAAGAGCTGTCATACTTTTTCCGCAACCGGATTCCCCAACAATAGCTAATGTTTGTCCACTCTCCATGTCAAAAGATACACCATCAACAGATTTAACTGTTCCTTCATCGGTATTAAAATGGGTTTTTAAATTTTTAACTTGTAATAACGGTTCTTGTTCATGATTGTCATTCATTTACATTACCTCCTTTTCCCTTGTCTTGGGTCAAGTACATCTCGGAGCCAATCACCTAATAAAATAATTCCTAATACAGTAAGAGTTAAAGCAATCCCTGGGAACGTAGCAATCCACCAATTTGTAGCTAAATAGTTTCTTCCAGAACTTAACATACCACCCCAAGTTATCGATGGCGATTGTATGCCCATACCTAAGAAGCTTAAGGACGCTTCTAATATAATTGTTGAGGCTACACTTAATGTTGAAATAACAATAAAGGATGTAAAAATATTCGGTAAAATGTGCCTCATAATAATTTTCCAATGGCTAACACCCATGGATATCGCAGCTTTAACATATTCTTGTTCTTTGACAACAAGTACATCCCCACGAATGACCCGGGCATAAGTTACCCATGTTGTAATTCCTATAATAAAAATAAGGGTAGAAATTCCTGGTTTTAATACGGCTAAAAATACAAGCACGAGTAATATACCTGGGATAGCTAAAAACGCATCAACAATTCTCATCAGAAGATTATCAATAAAACCACCAAAGTATCCTGACAGTAAACCTACGGCTAAACCAATAGTTCCAGAAATAACGACAGCTAATATCCCGACAACTAAGGAGATTCGAGATCCGTACAAGACTCTGCTTAACAAATCACGACCTAGATTATCTGTTCCTAATATATGCTCCATACTTCCACCTTCAAGCCAGAAAGGAGGTTGATTTATATTTGCCGGATTTGCACCAACGGGATCATGTGGTGCAATCAAAGGTGCTAATATAGCCATTAATACAACAATAGAGACAATACTAAATCCTAATAAACCTGTTTTACTTCTCCATAAATTTCGTAGTAATTTATTACTAATACGGCGTTTACCATCATTTTGTTTATTTTCCATTTCTCTCTACCTCCCCAAAATAGTTTCATATATTTGATGATAGATATCTTTTGATAGAACAGGCGCTTGATATTTTAATTGTATTTAATTCTGGGGTCTACCAAATGGTAAATAATATCCGTTAATAAATTAATGATGATAACAAAAATCGATATGACAAACACGGCTGCTTGAACAATCGCCATATCCCTTTCCATAATCGATTCAATTAATAACTGTCCCATTCCCGGCCATGAAAAAATAGTTTCTGTAATAATAGAACCGGCAAGAATGGCTGATACTTGTAAGGAAACAATTGATATGACAGGCAATAAAGAGTTTCTAAAGGCATGTCTAAAAATAACAACTAGGTTATTTAATCCTTTACTTTTGGCTGTTCGGATATAGTCTTGATTTAATACTTCTAACATACTTGATCTTGTTAGACGAGCAATGTCTGGTGCAATGACCGTTGCTAAACTAAAAGCTGGTAATATTAAGTGCATAAACGAACCCCTACCAGATACTGGGAATAATTCAAATTGTACAGAAAATAGTAAAATTAACATAATTGATAACCAAAAGTTTGGCATTGCTTTACCAAATACTGATGCTCCTGTAATAAAAACATCTATAAATGTATTCTTTCTAACAGCTGACCATATCCCTAAAGGAATAGCGATAATGATAGCTATAATTATTGAAACAATTCCTAATTCAAAAGTAGCCGGAAGCTTTTCTAGAACAATTTTTAAAGCATCTTGATTATATCGATAAGAATCTCCAAAACTACCTTGGGTAATATCCTTTAAATAATAACCATATTGGACAAATAATGGTTTATCTAAATTCATTGACTTTTCTAAGGCAGCAATTTCTTCATCTGTCGCATTTTCTGAAAGCATAAGGGTAACGGGATCCCCGGCAATTCGGACTAAAGCAAAGATGATGAATGTAATAATGAAGATAACAGGAATAATCTGCGAAACTCTTCGGATTATGTAACTACTCAATAATTCCACCCCTTTACGGATATTTTCCTCCTATATCAACTTGATGGTCGTACTGTCCTTTCTAACAAAGGACAGTACGTAACTCATCGTTTATTCCTTCGTTTTACTAAATTTATCCATTACCGCTGCTGTCATTTTTATCCCCAAAATAAAATCCTCTATATAAATATTTTCATTTGGTGCATGAGGTCTTGAATCCTTATTCGCTACACCGATTTGAACTCCTGGAATATTTTCAGGTTCCTTCTTCAACAATTTATACATTGGACTTGATCCAGCTGAGTTAATGATTGTTGTTGGCTCTTTATCATAAACTTCTCGAGCACTTTCAATTGCTGCTTGAACTAATGGATCCTTTACATTTGTACGATGAGGCTCGATACCATGTAAAGAGTGAATTTCAATATCTTCATAACCGTGTTTATCCAAATGTTTTCGTAGCAGCTTACCTACACGCTCGGGAGATTGGCCGGCTGCTAGACGAAAATCAATTTTCACCATTGCCTTCGAAGGTAAAACTGTCTTCGATCCCTCATCTGTATATCCAGATTCAATTCCACAAATTGTACAAGTAGGATCTAAGAATAACTTTTTCTTTAATTCTAATCCTGAAACATTATGCAAAAAGTTACTTAATCCTCTTTCTTTTAACATCGTTTCTTCATCAACAGGTATATTTTTAATGAACTCTATTTCTTCTTCCGTTACAGGAATAATATCATCATAGAAACCATCTATTAAAATTTCCTCCTGTTCATTTTTTAACGTATTTAATGCCCAAACTAAACGCCAAGCTGGGTTTTCAATAACTGGGGCTTCCGAAGAATGTAGATCCCTGTTTCCTGCCCGGGCTACAAGTTCGACGTAACAAATTCCTTTAACACCTAAACCAACATCTAAGCCACCATCACTAGCTCGTTCGCCACCTTCCCATAAAAATCCATCAGTTTCCATTTTTTCCGGGTGTTCTTTAGCGAAAGTCATTAAGTTGGGACTACCTACTTCTTCCTCTCCTTCAAAAACAAATTTAATATCTACTGGTAGCTTTCCATATACCTGTTGGTAGGCATGAACCGCACAAACCCGTGCTAATAAATTACCCTTGTTATCAGCTGTACCTCTTCCAAACAATCTTCCATCTATAATGGTTGGTTCAAACGGTTCTGTATCCCACTCATCAACAGGATCCTCTGGCTGTACATCATAATGGTTGTAGAAGGATAATGTTTTTTCATTATTATTTTTTATCTCACCGTAGACAATTGGATATCCTTCAGTTTCAATATATTCAATATCCGCATCTACTTCCTCTAATAATTGTTCAACCATTTTTGCCATCTTTTCCATTCCAATGTTTAATGTGGATACACTAGGTTGTTTGGAAGCCTTTAATAACCAGTCGATATAAACTTCTCGATTTTCTTCGATATATTGATAAACTTTTTCCAAATATTTCATCTCCTTTTAAGTATTCTTAAAGATTAAAATCTATTGAAAAATGTTTCAAAAAGTATAATGATTTTATTTTGCATAATGTTCATAAGCAACTTTTGTTAAGCGAGCAATTGTTAATTCACCTTCATCATGGCTACTATTTTCAACGGAGAAAATAGATACGACTAAGGTTCCTTTATTTTCTGGGAGTTTAATAACACCTATATCATTAACAACACTTCCAGTAGACCCTGGTTTACAGGCACAATAGGTTTCTGGTGGTAATAAGTAAGGGATTCGACTTCTAAATTTTTCTTTTGACATAATATGAAGCATTTCTTCACTGGCTTGCTTAGATACGAGCTCTTTCTTAGCAATCATTTCCAGTAATTTTGTCGTTTCCTTTGCTGTCGAGACATTTTTTTCCCGGGCAGACTTTGACATTTTGCTCCACTTCATGTAACTACGACTTTCCAATCGGGGTTTAAGGATTTCTAAAAACTCATCATCAGTTATTGTTTCAGGATCCTTTCCTAAACTATGTAAAATCGCATCACGTACATCATGAATGACTGTTGTATTCGTTAATCCAAGCTCTTTCATATATGCATTAATATTTTCTTTTCCTGCAAGATTCATTAATAAATCTGTTGCTACATTATCACTGACAATCATCATTAGAACGACTAAATCTTTTATTGATAATTTTGCCCCAGTGTCTAATGATTCCAAAACACCTGAACCAGAGCGACGATCCTCATCCTTTAAACGAACATAATCCTTTAGATCAATTTTTCCCGCTTTATAGTCTCGATAAATTGTAGCCATGACAGGGACTTTAAAACAACTAGCCATTTCAAACTGCATATCTTCATTAATAAATACTTCTTCACTAGTTTCTAAATGCTTAATCGCAATACCATAAGTTCCCGGGACTTCTTCGAGAACATGTTCGAGTTTAGTTTTCAATGTCATCTTTCATCCTCCTATTCATTTTTTAATCAGAAAAATATAAAATTTATAGATTGATTGTTTTCTTGTGTAATGATTGGAGTGTCCATTCGTACATAAAAGTAGAGTGGACACTCCGGTTCAAAATTTATATAAAGGGAAGTTTCAACAATTTTTTACAAAATAATCAAAAGCTGCCTTCGTTAGTTTAGCTATCGTATGATTGCCTTCGGAGTCACTTTCATTTCCACGAGAGAAGACTGTAATAACAAATTCTCCCTTATTACCTGGTAGATATACGATACCCGCATCATTAACTACACTTCCGACATTGCCTGTTTTACAAGCTACCTTTGTTTCAGGAGGTAGTAAGTAAGGAATTCTATTTCTTAGTTTTTGTGTAGCTAAAATGTGAATCATCTCATGACAAGCTTCCTCTGAAATAATTTGTTTCTTAGCGATCATTTCTAATAATTTAGTCATTTCTGGTGGTGTAGATGTGTTATTATCATAATTTGGTAAAAAGACTTCTAACTGATCAATGTCATTACTTCTAAGGCCACTTGACATTTGTGGTTCATTAATAAGTTGAATAAACTCTTCATCAGACACTTCTTTCGGATCTCTTCCCAAATGATGAATAATTACATCTTTCACATCTCGTTTCACGGAGATCTTCAAACCTAATTCGTTCATGTAAGCATCAATGTTTTCTGTACCAAGTAAATCCATTAATATATCTGTTGCTACATTATCACTCATATTAATCATTAATGTAGCTACATCCCGTAGCGATATTTCTACACCAGGTTCAAGGGCCTCTAAAACACCTGAACCCGTTCTACGATGTTCTGGTCGAAGTTGAATACGAGTATCTAAATCAACTGTTCCTTCATGCACTTCTTTAAACAAAGCTACTAATACCGGTATCTTAAAACAGCTTGCTAGTTGAAATGGCTCATTTTCATTGATATGTGCTTCTTCGCCTGTTTGCATGTGCTTCACAGAGACCCCATATGTTCCAGGTACAGAAGACAAGATATGATTAAATTCATCTTGTAAGCTCATCGATATCCTCCCTTCAAAATTTCAAATTTACTTTCGTTTAACATCTGGCAAATAAATCTGTTCATCTAATCTTGGTTCATATTCGATAGAGTCACTTACTCCAATATCATTTAGTTGTTGATAAAGGTGAATATACGGTCTATCTTCTGCAATAATTTCTTGCATTTTGTATAGATTTTGAACCCTTTCATCATCATCTAGATTAGATAAAACATCTTCATATAATTCATCAAATTCTTCATTTATGTAGCCGGTTGTTTTGCTACCTCGTCCACTGTAATAACTAGACATTGCATAGGATGCGTCTGGATAAGCATGAGAATATCCAATTAAGGATAAACCATTGTTATTTCCTAACTGTAAATCTTCAATTAATGCATTGACTGTTCTTTGTTCTAAGTTAGCTGTAATGCCAACTTCCCCGAGCATTTGGACAATCATTTCTGTAACTTCTTCAATTAATAAATAACCACCTGTTGGTGCAGCAAACTCAATTTCAAACCCATCAGGATAACCAGCTTCCGCTAATAATTCCTTCGCTTTTTCTGGGTCGTAGAGGTCGACATCTGTTAGATCTGGATGACCTCCATGAATTGTTTTTGGTGATCGGGAACGAACTGGAATTCCTGAACCTTGAAGGACGTCTTCAGATAAAACTTCTTTATTAATCGCTAAATCAATAGCTTCTCGCACTTTTGGATCTGAAAGTGGTGAATCTTCACCATCTACACGTACGACTAACATCAATACTCTTGAAGACTCTCCCTTAACAAGTGAGACTCCTTCCGCACCATCTACCCGATCCCACTCATTTGGTGGTATCTCATCAATAATTTGGACATTTCCTGTAAGTAATTCTCCAACTCTTGTACTTGCCTCGGGAATACTTCGAACGATGACTTCTTCCCAGTCTAGATCTACATCTTCAAAATAATCTTCATAAGGTTCCATGATCACTCGATCATCCTTGATCCATTCAACATATTGATAGGGACCAGATCCGATTGGATTCTCTAAAAAGTGTTCGATCCCATTTTCCTCAATATAATTTTTAGGTAGAATATCAGATGCTGGTTTAGACAATAAATCTAATAAAACAGGTAATGGTTCCTCTGTTGTAACTTCGAAGGTTAACTCATCAATAACTTCTACGCCTGTAATTGGTTTAAAAAATGTATACTCAACGTGAGTCTCATCTAAAGCTACACGCTCAATGGAATATTTTACGTCCTCTGCTGTTACAGGATCTCCATTATGGAAAGTGATTCCTTCGATTAATGTAGCTTGTAATGTCGTATCATCTGTCATTTCATATTCTTCAACAAGCTCTGGTTCAAGTCCCATATCTGCTGTTCGTCGGAATAATCGATTGAAAACATTCGCATCGACAATCCTACGAGCAGACGCTGAAATTCCTTGTGGATCTGTACTTGGTAACGGTGAACTGTAAGCTACCGTCAATACCTTATCCTCTGCACTTACCTCACTTTCTCCTTCTGCATTATTATTTCCACTCTTTTCGGCATTTTCATTATCAGAACTACTACAAGCAGCACCGAAAATAAGTAAAGCTAATAAAACAAATAATAATGATATTCTTTTCATAGTTATTAACCCCTTTCCCTTCGTTTATTTATATAAAAGACTAAATAGAAAACTAGCCTTTAACAACAACACCATCTTTTAATACTTTAACGATATTCTTGCTATTTTCTAACACAGTGATATCTTCTAAAGGATCACCATTGACAATAATAATGTCTGCGTATTTATCCGGTTCAATCGTTCCAATATCCTTTTCCATGCCTAAACATTTGGCGGCTTCCTTTGTAGATACTTGAATGGCTTCCATTGGAGTCATCCCTAGTTCACACATAAGTGTTAACTCTTTTAAATTAAGTCCATGTTTAAAGACACTAGCATCTGTCCCCATCGCAATTTTTACCCCGGCTTTATAAGCTTTTTGGAAGCTTTTTTGATGGGCTTCTACAACTTCCTCAGCTTTCTTAGCCGCATAATCCGGAATGTAACTACTCTCACCCATCCGTTCTAGTACACTAACCGGCGCATAAAGTGTTGGTACAAGATATGTGTCATGACTTAACATTAAATCGATGCTTTCCTCATCTAAGTAAATACCGTGTTCGATTGAATGGATCCCTGCAAGGATGGACTGCTTTACTCCTTCCGCCCCTTGTGCATGAGCCATGACTTTTTTTCCTCGGTAACTAGCTTCATTAACTGCCATTTTTAACTCTCTAGGTGAAAATTGAGTATGTTCAGGATGATCTAAAGGGCTCATCACACCACCTGTTGCGTGAATTTTAATAATATCAGCTCCTGCCCGGATCATCTCACGAGTCTTTTTTCGAACATCTTCTATACCATCTGTAACACCGCCTGGGAATCCTGGATATTCTGGACGGGTTAAATCTAATCCTGACATACGCCACGAATCACTGTGACCACCAGTTGATGTTATGGCATTAATCGCAATTTGCATTCTTGGGCCTAAGACTAAACCTTGTTCGACTGCTGCTTTGATACCATAATCAGCACCACCAGCATCGCGGACAGTTGTTACACCAGCATCAATTGTTTCTTTCATATACTTAATCGTATGGTAAAAACGTAGAGATAAGGGTGTATCTACCCGTTCTTCTAACCCTAAAAACTCAAAGGTTAAATGAACATGAGTGTCTATCATTCCCGGCAAAATATATCCACCTTTGGCATCGATAAATGTTACATCCTCTTGTTCAAGATCACTTACTTTATCCATTTGATTCACTGATTGAATACGATTATTTTTAATGACAACTTGTGCGTTTTTTAAGGGCTCTTTTCCGGTACCGTCAATAAGTGTTCCATTCTCAATAACTGTATATGTCATAAAAAACACCCCCGAGCTTTAAATTTACCTACTTAAAATTTCTTTAATTTCTTCTGGAGTTTTCCCTGACAAGCCCATCTTTTCCAAGTTACGACCTTTTTTACGATAATCGACATCGTTCATTCGTGAAGCAAGGAAAATTAATGAATCCATGTAGGGAGTATCTACTCCTAGTGCCTTTCCTAACTCAGAATACGGAACTAATCCATAGGGAATATCCTCTGAAATATATCGATACTGTAAATGTGGAGGGGAAGCTGCTGTTCCGACAGTAGGACCTCCATGTACTGGACTTTGGGATAGGAAATCATGTAAAGTTTCACCGATTTTCCCGTAGTAGGTATTCATTGATTCAAGCAGTGTCATTGGACGGTAATTTAGTGCTTCACCAACTTTAATTCTTTCGTTATCCACGGACTCCATAACCTTTACAACCGAAGGAGACATCCCTTTCCAATAAAAATCAAATTCCCCTTTGGATGACTCTATCCATCCCGCATTTAATATAGCTGGTGCCGGATGAACGACTGAGTTCCCATTATTTAAACTCGTTTCAAGAACACTCTCTGCCTCTTCAAACTCCTCAAACAGTTCCTTTAATTGACTCACTACATCTGTTACATGTTCCTTCGGATAGGAAGAGACAGGCATTTTATTTTTAACAGCTAATAGATTAACTGTTTCATCATCCATTTTTCTACATCCAAAAATATTTGAACTTGTCTCTGCTAGTGTTATATTTTCATAGTTGCCTGCTTCTTCTAATGCAGCTTTAAATTCTAATATTCCGAAACTAGAACCTGGATTTAAAACGATAACTTGTCCTTCCTTAACATAAGGTGCACAAGCTAAAGCAATATCTCGGTGGGCATAAGCCGGTACGACAACTAAAATTAATTCAACACCTGAGACAGCCTCTTCAATATCTGTTGTCACTAGATCAACTTTTCCAAATCCTTCTGCTACACCAATGACATTAATACCACCTAAACGTTTTACTTCCGTTAAATTCTCCCCAAATTGAGGGGTTTCATATAATCGAACTTTGTGGCCTTGTAGTCCTAAGTAACCTGCAAAGGCAAAGCCACCATTTCCCGCTCCTAAAACTGCTATTTCTGTCATCTTTAACACACTCCTGTTTTATAAATGTTTATTTTCGGTTTTGTTGAATAGTTAATTTTGTTCTGATAATTTAAAATAAAAAAAGTTGTTGTTGTCTTTTAAACTAATTATTTTTTCTGTTTTTTTCTAATGGTTGAGATACATATTACTACAATCTTAAGTAAAAGCAATTGCGCTTTATCTATCGCCATTATAGGCCTTACCTATGTAAGTGCTTTCTGTATCTATTTCATTTCTATGATCATTTCAATCTCAACAGGCATGCCAAAAGGTAATGAATTTACACCAATCGAGGATCGGGCATGCTTTCCTTTTTCACCAAAAAGTTCTTCCAAAAGATCAGAGGCTCCATTAATAACGAGCGGCCCATCGGTGTAATTCGGAACACAATTAATAAAGCCATTCACTTTAACGATTCTTTTAATCTTGTCCAAGGAACCTAGATGGTTATCCAAAACAGCTAATAAATTAATCATCGTCTGACGGGCCGCTTCATACCCTTGTTCAGTGGTAACATCTTGACCGAGCTTTCCATGGTAAAGGAACTCCCCATCCTTTTCACACCCGGCACCAGAGGTATAAACGAGATTTCCCGTCGTTACAGCATGAACAAAAGATGCTGGTGCTTCACCTACTTCTGGCAAAACAATACCCAGTTCCTCTAATCGATTCTGAACATCTACTGACATTTCGCTTCCTCCTATCTATGCTTAATCTGTTAAATAAACATCCAAAACGGCTGAACGTCCAGATTTCACAATAGCTAAAGCTTTTGGCAACTCTATGTCTAAGTCTTCCTTCGTTTGAATCGTTTTTGCATATGCGCCACCTGCAGCCTCGGCTACTTTGGCTAAATCTGCATGAGGTGAAAAGTCTACAAAAAACTGCTCCGTTTGTTTGGCAATACCGTCTGGATGTACCCCTAAGGTTGATAATTTCGGTGATTCCCAGCCATTATTGTTAAAGATAATCGTTAAAAAAGGAAGGTCATATTTACGAGACATCCAATGAACGGATGCAGGTACACTAAATAAATAACATCCATCACCGGTCAAATTAATAATCGTTTTCGATGGATCCGCAAGCTTAGCACCAAGAGATGCACCACCATTCCAACCTAAGCCACCAGCTCCACTACCAAAAATTGATCCTTTTCTAGACATACGTAGATGTTTGTAAGATGCTTCATAACTGGAAATAAGTTCATTAATAATGACCGTATTTTCATCCTCTATATCCCGAATGACAGAGAGTAAATACTCCGGTGTAATACCACCATCAACAGAAACTTCAAGTTTTTCATTTTGATATTTTTCTTCGTTGTGTAAATGTACAAGAGCTTCTTTTCTCGCTTTAATTCCAGATACATCAATATCCCTTTCTTCAACCCCTTCATTCAATTGCCGTAAAGCAGTTTCTGAATCGGCTAAATAGAACCGTTTAGAGGGGATATACCATAAGGTCATACTTTCTTTTAAAGGATCTTCATCAATATAATAAATAAGGGCATCTTTTGACGGCTGATTCTTCGCTGGAATCCAAGGAACATCACTATCGATAACAACAATTACATCTGCTTCGGCTAAAACTTCATTTTGTTCCGCCGTATTCCACTGAAATCCTCGATGATGCGGATGATTCACTGGAAAGTTCATATAGTTCGGGACAGATTCAAGGACTGAAATCCCAAGGTTCTCAGAAAGCTTCACTAATTCATCAACAGCTCTTTCATTTTTCCCCAGGTAAGACGTAACGATCAGCGGGTTTTTTGCTTGTAATAAATCATCTAGTATTAAGGAAACTTCCTCTGGTGGTAAAGCAACGGGTGCAACAGGTTGCCACTCCCTCGACTGTATGGCTACTTTCTTCGTTTCCGCCTCTAGCACTTCCCTAGCTCCCGTTAAATAAACGGGACCTTGAGGTTTCGTTTGAGAAATTTGCAATGCCCGATGAACGATTTGTTTGACATTATCCCCGGAACGAATTTCATTTTCATATTTCATATATCCCCGAACAATTCCACTTTGATCAGGAACATCTTGGATCCAATGGATAAATTCATTTCGACTACCAAGTAATTCTCCTTCTTGGGTATACGGGGAAAGGCCCGCAAAAATTAAAACCGGCACTCGACCTTTCCAAGCATTATGTATAGCTGCACCTAAATTTTGTGTTCCACATTCTACATGGACAAGAACAGCTTGCGGTTCCCCGGATACTTGGGCGTATGCATGAGCGGCGCTTAAAGCGACCATTTCATGAGGACAGATGATAACTTCGGGTAGATCTAATCCTTCCTGCTCTGATAAGGCTAGAGCTTCAATAATCGAAGGGTGATCACTTCCAAAGTTAGAAAAGATGTATGTAACTCCTGCTTCTTGTAGAGCTTCTAGAAAAGCCCTACCTGTTGTATATGTACTCAAAAAACATACACGCCTTTCTGTTAATATTTTGATAATTGTGTATAACTCATATTACATTTAGCAATATCCTTAGACAATCTCATTTTATCTATGGCATTGATAGATTTGTCCTATAGGAATAGGCAACAGCATGCTTTAAATCTTTTAAAAAGTATTAAAAAAAGCCATTAAAAAAAGCAGTTTGATCTGCAATCAAACTGCTTGGTCCATTTTAGAACTTTATCTTATTATTCGTTATTATTATCGTTGTTGTTATTATTGTTGTCATTATTGTTGTTGTTTTCATTTACTTCCACATTATTATCATTGTTGTTATTTCCGTTATTATTGTTATCATCACTACCACAACCAACTAAAACAAGCATGACTGAAAGAGCGATTGCTAAAAATAGATTCTTTTTCATAGAACATTCTCCTTTTTTATTATTTTATAACTCTGAAGGAAAATATATAATATTTCCAAAGAAATTTCCATTACTTTTTAATGAAAAGGTAAAAATGAACCTTTATTCTTATTCAAATCAATAACTTTTCAATTGACATTTAACAGATAATGGAATCCCCTCAGCTTTATTGATAAGTACTTTTTACCTTAGAAATATTCCTGTCATACTATTTATTTGTGACTTATCCTTGCTAAAACTAAAAAAGTTATCTATTAGATATGTTTCCCTTGCAGGCCTAGCCTTAAAAATCCGCTAAAAAATTGTAGTAAAGCAACAAAAAACGACAAGCTTTCGTATATGCTTGTCGTATCATGTACATTTAAAAAGTAACCGTTTCAAGGATTTCATCAAAAATAGACAAGGATTCCTCTGTTTCTGCCTCCGCTTCATAGGTGAAAATATAGAGAGTATGCTCACGATACAGAAATCTCTGTCTTATAATACTATTATCTAATTCGGTTACATATTCTAACCATTTTCTATCATTAATTTCTAGTGTATTTTCTTTTGTTGCATATTCTGAGCCTAAATCTATCGCCGCAAATTCGACTGCCTCATCAAACTTTACGTTTAATCTTGGAGGAAATTCATAATAAATGACACTAAAATTTGCACCGGTCGCTTCATCAAGCTCATAGCCTACAATTTCAATGTCTTCTTCTGCCTCTGCAATTTCTTCTGAAAAATCAATTGGCTCGATATCCTCTGGTACGATAAACTCCATTTCTCCAAGTTGGATCCTGCCTGTTCGGCTATCTTGAGTCGACTCTTTTTCATGAACTTCGTTATCAGATACATCGTTTTGATCCCCTGCTGAACAGCCAATCAATAAAAAAAGACTCGAAAACAAAATAAAAAGCAATTTTTTCTGCATAATAAATACCCCTATCTAGTGGACAAATGTTGCTTTTAAAAGTTTATCATACCTTTAAAAAATTCGCATGAAATGACTCTATGCATCCTTCAATTCTTTATAAAACAACATAATATCCACATAGTCGCCACCCTTTTGCCTGAAGCCACCGGGAATAATCCCAAGGGATGTAAATCCAAGCTTTTGATAGAGATGAATCGCCGCTTCATTCGTCGTCACAA
>Ga0209487_1001477_pt1 | contig 19876 bp, 15 predicted proteins | sample Poulit2012_FD_187524 | JGI IMG/M metagenome (GOLD analysis project Ga0209487, IMG submission 187524) | Agricultural soil microbial communities from Georgia to study Nitrogen management - Poultry litter 2012 (SPAdes) (version 2) | ecosystem: Environmental > Terrestrial > Soil > Agricultural land...
CTCGGCCCGGTCGGCGAGCCGCGGGTTCTGCTCGCGGGTGATCTCCACCTCGATGCGGTGCGCGCGCGGTGCCAGCTGCTCCACCTTCGAGAGCTTCTCCTCGAGATGGGTGCGGAAGCGCTCCGCGACCTCGGTGTTACGGGCAACAACGGCGATGTCCATGGTGACCTCCGTCAGAGAGAGTGAAACCGTCGGTTTCTGCTGCGAGCCGCCGTCCTCGGCGGGTGAGGAAGCCTCACTCACCTCCTCTCCGTGAAGCACGCCCCGTCAGGGCTCGCCCGCCTCCGAGAACCGGACGGCGAGACGATCGGGCTTCCATACAAGAACGGTAGTCGACCCCACGGCCCTGGACCTGCGCTGTTGGTCCCAGATGTCCCGGTGTCCCACAGGGTGAACACGGCCGTCGGCCCACAGGGTGAACACCTGCCGTCGGCGAGCCGGGAGCCCGGGCGGCCCGGCCGCTCGCCGGTCCCCACCCTCGCCCGGGTCGTAGGTCTGTGCTCTTGTGTCACGTCCGGGCCGACGACCAGGCGCACACAAGGAGGACCTCGCGAGCGGCAGAGGCGAGCACCCCGACGTGGTGCCTCAGGTCGGCAGCGGAGTGGGGGGCTCGTGCTGGGTCACGTGGGTGGGTCCTGGCCCGATGCCCTGCGGAGCACCGTGCACATGGGCAGGGTCGGCACTGGTGTCCGCCGCTCGGCCTCCTCCCGGCGGTGTCAGCGGCGGGGACCGGACGACGTCCCAGGGATCCTTCCCGGGGGTGGGGTGGCCGCCACGACGAGGCCACCGGCGACGCGGGCACCCGCCTGGGCGAGCACGCGGGCGCAGGCGGCGAGGGTGGCGCCGGTGGTGAGGACGTCGTCGACGAGGAGGACGACGTCCTCCGGGCCGGGCGGGCTGAGCAGGCGCACGCCCGTGGCCCGGTTGCGGCGACGTGCACGCAGGTCGAGCCCGTGCTGGTGCCGCCGTCCGCCGGAGCGGCGCAGGAGGTCGACGGAGCGGACGGTCCGTCCCTCCCCCGCGACCCCGGACTCCGCGATCCCCGCGGCGACGGCGTCGGCCAGGTCGGCGGCGACCAGCTGCCCGCGGAGCCGGCGCCGCAGCCCCGAGGGCGCCGGGACGACGAGCACGTCCCCGGTTCCGCCGAGCACGAGGTCCGGGTCGTGCGCCCACCGCCGGGCGGCCGCCCGTGCCCGTTCCAGCAGCAGGCGCGCGACGTCCTCCCGGCCGGTGCGCTTCCAGGCCAGGACGACGCGGCGCACCGGACCGGTGTAGTCGGCCAGGGACCACACCGGCAGCAGGCCGGCGTCACCGGGCAGGGCGAGCACGGGGGCGTCCGCGTCGCTGCGCACCGGTGTGGTCGACACCAGCGCGCGGCAGGCCGGGCACACCGCCTCGTCCCAGGCGTCGCAGCCGGCGCAGTCCACCGGCAGCACCAGGTGGAGCCCGTCCGCGAGCGCCGCACGGGCCTGCTCCACGAGGGACAGTGCCGGACGCATGCCGCAGGTTCCCGCACCGATGTTCTGCCCACCGGCTCGGGCAGCTCGGCCTGCGGTGCCGGTGGCACGACTTCGGCCCTGTGGAGCAACGCCGCACGGCCGGGCGCGGCAGGGCCGGCGCGACCGGCGCCGAGGCCTGGCACTGCACTTCACGGCGCGCGCCACCGTTCGCAAGGCCCCGGCCTCCCCCGTGGGCGCAGTCCGCCAGCGAGCACCCGAGACGGGGAGGTCATCCGGGAGGGGCGGGTCGAACCGTCGCCGCGCGGTCCCGGCCTCGCCACGTGGCGCACCGCGGCCACGGAGCACCCCCGAGACAGCGGGGTCAGCCCGGGAAGGCCGGGTCGAACACGTCGGTCGCGGCCAGGTTCCACCCCAGGCCGTTCCGCTCGTAGAGCTCGCCGTCCTCCGTGCCGAGGACGAGCGTGCGGTCCCCGGTCCCGGCGGTGATGCGCGTGGCCCCGGCGACGGGCGGCAGGTCGGTGGTCGGACCGCCGATCGTGACGAGGTGCACCGCCGGCGCCCCCTCCCCCGTCTGTGCGCCCAGGACGGCGACGGTCTGGTCGTCGACCCACGTGACCGCCTGCGCCGGGCCGACCGACTCCCCGATCCGCACCGGGTCGCCGAGCGCCAGCGGGCTGGAGTCGACGTCGCGCAGCACCGCCGCGACGTCCACCTGGGAGACGCCGTCGGTCCGCGAGACGACGACGGCGCGGGCGCCGTCGCGGGAGATGCGCAGCGAGAGCACGTCCGCCCCGTCCAGCCAGCGCGCCCCCACCCGCACGACGGTGCCGTTCGGCAGGACCGCCTGGACCGCCCCCTGGTTCGCCCGCGGGGTGGTCCAGATCCACCCGTGCCGGTCGATCGAGGGCGCCACGAGGTCCTGCCCGGTCAGCAGCAGGGTGCCGGGGTCGGTCTGGGTGGGCAGGGTGACCAGCCGGTCGGTGCCGTCGAGCGCGACCGGCCGCCCGGGCAGGTCCTCGTAGGGCAGCGCCGGCATCCGGGGGTCGGCAGCGATCCCCGCTCCGGACATCGGCACGAGGCCCGAGCCGGTGAACCGCTGCGGCACGCCCTCGGCGATGACGACGGGGCTGCCCGTGACGTAGGGGTTGCGCAGCAGGTCGGGAGCCTCGTCGACGACGAGCGGGGTGCCCCCGACGAGCACCTCCACGGACTGCACGGAGGGCACCGAGCGCAGCGACTCCTCGAGCTGGGCGAGCATGAGCGCCTGCTGACTCGGCGCGGTGGCGAGCGGCTCGGCGGAGAGCTCCACCCGGGCGACGCCGTCCGTGACGGTCACGGTGTCCGAGACGAGCTGGGTGCCGGTCGGCAGCGCGGTCGTCACCCCGCCGACGAGCCAGGACGACGGCCCCTCCAGGAGGTGGCGCACGATGAGCGACGGCGCGCTGCGGCTGGGGTACCAGCGCGTCTCGGGGACGAGCGCCTCACCGTCGGGGCTGAGGAAGTACAGCCGGTAGCTGTCGTACTGGGCCTCGAACACCACCGGGGAGATGAGGATGCCGTCGTCGAGGTCGACGATGCGCCACTGGCCGTCGGCGGTGCGGGCGAGGGTGAAGTCGAGCTCGACCTGTGTGTCCGGCGCGGCCTCGGTGTAGCGGCCCTGGGCGTCGATGCTCCCCTCGGCCGTGGCGCTGGCGCGCACCGCGCCCTCGTCGGTCTGGGAGAAGGTGATGTCCCGTGCGGTGTACACCCGGACGTACGCGCGCGGGTTCCAGGTCTGCGCCACCGGCCCGGCGAGGTACTCCCGCGCGACGGCGAACTCGTCCCCGCCGCCGGCGGCGACGGCGCGCAGGAAACCCTGGACGATCTGGTGGGCCGTGGCACCGGGGGTGGGTCCGTAGGCGATGAGCGCGACGGAGCTGCCCTCGGGCGGCAGCGGGTCCGCGGCCCGCACCGGCCCGGAGTCGGGGATGCTCACGCAGCCGGCCAGCGCCAGCAGCGCCGCGACGGCGACGAGCAGGCGGGCGCGCAGCGTGCGGTGCCGGGCCCCGCGGTGGAGGAGACGTGGCACGGTCATCGTCCTCCCGTGCTCTCCAGGTCGGGCCGGGGGACGACGTCGTCCTCGGCCTCCGCGACCGGCTCGGCGTCCGCCGGGGCGGCGGGCAGCGGCAGCGGCGAGGAGGAGATGACCATCCCGGCGCTGCGCGGCAGGGTGAGCCGGAAGGCCGCCCCCTCCCCCGGCCTGCCCCACGCGTCGAGCGTGCCGGCGTGCAGCCGCGCGTCCTCCAGGGAGATCGACAGCCCCAGCCCGGTGCCGCCGGAGGTGCGGGCGCGGGCCGGGTCACCGCGCCAGAACCGGTCGAAGACCCGCCCCGCCTCCTCCGGTGTCATGCCGGCGCCGTGGTCACGTACGAGGACGGCGACCGCGGTCTCGTTGACCCCGACGGAGATCTCGATCGGTCTGCCCTCCCCGTGCTCGATCGCGTTCACCAGGAGGTTGCGCACGATGCGCTCGACGCGGCGCGGGTCGATGTCGGCGTCGCACGGGCGGCCCGGCCCGGTGACGGTGATGGGCGACCCGGTGCGCTCGGCGAGCGGGGAGGCGAGCTCCACGGCGTGGGCGACGATGTCCTGCAGGTCGCGCCGCTCGATGTCGAGGACCGCCGCGCCGGCGTCGAACCGGCTGATCTCCAGCAGGTCGGCGAGCATCTGCTCGAAGCGGTCGATCTGCGTCTGGAGCAGCTCGGCCGAGCGCCGCACGGCGGGGTCGAAGCTGTCCCGGTTGGCGTGGAGCACCTCGCTGGCCATGCGGATCGTCGTCAGCGGGGTACGCAGCTCGTGGGAGACGTCGGAGACGAAACGCTGCTGCAGGTGGGAGAGCTCGGCCATGCGCTCGATCTGGTCCTGCAGGCTCTCGGCCATCTCGTTGAAGCTGCGCCCGAGGGTGGCGAGCTCGTCGCGCCCGCGCACGTCCAGCCGCTCGTCGAGCATCCCGTCGGCGAGCCGCTCGGCGGTACGCGCCACCTCACGCACCGGGCGGAGCACCCGCTGCGCGATGAACCACGTCATCGCGCCGAGGAAGATGAGGAGCGTGACGGCACCGGCGCCGAGCACCTGGGAGACGAGCCGGAGAGTGTCCTCCTCCGGGGCGAGCGTGTAGACGGTGTAGAGCTCGTAGTCCCCGACGACGGGCAGCGTCACCTCCGAGCCGACGATGATCCCGGGCCCGCCGCCCAGCGCAGCGGGCAGCGCGATCGACTGCCAGTGCTGGCCGCCCTCGCCCACCGCCTGGCGCATCTCGTTGGTCAGCACCGACTTGTCGAGCAGCCGCTCGTCCATCACCGGCTCGTTGATGAGCACCTGCGCCGTCTCCGACGGGCTGCGCAGGAGCATCGCGCCGACGACGCCACCCCCGCCCCCGCGGCTGCGGTCGACGACGTCGAAGGCGAGCTGCTGCACCTGCGGCCCGGTGTTGGCGATCGCGCCGTCGAAGGTCTGCTGGGCGGACCGGGCGCGGGTGGCGGCGTCGAGGAGGATCTCGTCGCGGCGGGCCTCGAAGAGCCCGTCACGGATCGTCACGCTGACGACGGCGCCGAGCAGGACCAGGCCGGCGACCCCGACGAGCACCGTCGTGGTCGACACCCGCAGGCGCAGCGACGACCGCCACCGGTCGACGACGCGTGCCGCCCACCCGACGGGGCGGGCGTCCTGCCGGTCACTGCTCATCGGCTCACCGCTGCGGGTTGCCCGCCCGGTAGCCGACGCCGCGCACGGTCACGACCACCTCGGGGTTCTCCGGGTCCTTCTCGATCTTGGCGCGCAGCCGCTGGACGTGGACGTTGACGAGCCGGGTGTCGGCGGCGTGGCGGTACCCCCACACCTGCTCGAGCAGCACCTCGCGGCTGAACACCTGCCACGGCTTGCGGGCCAGCGCGAGGAGCAGGTCGAACTCCAGCGGGGTGAGCGGGATGACCTCCTCCCCCCGGGTCACCTGGTGGCCGGCGACGTCGATGACGAGGTCGCCGATGGTCAGCCGCTCGGTCTGCGGACCGGTGGTGCGACGCAGCCGGGTCTTGACCCGCGCGACGAGCTCCTTGGGCTTGAACGGCTTGGGGATGTAGTCGTCGGCCCCGGCCTCGAGCCCCGTGACGACGTCGAGGGTGTCGGACTTGGCGGTGAGCATGACGATGGGGACACCGGACTCGGCGCGGATGAGGCGGCACACCTCGATCCCGTCGAGGCCGGGAAGCATGAGGTCGAGCAGCACGAGGTCGGGCTGCTCGGTGCGGAAGACGTCCAGCGCCTGGGCTCCGTCGGGGCACATGATCGTCTCGAAGCCCTCGCTCTGCAGCACGATGCCGATCATCTCGGCGAGCGCGGTGTCGTCGTCCACCACCAGAATGCGAGCGTTCATGGGGACTATCGTCGCACTGTCCGTGGCGCTTCCGGTGTGCGCCACTCGTCGACGGCGAGGGGCCGGTCCCCGCCGCTGTGCATGGGACGATGACCGCGGACCACAAGCGGAGGTGTGCGATGAGCCAGCAGCCAGGCTCGGGCGACAACGACGAGCATCCCGAGGTGCCGCCGGCCGACGGGCAGCCCGGCACCGCCCCGTACGGGCAGGACGGCCGGCAGGCCGGGGCCGCCGGACCGACCGGGGCGCAGCCCGCACCGTCGGAGCAGTACGGACGGCAGGCACCGGGGGCGCCCGGGCAGTACGGGCAGTACGGGCAGTACGGCCAGCAGCCACCGGCCACCCCGGACCAGTACGGCCAGCAGCCACCCGCCACCCCGGACCAGTACGGCCAGTACGGCCAGCAGCCACCCGCCCCCGCCGACCAGTACGGCCAGTACGGCCAGTACGGCCAGCCCGGCGCCGGCGGCTACTACGGGGCCGGTTTCGTCCCCGTCCCCACCGCCGTCCAGCCCGGCATCGTCCCGCTGCGCCCGCTCACGCTCGGGGAGATCTACGACGGCGCCTTCCGCGCCATCCGCAGCAACCCGATGGTGATGTTCGGGCTGGCGATCATCGTCATCGGTGCCGGGTCCGTGCTCCAGATCGGTCTCATGGCCGCATTCATCGGCTACATCGAGCAGGCCGAGCGCACCGGCTCGCTGGACGAGCTCGACGCCGCCCTGGGCATCGGCACCCTCGCCGGGATCCTGCTCAGCTCGCTCGCCATCGGGTTGGCCACCCTCGTGCTCGAGGGGCTGGCGATCATCTCGGTGAGCGAGTCCGTCATCGGACGCAAGATCGCCCTGGCGGACGTGTGGCAGCGCGCCAAGGGACGCATCTGGCGGCTCATCGGGCTCTCGGTGCTCCTCGGCCTGGCCACGGTCATCGCGATCGGCGGCGCCGTCCTCGTCATGGTCGTCGTGTCGATCGCCGTCGTGGAGGCCACCGACGACCCGTGGCTGCTCATCATCCTCATCCCGGTCATGCTCGTCGCGCTCTTCGGCGCCATCGCGTTCTTCGTCATCCGGCTGATGTTCGCCACACCGGCGATCATGCTCGAGGACGCGCGCGTGTTCGCCTCGCTCTCCCGCTCCTGGCAGCTGACCAAGGGCAACTTCTGGCGCCTCTTCGGGATCATGCTGCTGACGACGGTGCTGGTGAGCATCCTGGTGAACATCCTCGCGGTCCCGTTCAGCCTCATCGGCAGCTTCTTCGCCGCGCAGGACCAGATCCTGCTGCCGCTCATCCTCTCCTCGATCGGGCAGCTCGTCGGCTCGGCGCTGTCGATCCCGGTCATGGCGGCCGTCCTCGCCCTCCTCTACGTCGACGTCCGGATGCGGAAGGAGGGCCTGGACGTCGAGCTCGCGCGCGCAGCGCAGGGTGGATGACGGCGCGGGCCATCGTGTGGGCGGGGGTCCCGGTCGAGCCGGACGCCGACGAGGCGCGCCGCTGGGCGGAGGAGGAGCTCTCGCGCAGCGTGTACGACGACCGGCCCAACCTCCTCGAGCGGCTGTGGACCTGGTTCCTCGAGCTGCTCGAGCGGCTCACCGACCTCGAGGCGTCCGCCCCGCCGAACCTCGTCCCGGTGCTCGTGGTCCTCGGTGCCGTGGTGCTCATCGCCCTCGCCCTCTATCTCGCCGGGCCGGTGCGCACCCGGCGGCGCGCCACCCGGGGCGCCTCCCACGCCGTCTTCGACGACACCGAGGCCACCAGCGCCGACCTCACCGCCGCCGCCGACGCCGCCGCCGACCGCGGCGACTGGGCCCTCGCCGTCCTCATGCGGTTCCGGGCCATCATCCGGTCCCTGGACGAGCGGGCGCTGCTCGACGACCGTCCCGGCCTCACCGCGCACGAGGCGAGCACCGCCGCGGCCGCACGCCTGCCGGACTGCGCCGCCGGGCTCACCTGGGCCGGGCGGCTGTTCGACGACGTCTGCTACGGCTCCGTCCGCCCGCGCGCCACGGACGACGCCCGGCTGCGCGAGCTGGCGTCCGCCGTGGCCCGGAGCCGGCCGGTGAGCCCCGCCGCCGTCGGCGCGACCTGGACGGTGACCCCGTGACCGCCGTCGCCGCCCCACCCGCCGAGCGCACGGACACCGCCGGGGCACCCGACGACCGGCGCGTCAGGCGCCGCCAACGCTTCTTCCTGGCCGTCGCCGCCCTGTTCGCGGTCGCGGCGGTCGTGGCGATCGTCGTCGGCCGTCAGACGACGTCGGTGGTTCCGCTCGCCCCCGACAACCCGCGCCCCGCCGGCGCGCAGGCGGCCGCGACGATCCTGCGCGAGCAGGGCGTGCGGATCCACACGGTGTGGACCACCGACGACGCGGTGCGCGTCGCCGGCCCGGACACCACCCTGCTCGTCACCGCGACCGGTCGCCTGGACGACGAGCAGCTCGCCGCCGTGCGTGACACGGGCGCCGACGTCGTCCTCACCGACTTCACCTTCCTCCCCGACCTCGAGCCGCTCACCGACCGCGTCACGCCCTCCCCGGCGGGCAGCCCCGACCCGGTCGCGGCCGAGTGCGCCGACCCGCACGCGACGGCGGCCGCCCGGATCTCCCACAGCACCGGGGCCGTCGAGGCCCTCGGCGACGACGTCGAGCTGTGCTTCCCCACCGCCGACGGCGCCGGCGCGCTCGCCATCTGGGAGGAGGACGGGCAGCGCTTCGCCGCGTTCGCCGACCCCACCCTGCTCAGCAACGAGCGCCTCGCCGACGCCGGCCACGCCGCCCTCGTGCTGCGCCTCCTCGGCGCCCACGAGGACCTCGTCTGGTACCTGCCCACCATCGGCGACTCGGTGGGTGGCGGCGCCGACGAGGGGATCGGGGCGGTGCTGCCGCCCACCGTCACCGCCGTCGGGCTGCAGCTGCTCGTGCTCGGCGTCGTCGTCGTGCTGTGGGGCGGGCGGCGGCTGGGCCGGGTCGTCACCGAGCCGATGCCCGTCGTCGTCCGCTCGGCCGAGACGACGCTGGGACGCGGCCGCCTCTACCGGCGCTCCCGCGACTACCGGCACGTCGCGGCGGGCCTGCGTGCGGGCACCGCCACCCGGGTCGCGGCGCGGCTCGGGGTGCCCCGGTCGGCGCGGGCCGAGGTGCTCGTCGCCGCCGTCGCCCGCGCCACCGGCCGGGACGAGGCCCAGGTCGGCGCCGTCCTCTACGGGCCGCCGCCCACGTCCGACGCCGAACTCATCCGACTCACCCGCGAGCTCGACACCCTGGAAAGCGAGGTCCACCCGTCGTGACCACCCCCGACGAGCACCGCCCGTACCCGCCGGTCCCGCAGGCCGCGGGCCCCTACCCGCCCCCGCCGGCGGCGGCCCCCGCCCCCGGTGGGCCGAGCCCGGCCGTCCCGGCCTCCGCCGCTCCCCCGACCGGGCCGGCACCCGCCGGGCCGCCCCCCGTCCCGCCGTCGTCCTCCCCCGCCGACGACTCGCCCCGCGCCCGCCTGGCGGCACTGCGGCAGGAGGTCGGCAAGGCCGTGGTCGGCCAGGACGCCGCGGTCACCGGCCTCGTCATCGGGCTGCTCTGCCGCGGGCACGTCCTCCTCGAGGGTGTGCCGGGCGTGGCCAAGACGCTGCTCGTGCGCACCCTGGCCGCGGGCCTGCACATGGACACCAAGCGGGTGCAGTTCACCCCCGACCTCATGCCCGGCGACGTCACCGGCTCCCTCGTCTACGACTCGCGCACCGCAGAGTTCTCCTTCCGCGAGGGCCCGGTCTTCACCAACCTCATGCTCGCCGACGAGATCAACCGCACCCCGCCCAAGACACAGGCGTCGCTGCTCGAGGCGATGGAGGAGCGCCAGGTCTCCGTCGACGGCACCCCGCGGCCGCTGCCCGACCCGTTCATGGTCATCGCCACCCAGAACCCGGTGGAGTACGAGGGCACCTACCCGCTGCCCGAGGCCCAGCTCGACCGTTTCCTCCTCAAGCTCATCATGCCGCTGCCCGAGCGGGCCGAGGAGATCGAGGTCCTCAACCGGCACGCCCACGACTTCGACCCGCGTGACCTCGCCGCCGCCGGCGTGCGGCCCGTGGCCGGCCCGGAGGACCTCGCCGCGGCGCGCGAGCAGGTGGCCCGGGTGCGGGTGGCCCCGGAGGTCTTGGGCTACATCGTCGACGTCTGCCGGGCCACCCGGACCTCGCCGTCGCTCTCGCTCGGGGTCTCCCCGCGGGGCGCGACGGCGCTGCTCACCACCTCGCGGGCGTGGGCCTGGCTCAGCGGCCGGGACTACGTCACGCCCGACGACGTCAAGGCGCTGGCCCACGCCACGCTGCGGCACCGGGTGCAGCTGCGGGCCGAGGCCGAGCTCGAGGGTGTCACCGCCGAGACGGTCCTCGACGGCGTGCTGCGCACCGTCCCCGTCCCCCGCTGACACCATGGCCCTGACCCGACGTGCCGTCCTGGTCGCTGCGGTCGGCGTCGTCCCGGCGCTGCTCGTGCCGCGGACGTCGACGGTGCTCGCGTGGACGCTCGTGCTCGTCCTCGGCGTGGTGGTCGACCTCGTGCTCGCGGCCTCCCCGCGGGCGCTGCAGCCGGTGCGCACGGTGCCGCACTCGGTGCGGCTGGGAGAGCCGACGACGTCGACCCTGACGCTGACGAACACCGGGCGCCGCACCGCCCGGCTGCTCGTGCGCGACGCGTGGGTGCCCTCGGCCGGCGCGGAGGACAACCGCCACCAGGTCACCGTGCCCGCCGGTGAGTCCCGCCGGGTCCGCACGACGCTGCGTCCCACCCGCCGCGGGGACCGCGAGGCCGACCTCGTGACGCTGCGCTGCCACGGCCCGCTCGGGCTGGCGGGCCGCCAGCGGTCGCTGCCCGCCCCGGCCCGGCTGCGGGTGCTGCCCGCCTTCGTCTCCCGCCGTCACCTGCCCTCCCGGCTCGCGCGGCTGCGGGAGATGGACGGCCGGGCCGCGGTGCAGGTGCGCGGCGAGGGCACGGAGTTCGACTCGCTGCGCGAGTACGTCATCGGGGACGACGTCCGCGCGATCGACTGGCGCGCGACCGCCCGCCGGGGCGACGTCGTCGTGCGCACGTGGCGCCCGGAGCGCGACCGCCGAGTCTTTATCGTCATCGACGCCTCCCGGCTCTCCGCGGCCCGGCTCGGGGACGCGCCCCGGCTGGAGGCGCAGATCGAGGCGGCGCTGCTGCTCGCGGCCCTGGCCTCGCGTGCCGGGGACCGGGTGGCCGTCGTCGCCGTCGACTCCACGGTGCGGGCACGGGTGTCCGGGGTGCACGGTCCGCGGCTCATGTCGACGCTCGCCGAGGGGCTGTCCCAGGTGGAGGCCTCACTCGTCCAGGCCAGCTGGCCCACGGTCACCCAGGTGGTGCGCGACTCGCTGTCGCAGCGGGCGCTGGTCGTGCTGCTCACCGCGCTGGACACCGCGGCGGTGATGTCGGACCTGCTGCCCGTCCTCGGTGCGCTGACCCGGGACCACCAGGTGGTGCTCGCCTCCGCGGCCGACCCGGAGGCGGAGGAGATCCGCACCCGCCGCAGGACCAGCGAGGAGATCTACGACGCCGCCGCGGCCGAACGCGCCGCCCTCGAGCGTGCCGCGGCGGCCATGCGGCTGCGGCGCCACGGGGTCGAGGTGGTCGAGGCTCCGCCGGACGACCTCCCACCCGCCCTGGCGGACACCTACCTCGCGCTCAAGGCGGCGGGCCGGCTCTGACGTCGGTGACAGAGGGCACATCGGCGCGCGGGGCGACCCGCCCGGCCGTACGCTGATGACGGCGGCCGGGAACCGCCTCGCCCTCACCGCCCCCCGAACTCCCGAGGTATGGATGGACCGCAGGCTGGTCATCACCGCTGACGACCTGGGCGTGGACGCCGCGACCAACGAGGCCATCGTCGAGCTCATGCGCGACGGCCTCGTCTCCGCGACCACCCTCATCCCCGTCGCCCCCGCCGCCGCCGACGCGGTCGATCGTCTCCGCGCGGCCGGCCTGGGTGCGCCACGGCTGCACTTCGCCCTGTCGAGCGGCCGGGAGTGGGAGTGGGCCGGCTGGCGGCCGCTCGCCCCCGACGTCGTCTCCCTCACCGAGGAGGACGGCACCCTGCCCGTGTCACCCGCCGGCGTCGAGCACCGGGTCGACCCTGCCGACGTCGCGCGTGAGCTGCTCGCCCAACTCGACTGGATGTCCCGGCTCGGCCTGCGCCCGACGGGGCTGGACTCCCACGCGGGCACGCTCTACGGGTTCCAGGGACGCTCGCTCGCGGACCTCGCCGTCGACTTCTGCGCTGCCCACGACCTCGCGTTCCGGCTGCCGCGCAAGCTGCTCACCGTGCTCCAGCTCGCGGTCCGCGGCCTGCGTGGCGCCCACCGCCGCGCGGTGCAGCGCGCCGACGAGCACGGGGTGGCGCTGCCCGAGGCGCTCATCAGCGCCTGGCTGCCCGGCCGGATGGTGCTGAGCTACGCCCAGCTGCGCGGTGAGGTCATCGCCCAGCTCCGGGGGCTGCCGCCGGGCACCTCCGAGCTCATGGTCCATCCCGCGCCGCGCGCCGCGGCCGGCCGCATGCTGCCCGCCGACGGCCGGAAGCGGATGTGGGAGCTGCGCCTGCTGCGTGACCCGGCCTTCCACCGGGCGCTGCGCCGCGAGCGCATCTCCATCGTCCCGGCCTGGTGACTCAGCCCGCCTGGGCCAGGGCGTAGCCGGCCTGGTCGGCGTCGAGGTCACCCGTCTCGCCGGCGCGCACCGCCCGGCGCCCGAACAGCAGCGTGTACGTCCAGTACCCGGCGAGCAGCAGCGCCCCGATGGCGATCTTTGCCCACGTCGGCAGCGCCGACGGCGTGACGAAGCCCTCCACCAGCCCGGAGACCGCGAGCACGAGGACGAGCCCGAGCGCCACGACGAACAGCGAGCGGCCCTCCTCGGCGAGCGCCCGGGAACGGGTCCGCGGCCCGGGGGCGACCCAGGCCCAGAACAGCTTCAGCCCGGCGCCGCCGGCGATGAAGATCGCGGTGAGCTCCATGAGCCCGTGCGGGAGGATGAGCCCGAAGAACACGTCGAGGTGCCCGTGGGCCGCCATGATCCCGCCCGAGGACCCGACGCCGACGGCGTTGGCGACGAGCACGTAGACCGGGAACACGCCGCTGATCCCCAGACCGATGCACTGCGCGGCGATCCACGCGTTGTTCGTCCACACCTGCCCGGCGAAGTCGCCTGCCGGATAGTTGGAGTAGTAGGCCGCGAAGGCCTCCTCCGCGTACTGCTCGAGCTCGGCGGGGGTCCCCAGCGACGCGAGGGCGGCCGGGGTGGTGGCCACCCACCAGCCGCTGACGGCGCCGAGCGCGACGAAGGCGACCCCCACCCACACCGTCCACCAGCGCACCCGGTAGAACGCGGCGGGGAGGGAGCGGAGGAAGAAGCGCGACACGTCGGACATCCGCGCCTCGTGGGTGCCGGCGATGCGGCCGCGGGCGGTGGCGAGCAGCCCGGACAGCTCGCTGACGAGCAGCGGGTCGGGCGCCTTGGTGCGCAGCGCCGAGAGGTGGCCGGCGGTCGTCTGGTAGAGGATGACGAGCTCGTCCGCCTCCGCGCCGGTGAGCCGGCTGCGGGAGGACAGCGCACGCAGCCGGTCCCACTCGGGCCGGTGCACCGCGGCGAAGGCATCGATGTCCACGCGGGTACCCTGCCACACATGACGACGCACGCGGCTCACACCCCCGGCCGTGCGCTCCGGGCGGCCGACCTGGCCGACGACCTCATCATCACCGGCGAGGCCGTGGCGCTGGAGGTCCGGCCGGCGGCCTTCCTGCTCCGGGTGGTCGGTGGGCTCATCGACGCCGCCTGCTACGGCGTCGTCCTCCTCGCGCTCGCCCTCGGGGTGCTCGCCCGCCTCGACTACGTCAACGAGGCGCGGGCTGCGACGGTGACGATCGTGACGGTCGCGGCCGTCGTCGTCGTGGCGCCGACGCTGGTGGAGACGCTGACCCGGGGACGCTCCCTGGGGAAGGCGGCCACCGGGATCCGCATCGTGCGTGACGACGGCGGACCGATCCGCTTCCGCCACGCCTTCATCCGGTCCCTGACCGGGCTGGGTGAGCTGTGGTTCACGGCCGGCTCGATCGCCGTCATGACGGCGCTGCTCAACGGGCGGGGCAAGCGGCTCGGAGACCTGCTCGCCGGCACCTACGCCGTGCGCACCCGTGGCGCGGACCGCAAGGCACCGCCGCTGCTCATGCCGCCCGAGCTGGAGCAGTGGGCGCGAACGGCCGACATCCGCGCGATGCCCGACGGCCTGGCCCTGGCGGCGCGGCGCTTCCTCGACCGCACGGGCACCCTGGACCCCGCCTCGCGGGAGCAGCTGGGCCGGCAGCTGGCTGCGCGGGTGGAACCGCTCGTCTCCCCGCCGCCGCCGTGGGGCACCCACCCCGAGCGGTTCCTCGCCGCCGTGCTCGTCGCCCGTCGGGGCCGGGAGTACGCCGTGGGGGTGCGCGCCCGGGACCGGCTCGCCGAGACCACCGCCGAGCTGCGCCGCCTCCCCTACCAGATGGGGTAGGTTCGCGGCCTGGTGCGGCGCGGGCTCACCCGGGCCGCAGACCGTCGTCGGACCGGGAGGACAGGCATGTGGCGCAGGACGACGGGGCGGTGGCGGCGGGCCATGTCCGCGCTCGCCCTCGTCGAGGGGCGGAGCCCCGCGCTGCCCGCCTCCCTGCAGTGGCGCCGGTTCACCGCCACCGACGCGGCCGCCTGGGGCGAGCCGCCCCACCCGCTCCTGCCGCGCGGCGTCCTCCCCGCGGACGTCGAGGACCCGGTGACGGTCACCGCGCCGGTGAGCGCCGACGCCGTCCTCCTCGGCAAGTTCGACCGCGGCCGGCAGGTCCGGCTGCGGGCGTTCTACGCGGAGCCGGGGCTGAGCCTGCGGCTGCAGGCCGGCTCCCGGCACCCCGGCCGCCCGCACGGGGTGAGCCGCAGCGTCCGGGCGGCGCAGGTGGTCGGTGAGCACCGACCGGAGCTGATGCCGACGATGGTCGACCACGGCACGCTCTTCCGCGGACGCACCGCCTACCTCGTGGAGGAGACCGTCCACGGCCGGTCACCGCGCAGCCCCGAGGAGGTCTTTCGGGCGATGGCGGTCGTCGCGCGGGAGCTCGCCGCGGTGCAGCGGGCGGTGGGCGTCTCGCCCCGTCGGCTCTCCGAGGTGGTGCCCGAAGCGTTCCGCGAGCGCTGGCGCCAGGCCGTCGCCGACGGCCACGTGCCCCCGAAGATGGCGGCCCGGGTGGACCGCATCATCGACCGGGACGAGCTGCTCGAGGTGAGCTTCACGCACGGCGACCTCGTCTCCTCCAACGTGCTGTGGGTGGAGGACCGCGTCGTCCTCATCGACTGGGAGTACGCGGACGTCCGCCCCATCGCCTTCGACCTGGCCAAGATCCACGTCAACGCAGGCCCGGCCGGGCCTGCCGTGGCGGTGCTCGAGGACGCGCTCGACGGGCTCGTCGGTAGGGGCGAGGGTCACTACTCGCTGGTGGAGCAGCTGCTGCTCGCGCACGTCGTCGTCCTCTCACGGCTGGAGGCCCGGATGGAGCGCGCCCGCGCGGCTCAGCGGCTGGAGCCGCTGCGTCAGCAGACCCACAAGCGGGTGCGGTCCATGCGCGCCCTCTTCGCGCTGCTGTAGGTGCCGACGACCACACGCAGATTCCTCCGACCGGCTGGACCGCGCACGCGGCGGACGACGGCGACGGCGCCCTACTCCGTCACCGCGAACACCCCGTGCGCCCCGCGCTCGGCGTCGACCATCGCGTGGGAGACGAACGGGTAGGTGCCCGCCTCGGGGAACTCGAGCTCGACGAAGCCGCCCTGCGCCGCGACGAGCGGCAGCACCTGGCTGCCGCCGGTCCCGTCACCGATCTCCTCAGGCCCGCCGAGACGGTAGGCGCCCTCGTCGTACACGGTGTCGAACTGCCCGCCGACGACGTGGAACGCCGACCCGCGGTTCGGTCCGGCCGCCAGCACCCACACCCGGACCCGCTCGCCGACACGGGCGGTCAGCGGCTCGTGGTCGTACTGGTTGGGGTAGCCGTTGAAGACGACGAGGTCGGGCCGCTCGGCGGCGATGGCCGCGGCGTCGGCGGTCCCGCCCGGCTCGCCGAGGTAGACCTCGGACTGGACGAGGACGTACTCCCGGTCCACCGGCTCGAGGCCCGGCGGGTCGATGACCACGGCACCGAACATGCCCTGGGCGATGTGCATCGACATCGGCATCGTCGAGCAGTGGTACATCCAGATGCCGGCGCGCTCGGCGGTGAAGCGGTACACGAGCGACTCCCCGGGGGCGATGGTGCGCATCGGCTCGTCCGGGGCGAGCGCGCCGGCGTGGAAGTCGACGGAGTGGCCGATGGTGCCGTCGTTGACGAGCGTGATCTCGAAGACGTCGCCGACCTTGCCGCGCAGGGTCGGCCCCGGGACGGTGCCGTTGAACGTCCAGCGCTCCTGCTCCACGCCGGGAGCCACCTCGGCGGTGACCTCGGTGACGGTGAGCGTGAGCTCGTGCACGTCGGCCTCGGGGGCGGGCGGCAGCTCGGCCGGGTGGGCGGCGAAACCGGGGCCGGGCTCGGCCAGGAGGTCCAGCCCGGCGCGCGCCGGGCGGTCGGTGCCGTGGTGGTGGCTCAGCCCCGAGGAGGCCGCCTCGTCGTCGGCCGTCACGTCGCCGGCGCCGACCGCTCCCACGGCCACGACGTCGAGCGTCATCCCCATCTGTCGGTGCCCGGCCACCGAGCACCACCCCTCGACGTCGCGGCCGACGACCCCGAGGTCGATCTCGGCGCTCTCGCCGGCGGAGAGCCGACCGGAGCGGGCGCCGTTGTCGAGGACGAGGTCGTGGACGTCGTCGTCGGTGTTGACCAGCTCGACGACGAGCCGGTCCCCCACCGGCACCTCGATCACGTCGGGCACGAAGCGCATGTCCCGCGCCTCGACCCGCACGGTCGTGGTCCGTCCGGTGGCGGCGACGCCGTCGTCGGCGTCCGCGCCGGCCAGCCCGGCGGCCGCCGGGTCGCCCGCGACGCCGAGGACGACGGCGAGCGCCACCGCGCCCACCCCGTGGAGCACGCCGAGACGGCGCGGCACGGGCGGCGGACCGGTGCGGAGCGTGGCGGCGATGACCTCGCCCGAGCCCTCCCGCTCGAGCCGGCGGCGCACCCACAGCGCCCGCCCGAGGAGGACGAGGAAGGCCGACAGCCCGGCCAGGCCCAGGAGCGAGGTCGTCACCCGCACGAGGCTGGGCAGCGGGAGCAGGAAGAGGGCGAGGCAGAGGTTGACGATGACGACGCGCGCTCCCGCCGCGCGGTTCATCTCCTCGTCCACCCGGCGCACCACCCGGGGGCCGCCGCCGAGCATGACCGGGGCGAGGTAGCTCAGCGCTCCGAGGAGCACCTGGCCGGCGAACCCGGCGGCATACGGGGCGGCGAGCACCCCGAGCGAGTCACGCAACCCCGCCCAGTCCGACGCCGTGGCCGTGAGCACCGCGAGGACCACGAGGCTGAGGACCAGCCAGGCCACGGCGGCGACGGCGCTGAACGTGCCGTAGCTGCGCGGCGGCCTGGTCCGCGCAACCGTGACCATCGGCCGCACGACGAGCACCACGCCGGTGAGGTAGCCGGCGACGGCGAGCACCACCAGCCGCGGCTGGTCGAGGGCGACGGCGACCCACACCGCGGCGACACCGCCGAGCAGGACGAGCATCGCGCGGCGGGCGGCGAGCGGCCCGCCGGGCGCCATCTTCGTGCGCAGCATCGTCGGCCACAGGACGACGAGGGTGCCGAGCACGGTGAGGCCCACCCAGCCGAGGAGCATCGTCGTCGTGTGCGCGGTGTAGAGGCGTCCCTCCAGCTGTGCGGACGGTGTGGTGCGGGCGAGCAGGACGCCGAACCACACACCGACCGCCAGGCACAGCCCCGCGCACACGTAGAAGAGGGACAGCGCCCCGAAGCGCGCCATGAGCGCGCCGCGCCGCTGGAGCAGGATGACGACGACGTGGGTCACCGCGACCAGCGTGACGCCGATCCCGCCGGCGACGACGAGCGGCCAGCGGCCGGTGACCACCCCGACGATGACGAGGACGGCGGAGACGGTGTGCACCGCGAGCCGCAGGAGCATGAGGCCCTGCCCGCCGGGGGCGGGACGACCGAGCAGCGTGTCGGCGAAGTGGGCGGACCAGATGAGGATCGCCGTCGTCACCGCCCCGAGCAGCATGAGGTGGACCAGGAGGTAGCCGGCCTCGGGCACCCACCGGTGCGCGACCGCGACGACGAAGGCCGCAACGAACCAGGCGACGACGAGTGCGTTGACGCGCACGTGCCACGGCCGCCGCGCCATCGGCGGTCGGGTGGAGGGATGGGCGAGACGGCTCATCGGGCCACCTCCTGCGCCTGTCGTGCGCTGTGCTGCTGTCCCACGTGCTCCGTCCTTCCCTGCTGCCTGTCCACGTCGCGTCCCACGTCTCCGGGCGGCGACCCACCGGTGGGCTCCGGCCGCTGCGGTGCCGGCGCGCCGAGCGCGGACCAGACGGCGGTGGCGACGAAGAGGAGGAGGGCGACGATGTTCCCCACGCCACCGGCCTGCACCGCCCACTCCAGGTCACGCGCGTCCCCCACGGCGAGCCGGAACGCGAGGGTGACGTGCAGGAGCACGGCCGGGACGACGAGGGCGGGGTGGTAGGGCAGCGGCCTCCGGAGCACGGCCGGCATGACGACCGGCGCGTGGGCCATGACCATCGAGATGACGAAGCCGAGGAACACGGCGTGCGCGGCGGCGTCGTAGGCCCGCCCTTCGACCTGTCCCCCGACGAGCCAGGTCGCACCGGCGACCCCGAGCCAGAGGTAGCCGGCGAGCAGGCAGCCCGCGATGAAGCGGGGGAGCCCGGTGGCGCGGATGGTCCGCCGGGCGACGTCCTTGACGCCGAGCCACCCGGCGGCGGCGACCAGGGCGAGGCCCAGCAGCGCGAACCCGGCGTCCGGAGCGAGCAGGGAGGTGACCGCGCCCGCGACGACGAGGGCGGCGACCGCCTGGGCCGCGTGTCCGTCACGCGGACGGAGCATCCCGATCCGGGCGAGCTCGAGACGCTCCCCGAGGATGGTCAGGACGAGGTAGCCGACGAGCCACGCGATGAGCGCCGGCACGGCCACCCCGGCGAGCCACAGGGTCGCCGCCGCCACGGCCATGAGGGAGCCGAGCACCTGGACGGCGACGGCGGCGCTGGGCTGGCGGGCGTGGAGCGAGCGGTAGACGAGCAGCCCGGCGACGTGACCGGCGAGGATCAGTCCGGCGCCGGCGGCGAAGGGCAGCACGGAGACGGTGGCGAGCACGCCGAGTCCGACGAGTGCCGGGGCGAGGTAGCCCCAGCCGCGTCCGAGGGCGACCGACCGCTCCAGCGTGATGACGGTGCCGACGAAGCCGAGCACCATGAGCGGGCCGTGCACGTCGGCGAGGCGGGCTCCGACGAGGACGTGCGGCAGGCCGAGGAGCGCGAGCGCGGCGTCCAGGCCGGCAAGCATCCCGAGCCCGCCGATGAGCAGGAAGGGCAGCCGGAAGGAGGTGCGGGTCAGCGGTCCGCGCCCGGGCGCGGCGAGGGACGCCTCACTCATCGCCGACCGCCGGCGGGGCGATCCGCAGCAGGCAGGCGCCGGGCTCGGCGAAGGCCTCGAGGCTCACCCGTTCCGCGGCGACGCCCTCGTGGCCGAGGATCTCCTGGGCCATTCCGAGGTGGCTGGTGCACACGACCTCCGGGTGCTGCCGGGCCAGGGCGAGGACCGGGCAGCGTCGCAGTCGCTGGGTGTACCCGCCGTCCGGATCACGGGTGGTGTGGCAGTCGAAGCCGGCCCGGTCGAGCATCTCGCCGAGCCGTGCCACCGAGTCCGCGAGCTCCTCCGGACGCTCGGCACCGTGCGGCTCTGCGCGCCCGGCGGGAGCTGAGCCCTCGGTGGGACGTGAGCCCTCGGTGGGAACTGGGCTCTCGGCGGG
>Ga0209487_1001478_pt1 | contig 19846 bp, 15 predicted proteins | sample Poulit2012_FD_187524 | JGI IMG/M metagenome (GOLD analysis project Ga0209487, IMG submission 187524) | Agricultural soil microbial communities from Georgia to study Nitrogen management - Poultry litter 2012 (SPAdes) (version 2) | ecosystem: Environmental > Terrestrial > Soil > Agricultural land...
CGTTGGAAGCGTGGGAGGCCGGACGGTCGGCGCTGCGGGAAAGCGCGAGGTTTTGGGGTGAAAGCGCGGGAGCGGTTGACACGGGGGCGGCTGCCGCCGGGGCGAATGGCGGTGCGGCGGATGGCCGAAACAACCTTAGCGCCGACGGCCTTAACTCCGACGACAGAAGTGGTGAAATTTATGGACGAGCCTGAAATCGTGGCGTGTGTCGACGGGCCGCTACTAATACGGGGAGATGTGGAACTAGTTTCTTCGACCGGGGAGCCGATTCCGCGGCGGCGGTCCACAATCGCACTGTGCCGCTGTGGCGCTTCAACCATTAAGCCGTTTTGCGATGGCTCACACAAGGTCGTCGGTTTTCGAACCGAGCCGAGCGGGGGCGCTGCGGGCAACGGAGCGACGTCGGAAAGCGCTTCGTCGGACGGGACTGTTTCGGAGGGTGGCAGGAAGAGGAGCCATTCGGCGAAGAACGGTACAGAGAGGCGTGGCGCGAAGCGGCACGCCTCCTAACTCAGCGTCTTACCGACTCAGATGTCTGGCCCGGCCGCGTCCTTCTGACCTATGCGCGGTCCGATTGTGGAAAAGAACAATAGGACGAAGCCCGCCGCCACTGCAGCCCATCCGGCCGCGAGCACGCTGTCTGAGACTAGCGCAAATACGGCCCCACCGGCGGCGATAGCAATCATGCCGCCAGCGAGCCAGTAAAAGACGGGGAGTGAAAAAGCGGAAGCGAACGGAATGAAATGAACGCCCACCACAAAGGTCACCCAGATCAGCACTGCTTCCGGCGCATTTGAAATATTCGTTATGACTTGCGCGCCAAGCGGGATCGCTAGGAGCATCGCGGTTACAGAAATTCCGTATGTGCGAAGTGCCGATCGACTAGGTGGTGCCTGGAGTATTCGAGGACCGCGGATCACGACGAACCACATAACGGCAATGAACCAAATCGCCGCCGCGATGCGCAGGAATAGTGTTGCGGGGACGACACCAGCGTTAAACCAAATGAACGCGAGGCCAGCTACTGCACCGATTGCTGATCCTATTGGTTTGACCATCACGCCAGCAATGCTAGGCGATTGCGCGGGAATTTAAATGGCGCGCCCTGAGGGATTCGAACCCCCAACCTTCTGATCCAAAGTCCGATGTGTCACACATCCTTTCTAATACGTCTGCCAATCTCTCTGGCGATTTGGCCGCTTGAAGTAGATTCTTACTAGATTTCCGTTACGGGAACGCCACAAACTTACTTAAGTTGTCCACAATTTGACAGTCTTGCCCTCACGATGCTTCAACCCATGGAACGGTGGTTACCGTGGGGATAATGTGAGCATTACCGACTGATCTAGTTACCGCCCATCGAGCTCGAAAAGCTTGGGCGATTTGGATGCAAAACAGAAGCTTCTCAAACCGCACGGTAAACGAGCGGCTACGGATTGTTAATCAAGTGCAAAGGGGCACTGGTGTTCCTGCGAATATTTTTCACTATGAAAATCTGGTGCAGTGGTTACACCAATTACGTTCAGACTCCACTCGCGAGACATATTTTGTCGTAGCTCGGCTCATTTTTCCGCATAAATTACCGCTCGGTCTTACAAAAACTGCTGGACCAGTTGCGGCGTTTCTATGTTTCGATAGTGGCAGATTAGTGAGTTAACTCGTGATTAAATACTGCCCAACCTATGTTCTGATGAACGAGAGATGCCGGTTGGTCTCGCAAAACTGCGAGACCAACCGGCATCGAACTCAATTAGTAGGATTCTTGGCTACGTTTAGGAACGCAACTCCCCTCTACTTGACAAGCCTCCTTCCGGCTTGGAGCCCGAACCCTACGATCAGTAGTAGGAACCCGACACTTACGAAGAAGCCGACGTTCGCTCCCGTGCGAGGCAAGTTCTTTCGATCATCATTCGAACCCGAATCGCCCTCGGAGCCATCGGCTCCGTTTGAGTTGTCGCCCGGCTGGTCCGAACCTCCATTACCGGTGCCATCCTCGGGATCTTCGGGGTCCTCTGGATCCTCCGGATCATCCGGATCGTCGGGCGCGCTCGAGCCGTCATCCGCCGCACTCAGCGACGAGTACGGGGTTACGCGAATCGAGTCAATATTCGGTGCATAACTAGATCGCAACAGGACATCCGGCCAGACATCCGATACGTAAGTTTCGCTACCAAAGTTCGGCAGTTCTTCCGACTGGAACTCTATCGAGTTCGTGCCCTCGCTCAGTTCGACGTCAAACGTCAGTTCCCAGAAGTTATTTTCGTGGAAACTATGCGGGAACCACACGCGTTGCTCTTGCCCATTTACCGTGAGTTTCGCGTGACGCGCCAGCGGATCCGGATTGTAATGCGTTGCCTCTGATTGCTCCTCGTTGGAGTAGCGAACGGTCAGTGCGTAGACGCCATCTTTGTCGACGGTGACGTCGTCGAAGGTCAGCGTGTTGGAATTGCCGGGCGCGCCACCTATTGCGGTTACCGCCTGGCCGCCCGAGGCCAGCGAGAGATCGGTAATCTCCGCGCTTCCTGCCACGGTGGCATCCTCAGCCTCATAGGTATCGCCAGTGAGTCCATCGGATTCTTGCCAGACCAGGAGCCGATCGATGATGGACTCCTGTGAGCTTTGAATCTCGATTTTATTTATCCCACCCTTGAGGAACGCGTCCCACTCTTCGAGCTGGTTTATCTCGCCTAGTGCGACGCCGTTGAGCGTAATCGTCGCGTTACCGTCTTCGAGAAGCATGGGTTCCAGAAGAGCCGGTGCATCATTTTCTGAATACACCCAAAACACGACGGATTCACCGTCAGCGACTTTCACTGCGGCTGGGCCGTGCGAGTCGGGATGTGCAACGACAGAGGCGCCGTTCAGAGTTGCGTACTCAGCCTCGTATGAATCGTATTCGCGCTCTGGATTCGGAAGGGTCAGAACAATACGATCCATGATCGCGATTCCGGTAGACGTCTTCTCGCCATCCAGGCTTTCTGACCCGACGCGTATTTTATTTGCGCCCTCTTCTAGTTCGACCTTTAGATCGGCGTGGTCCCAGACCACCCAGTTGTATCCCAGGGGCAGGAACACTTCCTCTTCATCCGCACCGTTGACGCTCACAAACACGTTCGTCGGACCCTGTTCCTGAACCGCCGGCTCGGTGTTGAGGGTGCTTGTGTAAAGCCCCAGATCGTATTCTCCGGCTTCGGGAACGGTCACGTCGAACTCGAGCGCCGTGTCATTTCCGGTACCGAAGTTTCCGACGTTCATCGTGCCAGACGTGTAGAAACCGCCAATATTATTGGGGGTGCCCTCGGGGCCATTCAAGCTGTAATGCCCACCGGAATGGTCCGCGTCTTCCGCTTCATAATTCCCCCGCCAGATCGTTGGGGCAGTATTCCCACTCGTTTCACCATCACTTGGAGAGATGATCACCTGATAGGCAGAGGATTCTTCCAGTTCCGGAAGATCGTCTCCGAACCAGATGGTCGCGGAGTTATTCACGAGATCAATGTCCTCGGAATAAATTGTTTCCGGCGGCCCCGAGTCGCCTAACTGTCCAGTCCAGCGAATTTCTGATACCTCCACGTGTACTCGGGAGCCGAAGAGCTCCGCTGGAAGCGATTTGAGAGTCATGGGAGATGACCCCTCGCTGCCCCCGATCAGTAAGCGAGCCTGGGCCTTGTCATCATCGATCGTCGCCACGCCCTGAAGCGTGTAACTCTGGTCCTTCTTCGGGGGGTCAACGAGAACCGTATCTCCCGTCATCTGGCTGTAACTGTGCAACAGCCACCACTGGCCGTTTCCACGATTTGCCTGCACGGCGGAGTCGTTTAGGTTTCCATCGATATTCCAATAAGCAATATCAGCGTCCACCTTCTTTTCTTCAATCGCTGAAACCCACTGGATCATCTGCCCAGGTACGGACGTGTGGTAATTGTGCGCGTATTCGCTGAGGTTAATTGGCAGCTGGGTACCCTCAAATTCGGTGTCTGCGAAAACCTCTTGCTCCCACTCCCGGTACGTATCGACGGAACCGCGGATCGTTGCGGGATCGCTCAGTTCGTGCCACACAAAGACGTCCGGCACTGTGCCGGCCTCTACCGTGTGACTCAGATAATCCTTGGTCTGCGTGTACAAAATGCTCGTATTTGGGCCGCCAATCCGCGCATCGGGCATGACGCCCTTGATCACGTTATAGGCCCGGTCCCAACCCTCAAAATAGTCCGTCGGGTCATCTAACCAGCTGGTGCCGTTATAACTCCATGACCCGTTCCCGAACATGTTTCCTTCGGGCTCGTTATAAGGCATGAAGACAATTCGTTCTTGAAGTTCCTTTGGCAGTTCTAGAGCCTGAGATACCTGGTCCGCCAGCGCGTCCATGTACAGGTCGAGCTTTTCTTCGGGACTATCGCCGGGCCACTGATAGGGGAAACCGCGATGGATATCGGTCATGTAGATATACACATCTCCACCGCTGGAATTCGCGAGAGCCTTAACAACCTCGAGCCCGTCCGCGCCGGGGTGCTGCGGTCCATCCTGCGCCTTGGTGGCGACGGTCCGCAAATTGATGGCCTCTATCAGGTTGGAAGAGGGCAGGTCTTCGCCGTAAACACCGTATAGAGAGCCGGAGGCTCCCCCGTGAAACTCTCCGGTGCGCTGCGAGAAGTCAGCCGAAATAGAGTTGGGGTAACTGACAGAAATCACGGCTGTTACCGAATCCGATACCCCCGGAACGGTTCCAATAATTTCGAAAACGCCGGTGCTCTGCGAGATGTCCGGGTCAAAGCTTTCCCACTCGACGTTCGCGGCTCTTACCGACCCGTCGCTGTAAAGCGCGCGAACAGTCTTCGGAAGTTCGATGACGTCGCCAACGTGCACATCAACGTTAATCTCTGTTTCCTCGACGCTCTCGATCGAAAGCGCGGCGTCGGCCGACAGTTCGATTACATCGTCCTCGTCCAGCGCGACATCCCAGATCGTAAACTCGTCAATCGCTCCCGCGAAGAACGGGTGCCCGTCCCAGAATGGTTTTCCTAGGAACCCGGACGTGTTGCCGGAATTGGAGTGCATTGTTTCCGCAATATCAAGTTCGGCGTTCTCGGTACCGATCAGCACGCCGTTTACGTAATACTGCAGTTCTTGCCCGGTCAGAACGGTAACGAGGTTCAGCCAGGCACCCGTGGCAAGCTTCCTGTCACCCGTTACGCCGACCTCTTCATTACCGTTCACCGGCTTTACGGACGACCTCGTCTTCGCAACACCTTCAAAAGAGGGAGTCAAAAAGATGGACGAGTCCTTGTCCTTGCCCAGACCGTAAACCCATTGGAAGTCCGCGCCACCATCCCATTGCGCCCACGTCGATATCGTCATTTCGGAGACGCCGTCGAAAATACCGTGCGGGAGTTCAACGTAATTCGCGGAGGATGACCCCTCATCCCCCCCGATGAACTGGAGCGCTTGGTCACCAGCATCTCGCCCGGAGACAATCTGGTCCGAGTCGAAATTCACAATGTTTGCGTCGAATCCCTCGGGCCCCTGATCCTCTAAGACGCCTGATTCTATGTTGGACTCGGCAAAATCAAAATGGACCCTGAGATGATCGTCGTGATCAGCGGGGTCGGCCCATGCCGGCATCGCTGCCGTGGCTGCGTTGACAACGACGACTGCTGAAATTACAGTCGCTCGCGTTTTCAAAGACGCAGTCTTCATTGAGTTCTCCTAACAAAGAGGAATAGTTGAAAATGTACTGATCAAATTTCGGTCGATTCAAATAGCGATATCGGTCCATCCTCCCGCTCGTGTAAACACTGGAATGGTGTGCAGCGGAGCCGCAGCGTCGATCGTCTGGCCACCCTCATACTCCTGGCCGTCGTTTAGGCATTTCCAGGTCATACCTGCCGGAAGATAAACCGAACGCGAACTCTCGCCCTGGTTGACTACGGGAGCAACTAGAAGGTCATCGCCAAGCATGTACTGATCATTCAGATCCCATGCGGCATCGTCATCCGGAAATTCGAAGAACATTGCGCGCATTACGGGGAGCCCACTATCGCGCGCCTGGTCCATGGTTTTCCGCATATAGGGGCGGAGTCGCTCTCGAATATCGATGTATTTCTCAAGTATCTCTTGCGTTTCGGCCCCAAAGCTCCAAACCTCGCTCGGGCCGCCGCTACGCTGCCTGCGCACGCCCGAAACGTCAATTATCTCCTCGTAGGGCAGACGGTCTCCGTGCATGCGCATCACGGGGCAAAACGCACCGAACTGGAACCAGCGGATCAAAAGTTCCACAAATTTCTCATCCGTGATGTCGCCCTTGTGGAACCCTCCGATATCCGTTGTAAACCAGGGGATACCAGAGATCCCCATGTGCAGACCGGCAATTATCTGGGCGCGTAAGTCTGTAAATGTGGAGGAGATATCACCGGACCACGCCAGAGCCCCGTACCGCGCGCTGCCGGCCCAGACGCAGCGAACCAGATTGACAATTGATTCTTGCTTCTCCGCGGTCTGCCCCTCAAAAAACGCTCGGGCGTATTCTTGCGGGTAAATATTTCCAACTTCCTCATTTGCGCCCGCGTAGTAGCGGAAGTTGTCATAGTCGTACAGACCGTACTCCGGTTCAGCCTCGTCCAACCAGAACAGCCTAACGCCAAGATCGTAATAATTTTGCTTACATAATTCCCACAGCCGCTCACGGGCGCGGGGGTTCGTCACGTCAACAAAAGCGCTATTGCCCTGATAGCCCATTTGAATATCAAGACCGCGGTCTGCGCGCGCTAAAATATTGTTCTGCTTGAACTCTTCATAGTTCTCGGAGCGGAAATCGACCTGCGGCCACACAGAAACCATCAGTTCAACGCCCATGTCCTTGAGCTCGTCGACCATGGCTTTCGGATCAGGCCAAAACTCCGATTCGAATCGAAAGTCACCCATCTTTGGCCAGTGGAAGAAATCGGCGACAATAACGTCCAGCGGAATGCCCTGCTTCTTGTGCTCGCGGGCTACCTCTAAGAGCTGCTCTTGGTTGTAGTAGCGAAGCTTGCACTGCCAATATCCCAAGCCATACTCCGGCATTGTCGGGGCCCGGCCGACAGCGTCCATGTAATTTGCGGAAATTTCTGACGGTGTGTCACCGGCGGTGATCCAGTAGTCAATCTGCTTCGACGCGTTGGCGACGAACTCTGTCCGGTTCGTGCCAAACGTCGCAGTGCCAATTGCCGGATTGTGCCACAAAAATCCGTACCCATTGTCAGAAAGAAAGAAGGGAACAGACGCCTGGGAATTCCGGTGCGCGAGTTCTAGTTGGCTTCCCTTTAGGTCGAATATCTCCTGCTGGTACTGGCCCATGCCAAAGATACGCTCGGCGCTCGGCCCTTCGAAAGCTGCCGAGATCTTAAAGCAGTCGCCCGCTCGAGCCTCGTATTTTCGAGCTATTAACTGCAGCGACCCGCCCTCGTCTAGTTCACGAAGAAGCACGTTTCCGGCGCCATCAAGATAAGACACGCTGCAGCGGTTCACGTGGTAGCCGAGCTGCTCGCTAAAATACGAGCGACTTTCGATCCGAGCTGTAATCTTGCCGTTTTTTACAACCGCCGTGTCGCCGGTGACCTCGGTCTCAACCGGTGTTGCTTCTCTTCGCAGGAGCGCCCAGTCCGGGTCCAGGAGCTCACCCATCATGCGTGCACGCACTCTAAAAGAGCCGCTGCCCCAACCCTGAATGTAGAGAGTCTCGCCATCTCCACGCCAGACGACACCGTCGTCAACGACCTCAAAATTCGACATTAATACCCTTCATTGTGTTTCGGATGGTTGCCAATAAAAACGACTTAACTTTTCACTGCTCCGGTAGTAACGCCGGCGGCGATAAATTTTTGCGCAAGGACCAGGAGCATGGCCGTGGGGATCGACGCGAGCACCGCGGTAGCCATAATCGGCCCCCACTCCTGATTTTGAGCCCCGATGTAGTTGTAGATACCCATGGTGATCGGCTTAAGAATTCCGCCCTCGCGATTCAAAGTCGAGGCAAAGATGAAGTCTGACCAGGCCCACAGGAACGCAAAAAGGGAAACCGTAATTACGGAATTTCGTGACAAGGGCAGAATGACAGAGAAAAACGTGCGCACATTCGATGCACCGTCCAGCGCCGCTGCTTCTAATAGTGATGCGGGCAATCCCGATATAAATGCAGTGAGCAGCATTGTCGCGAAGGGGACGGCAATCGTTGCGTCCGCGAGGATTAGCCCTGGAATGGTATTTAATAACCCCATCTGGTTATAAAGCGAGTAGAAGCCCAGAGACATGACCACGGCGGGAATCATTTGCGCGACGATCAGCACGAACTGTAAAACCCTGCCACCGGGCAAAGACAGCTTGGCAAGCGCAAAAGATGCCGGTGCCGCTATTAGAAGCGTTAATACTACGGTCCCGATACCGACGATGAGGCTCGTCAATAGGTACGGCAGTTGCTGTTGGAATGCCACGACGTAGTGGTCAAGGGTGAAATCATATGGCAGCACCTCTGCCTTTCGAATGCTCTCCCGCCGCGTGAGGGAAACGTTTAGCATCCAGTACACCGGGAAGAGCATTAGTGCAGTTAGTGCCATCCCGATGATGGTTTTGCCGTATTTGCGCGCCGCTTTCATTTGGTTTCCTCTCTCCGAAGCAGCGCGATGTAGATCAACCCAAACGCGAGCGCAACCAGCAAGAGTACGTTTCCGATAACGGAGGCCTCGGAGTATTTGATGACCGAGGAGGTTCCCTTACCAAACGCCATCGAATACGACCATGTCGCGAGCGTCTGCGAGGTTCCAGCTCCCATAGTCATGATCCAAATGATGTCGACCACTTTGAGGGTGTAAATGAAACCGAGCAATAGCGTTATGAGGCTAACCGGCTTTAGGAGCGGGAACGTGATCTTATAAAACGTTTGCCAGCGCGATGCCCCGTCTAGGCTCGCTGCTTCGTACAGTTCATCTGGAATATTTTGTAAGCCCGAATAGAGAATCACCAGGCAGAACGGGATTCCCAGCCAAATATTTGCGATTGACACTGACCAAATTGCGTTATCGGCCTTTAACCACCAGATTGGGTCAATACCGAAAAATCCGAGCAACGAATTTAATATTCCGTTATCCGGATTCATCATCCACTGCCATGTAGTTCCCGAAACTATGAGCGGAAGAAGCCAGGGAATGAGAAACAGGCTCCTGAGCATTGGAGATAGTGGGAAGCTGCGATAAAAGAAAACCGCGAGTGCTAGACCAATTAGGTATTGAAACGTGATTGAGAGCAGTACAAATATTGCCGTTTGCGCCAGCACAGTATAAAACGTGCTGTCCGTCAGAACTTCTTTATAAATATCGAAACCGACGAACTCCGCCTCACCAGACACGAACGCCGCGCGGTCATAGCGCCGGATGCTCATATTAATATTTTGAATCAGAGGCGCGAGGTAAAACGCGATCAGGTAGACAAGAAGAGGCAGGGCGAAGCCTAACGCGGCGAGCCTCTTCTTATTTAGGATGCCTGCTCTAGCCATGGTTACCTCATCGATGGGGTTGCAGTTCGTAGAACCGGGAAAACTGCTGCCTTGGGGCAGCACACCTTACTGCCCCAAGGCAACGGCTGTTTACTCCATGCTTTCGAACGCTTCCCTAACAGCGGCCTCGTCGCCATTAGCATTTAAAGCGGTCTGCAGCGCAGAAGATACGTCCCCCGACGTGTTCACGTAGTCAGCACCCAGATCGGTCGTGCGACCACGGGCCCCCTCAACGGAACCTACCCAGGGCTCCCACAGTTCGTTCTCAGCCACCTGCTCATCACGCACGCCCTGCACCGCGGAAAGGTAACCAAGGGTTTCACTCGTGGTCAGGGCAGCGTCGCCATGGATAAGGCACTCAATTACCTCCTTAGCGCCCGAGTAATCCTCGCTCTCCTGGGGCGGAACAATGAAGAACTCGCCACCAGTGGGCACTGGTGCGACGGCGTCGTCCTTAGCTGGAATGGGTAGCACACCCACTTCAAAAGGTGCGCCTTCAGCATCCGCTGCAAACCATGAGCCGTTTTCCACAAAGCCAACTTCGCCGGTCAAAAACAGGTCCCAAGCATTCGACTGGTTGTCAGTAGTTGCGGATTTCGGCGCCCAGCCGTTTGCGATCCAGTCTGAGAGCATTTGTGCTGCCTCTACCGCGCCCTCGGATCCGGGAGCCGAGAGATCTGCACCGGAGCCCCAGAACCACGGTAGGAACTGGAACACTCCCTCTTCGCCAGCAACGCCGGCGAAGGTGATCGCGGTGTCTCCGCCGTCCGATACCTGCTCAAGAGCAGAATTTAATGAGGCCCAGTCACTAATTTGTTCCGGATCCACGCCCGCATCGTCGAGAATTTCCTTGTTATAGAAGAGCGCCAATGCGTTGGATCCCACGGGTACGCCGTACGTTTTACCGTCCACGATGCCCGGGCCTAAAAGGTTCTCGTCAATCCCCTCGGCGGAAAGACCCACCTCATCCAGGTCTGTTAACAATCCAGCCTCTGCCGCCTCGGGCATCATCGGGTTGTCCAAGAGCGCGACGTCGGGGGCCGTGCCCTCTTTCACCCCGGTAGTGAGCTGGTTGAACAGATCAGTCTGCGGTGCGCTACTGCGCACGATGTCCTTGCCATCTGGGGCACACGCCTTAACGTGATCATCCCAGTCCGAGCCGTCTTCATACTGCGGATACGGATCCCAGAACGCAATTTCACCTGAGTCAGACTTATCTGTGTCGGACTCTGTGGACGAGCACGCACCAAGAGCTAGTGCGAGCGTCACGACTGCGGTGTATACCCCCACCTTGGACTTCTTCATCAGTTCCCTCTTCATTGAAGACTGTAGGTTTTGCTTCTGCCTCCGAATCGCCACCTCCAGCGAACCGGTTCGCTACCATGGTGGACCATGCACCCGCCCGCGGTCAAGCGAACCGGTTTTTTCTATGCAACAATCAGCAAAGCGGGATGTCAGCCCCCTGTGACTAGGCTGCGCCTATTAGCCGCCTGCTAAGTAGTTTTTCCATTTGGCGCCTGACACCAGGTATGAACACGACCTCGTTAATTGGAGGAAGGAGTTATTTTTGCTGTACCAGCATCGATCTCGCCAAAATTTAATTCGGTTAATAAATTACGCGTCTCGATAGTTATCACTTTAGGTTTATCAGTTACCACGAGGATGAATCAGCTATTTTTGAACCGCTAAGATTATCTTTATCTGGCGGGGGATGTGGAGAATAGAAAAGGAGATTTAATGGCTACTATCGGAGATGTAGCTAAACTCGCCGGCGTGGCTAAAAGCACCGTTTCTGCCGTAATCAACGGAGGAAAGTATGTGCGGCCGGAAACACGAGATCGCGTTATACAGGCCATAGTCGAATTGGACTTCACGGTGAACCGGGGCGCGCGGGCTCTGGCAACCTCGAAGACGCTCACGCTTGGCCTGCTGGTGCAATTTAATGAGGCTGAATTTGCTCCTGCGATGAACACGTACGTCGTCGCGCTTTCAGATGCTGCTCATAAAAATAACTATAGAATTTTGTTATTGCCGGATCGTGATGACACCGCTGCAATTCGGCAGGTAAAGGCAGAGCGGGTTGTTGACGGCTTAATTCTGATGAACGTCTTAGAAGATGACCCGCGTATTGACGCCCTCCACGCAACTAAGATTCCCGCCGTTCTACTTGGGATGCCGAGCGAAGACACGGGCTTCGATGCGGTCGATCTAAATTTCAGCGGCGCCGCTAAAGCGCTCGTAGAACGGGTGGAGAGCATGGGGGTATCCAGGGTCGCCCTGATCGGGTGGCCGGAAAATGTTTATGAATCAAAAGCAACGTATGCAGTGCTTTTTCGTGAGTCGGTGCGCGAAACCGCTCAACAGCTACAACTAGAACTAGTTGAGCACTACGTGTCTGTTAATCCTGCTGAAGCGCGCTCCGCCCTCCAGGAAATCTTCAGCCGGGCAGACTTTGATGCGGCGATATTTCACAACGATGCTGCCGTTGCGATGATGCCCCAACTACTCTCATCGACCCCGATCCCCCGAGAAAATATTGTGAGCCTTCACTCATCTGAACTGGCGCGCATGTTCGCCATCCCCTTCTTCGCCGTAGAATCTGAGCCGGACGTCATCGCGGACTCCGCCGTAACCACCCTAATAACGCGAATAGAGAATCGCGATAAGCCGATTACGCGCAAACTTTTTGCCCCAGAATGGATTGTCGGCACCGAGGCGGCCTCCTCCACCGCCCACCGCACTGGTTGCGCGCACCCGTAGCTCCCGCTCTCAACTTGGACTCTCCTGCACTGTTGCGGTTCTACCTCTAGTCCTGGGCCATGGATGCGCTAGATGTTTTAAGTGACGCGATAGGCTATACGGTCGGGTCTTGAATGCCGGACGCGGTGGACACCCGAATTCCATTGCCTGGCTTCTGTGGGATATCGGGCGAGAAATTGACGCACAGGTCGCTGACCTCACCGGGCGAGAACAGGTATGGTACCGCTCGGGTTTTGCGAAGCGTTTAGCCCTGGGAGAGGCTAGCGACGATCTCGGATATGGTCGCACACCGCAAGAGGCTGCCGCGATAAAAATCGACAATGCCCAAACTCTTATTGCGTATGTGGAAGCCATCACGGAGGCTTTGGTCACTACATCAACAGCTTAAACCAGGACGAACTAGACCACGTCGTCGACCACGGCTGGGATCCTCCGGTCACTCGCGGCGTCCGGATCGTCATCATTATTGACGATCCGGCCCAGCACATCGGTCAGGCAGCCTGTGCGCTCCATATAGCGGAGGAATCGGGCCGCCGTTAGAGGGCACAATTAGAGAGAATGGAATGCGCCGCGCGAGACGGATCACGGGGCGGAGCAGGAAATCGATGCTCCCAAGCAAAAATAAGGTGATGACCCCGGTTTCGAGTTCAGTGAAGAAAAACAGCGCACCTTCCACGGTGAAAAATATTCCAATGAAAATATCGTTCAGACTCGACTGATTCTCGTATCGATGATCGAGCACTATTACGCGCCGGCCGAAACGGAGGTGCACGCGCGCGTTGTCGGCGCTTTGTCCACCTATTAGATCCACTCACCTGGCATGCAAACGAAACTTAGATCTCACAAGCGGAGAGATTTAAAGCGAATCACGACCACGGCTGCGAGCAGCGACCTCGTCATCAATGATTTGCACCCAAGGAATGGTAGTGAAGTTTCCGCATTAGGCACACATCCCAGTTTCTGCATCGAGACTCAACGCAAGATGGACGATTTGGTGCACCAACACCAACCCTGCCAGCCAACCCAGGTCAGCCGGTACAAGACTTACAGATGCTTCTATGTCATGTCAAGTGCATTTTGGTTGTTGAGTTTTCGATAGATCTGCCGGGCGACATACCGTTTGAGGCAGCGGCGAATTTCTTTGGTTGTACGTCCCTCACTCTTACGGCGTGCGACGTAATGGCGGGTTGGCTCATGGTGGGACATGCGCGTGAGAGTTATCGACGACAATGCCTGATTCAAACGTCTGTCTCCTCCGCGGTTCAATCGGTGACGTGTGGTATTTCCGCTGGAGGCTGGAACGGGGCTCACTCCAGCAAGTGCGGCGAAGGACGCTTCGGTATGCACCCGTTTAGTGTGTGACCACGCTGCGATTATCGCTGCAGCATTGATCGGTCCGATACCCGGTTCCTGCACAAGGGAAGCGCCCGGACTTGCCGCGACCAGTGAGGTGATCTCATTGCGGTTCGTCACTAACTCCTCATCGCATGCCAGCACCCGTTTGGCTAGGCGAATTGCTTCTCGTCTAGCTGTTGCAGTTGCGATATCTTCGGCCCGGTTGCGCCATGCTCCGATAACCACAAAGTCTTTCTTGGTCAAAGCACGTCGAGCATCAATACCCAACTCGATGGTGCGTAATAATGCTGTCAACGCATTAATCGACCGGGTACGCTCGAGATTTATCAGATCACGAGCGCTGATCAATACCCGCAACGCTGCCCGAGTTCCCGTATCCCGGCGCGGATTGCGCAGGTTTTTGACCTTGGCTCCCAGTACTGAGCGGGCGATGAGTTCCGCGTCGATATCATCGCTTTTACCTTTGCCGCGACGCTGGCGGGCAGGAGTGGGAAATGACTCCACCACGCGCAGACCATCATCCTGACAGACCCGCGCAAGCCGTGCGCCGTAAGACCCGATCCCTTCAATCGCGATGAGCACCTTGGTGGCATTCTCGGTTCTGCGTTTGATCCACGCGAGAGCTCGAGATAATCCGGCTGTTGTTGTAGAGAACTCTTGGGTGTCGACTCTTGCTGCAGTATTAACTTCAATCACAGCCAGGGTATGTGTCCTGGCATGGGTATCGGCTCCGATGACATACGAAAAAGAGTTTGCAACGATAGTCATGGTGACTTTGGTCCTTTCACTGGGCTGACGTCACTACTGGCGTCGACCCAGGAAAGTCACTTCGAGGCAGGCCTGTAATAAGTCACGGCCACTCAAATTGGTCGGACAAGCTTCTAATCAAGCCATCGCAGTGGACAGGGTCGGCGCCGGTCCCCACCGGGCCGGACAGATCCTGGGAAAGGCACCCTGCTCCTACACAAGGGCCAAGCGCTTCAAGAGTCACAACCAAATGGAGCACCAACACCAACCCTGCCAGCCAACCCCAGGTCAGCCACTACAAGACTTACAGACGCTTCATTACGCCGCCACAATCAAAACCACACCCGGCGGTCATCCCACCGACGGCCACTACCGGATTCGCTTCGACACCGTCGACCAATTCGGCAAACTCACCCTGCGCCGCGCAGGCAAACTCCACCACCTCGGAACCGGCAAAATCCACGCCCACAAACCCGCACTGATCATCGTCGACCACACCACCGTCACCGTCATCGACCGCCAAACCGGAGAAATATTCTCCGAACACGACATCGACCCCACCCGCAACTACTGGCGCAACAAACAAAGAAGCCCCGGCCGCTGGCCAGGGCAAACTTCGTAAACAATCACGCGACTCACCTGACAAGCATCACGCGACTCATCACAATGGCGCGCCCTGAGGGATTCGAACCCCCAACCTTCTGATCCGTAGTCAGACGCTCTATCCGTTGAGCTAAGGGCGCACGGCGTTTGAAGCCAACGTTAAAGATACCCGGTTCTAGCAATGAATCCCAAACCGGGGTCATGTGATGAGACCCACAGGCGTAAACACGGCAAAGCCGTGTGCAAGAGCTAGATTTTATGGTCGCGCAGGTGCGATCGAGCCGGACACGCAACGGGGACGAGGACACGCTGCGGCACGACACAAAACCCCCGGCAACCGCGGCTTTTGCCGCGCCCACCGGGGGTCTTCATGCGGAGGCGACGGGATTCGAACCCGTGAGGGAGTATCACTCCCAACCCGCTTAGCAGGCGGGCGCCTTAAACCGCTCGGCCACGCCTCCTGATTAACGCACCTGCAAGAGTATCGGCAACGCTTACGTCAGAGCAAAACGCCTGGCAGTTTGCGCCAAACGACCTTTACCGCTCGTGCGGACGCGCCTGTCGCAGCGGATCCAGCATTTCCGCCAGCTGCTCTTCGGTCAAGAGCCCCCGCTCGACGGCCAACTCCGCCACGGGACGGTGCGACGCCAGCGCGTCTTTGGCGATCTGCGACGCCAAGTCATAGCCCAAAACAGTGTTCAGCGCGGTAACTATTCCCACAGTTTGATCCAGATGGCGCGCCATCACGTCCGGGTTAACGGTGATGCCGCTGATGCAGCGCTCGGTTAAGACGCGCAGCGCAGCCGCCAGATGCGTGATTTGCTCAACGTTCGCCTTCACCACGACGGGCTCAAACGCGTTTAACTGCAGCTGCCCACCCTCGGCTGCCATCGAGATGGTCACGTCGTGCCCGATCACTTCGAAGGCAACCTGGTTTACGGCCTCTGGGATCACCGGGTTGACCTTGCCCGGCATGATCGATGACCCGGCCTGGACTGCGGGCAACGCGATCTCGCCGAAGCCGCCGCCGGGCCCGGAAGAGAGCAACCGCAAGTCATTACTAATTTTTGAAACGTGCACGGCCGCGGTCTTAATCGCTGAAGACAGGGCCACAAACGCGCCTAAATCCGGAGTAGCAGCGACGCGATCTTCCGCCCCGCGCACGTTCAATCCGGTAATTTCCGCCAGGTGCGCATCAACGCGGTCAGCAAAACCGGCCGGAGTGTTCAGCCCCGTGCCGATCGCCGTTCCACCCAGGTTCACCGTCAGCAATTCTTCGCGCGCGGTGCGAATTCGATCAGCATCCGAACGAATCCAGGCAGCAAATGCGCCGAACTCTTGACCCACGGTCATTGGCACCGCGTCTTGCATCTGGGTGCGTCCCAGCTTGGCTACGTCGTTAAACTCGCCAGCTTTGGCTGCGAAAGCATCGGCCGTGGCGTCCAGCGCCGTCAACAACTCATCGGCCATGATGTACAGCGCGATCCGCGCAGCCGTGGGGTAAACATCATTCGTCGACTGCGAAGCGTTCACCTGTTCCAACGGGTGCAGGTGCTGGTAGTCCCCGCGCGCATGGCCCAAAATTTCCAGCGCCCGGTTCGCCACCACCTCATTGGCGTTCATGTTGGTGGAGGTACCCGCCCCACCCTGGATCACATCGACGATGAACTGATCATGCAGCCGGCCGGCGCGAATGTCTTCGCACGCCGCAACGATTGCGTCAGCCTGTTCCTCGGTGATCTCGCCGAACTCCAAATTGGCTTTCGCGGCAGCGGCCTTCACCGCCGCCAAACCGCGCACGAGTTCTGGGTATGAGCCGATTGTTTGACCCGTGATGGGGAAATTCTCTACCGAACGCAGCGTGTGGACGCCGTAATACGCTTCGACGGGAACCTTGCACTCGCCCACCAGATCCTTCTCAATTCGCGTGGCCTGCGAATTCGCCGCTGACTGGGTGGGGGCTTGATCTACTGTCATGATTCATCCGTCTCTTCTAAGCCGACAACGAAAAGCGGAGGGCGTGGGATTCGAACCCACGGACGGGAGTTACCCGTTCAACGGTTTTCAAGACCGTCACCTTCGGCCACTCGGTCAGCCCTCCTACTGGCAGAAATCTACCGCCAGCGCTTGCTCTTGTCGCGCACAGGTACGGGTTTAGGACGGCGTCTGTCCCCTATGGCATTACTCCCACCAGATACCGCCGCGCCCCGGCGAGACCACGGTGAGGCCGTGCAGGTGGGCGACTGCCGCCGTCCTTAATTCGTATGTTGCAAAGGCCGTGACCTCTTCACTGGCGCGGGCGATGCCAATGCTGAGCGCCTCGAAGGGAGTGAGCACTCCCTGGGCAAAGGCCGCGAGCTTCAGCGCCTGGTCGCTAATGCGCAGCACTTCAACGCCGTCTAGAAACTCCGCCGCGCTGCGGCGCACCTTCCACGGCTGGTCCCCCAGTTCCGCGCGTAACTGGGTGATGACCTGCGCGGATGTAACCAAATGCGGGTTCTCCTGCGCCATCCATGTGCGCCAGGCCTGCGATTCGGGACGATCGATAATGCTGCACACCAACGCGGTCGCGTCGACGTAGATGGTCACAATTTGCGAGCCTAGCCGCTATCTACGCTTTAGGAAGCCGCAGCCAGCCGCTGCATCGCCAGTTGCACCAGGGTGATGAGCGTTTGCTTCACAGCATCGCGCGAACGAGCATCAGTGTAAATGACGGGCACGTGCTCGGGGATAGACAGAGCTTCACGGACCGCATCGATGGAGTGTTTCGCCACGCCGTCGAAGCAGTTGATCCCGACGATGAATGGGATGTCCCGGCTCTCGAAATAGTCCACCGCGGGGAAGCACTGCTCGAGCCGCTCAGTATCGACCAGCACGACCGCGCCAATAGCGCCCTGGACCAGGTCATCCCACATAAACAGGAAGCGGTCTTGCCCCGGCGTGCCGAACAGGTAAAGCCACAGGTCGCCAGGAAGCGCGATACGACCGAAATCCATGGCAACAGTCGTGGTGCTTTTTCGATCCGTTTGGCCCCCGGCGTCATCGACCCCAACCGAGTGCTCGGTCATGGCCGCTTCGGTGCTGAGCGGTTCGATGTCAGAAATTGAACCGATGAACGTGGTTTTACCCACCGCGAACCCACCAGCGACCACGATTTTCACAACTGTGGGAGCCCCTGCCACGGTAGTTGGCGCGCCCTCACTGGCGACCTCATTGGTGTCCGCACTAGCGACCGCATTGGACGGCATCGGATCAGAGGGAGGAAATGCCATTTAGAACACTCTCTAACACGCTCATGGTGGTAGCGGGACTGTAATCCGAAGAACTACTCACACCGTGGATTCGAACGAGGTTTTCCTCAACTAGATCAGCGACGACGATGCGCACTACGCCCACCGGAAGCTGCACGTAGGCCGAAAGTTCCGCGATGGACAGGTACTGGTTAGCGCAGCGCTCAATAATGGCACGTCTTTCGGGCGTCAAACCAGTACGCATCCGGGCATTAGGCAACGCTTCAACGAGCGCCTCTACGGGGAAGTTTGCGGTTTCGGAGCGCACCCGGCCGCCCGTAACGGCATAGGGTCGCACGGCATGTGCCTCGTCCTCGTACAGGTACTCCGATTCGTCTTTAGCCAAGTCCGCGATCTGCTCTGATCGCGCCCTGGATCGCTCAATCATGACCTATCACCCCGTGACGTTTCGCGTTGCGCCGTGTACCGGAAGATTACCCCGCATTTCCGCCACGAGTTGCGGTGTGAGGGTGGATTCCGTTCGGCTAACGAGCAGCGCCATTTCATAACCGATGAGTCCGACGTCGCATGAGGAGTCAGCAACGACTGCTAATACCGAACCGTCAGAGACGCTCATCATAAATAAGAACAGCGAGTCCATTTCAATGATGGCTTGCCGCACTTCGCCCGCTTCCAGTTGACGTGCAGCACCGCGCGTCAGGCTCGACATGCCTGCCACGATGGCTGCCATCTGATCACCGCTGGTGCGATCCAGTTCGGAAGACATTGCCATCAAAAGGCCATCAGCGGAGACGACCAGTGTGTGGCGCGTGCCCGGCACGGTCCGCACAAAATTATCGAGAAGCCAATTAAAATTCGCGGCTTCAGTACTGAGGCTGGTCACTGGTTCCTCCAAAATTCCCACTCCATATTCAAAAGTTTCATAGCGCCCCGTCGCGCCTGTCTCCTAGTCTTGCGCATCTTGGGCGGAGTCAACCGGACCGCCTGCCTGGGCCCGGTTTACACCGGCCTGGAAACCCGAGAGCATCGACCGCACTTCGGAAGCATCGCGTCGTCGCGACGACTCCGCCGGTGTTTCGGGTTCATTTGCTTTCGGAATTTCCGTGGGCACGCGCTTGGTCAACGACGAACCAGAACCCGCATGCTGCGCCTCGGGCTGATAGGCCGAAAGCTGACTAAGTTCTGAAAGTACCTCGGAAGTGATTGCGGATCGACGCCGCAATTGTTCGGCCGCCTCTGAGCCCAGGGCACCTTGCCCGTTATCACTAGTGGGGGCCCACGAAGTTTGTGCTGCGAACGGCTGCCGTCGCGGTATGGAGTCGGAGCCAGCGTCTACCTGCGTTGCCGGAGGAATTGGCGTTCCGTCGGTGGTCGACATCGCGTCGGCCTCGGCAGTGGTCGGCTTTGAGCCGGTCTCGGCAGTAGTTGCCTGCGGGCCGGTCTCGGCGGATTTCGACTGATCTGCTGCCTGGCGCCGGGGTAGGTGTGGCTCCTGGCGGTGCGGCTCCGGGAGCTCCGGTTGTGGAAAGTGCGATTCGGAGGCGGGCCGGGCCGTTGGTGTCGAATGATCGGCCGGATTTACCTCCGGGCTCCAAGTGACGGG
>Ga0209487_1001479_pt1 | contig 19845 bp, 15 predicted proteins | sample Poulit2012_FD_187524 | JGI IMG/M metagenome (GOLD analysis project Ga0209487, IMG submission 187524) | Agricultural soil microbial communities from Georgia to study Nitrogen management - Poultry litter 2012 (SPAdes) (version 2) | ecosystem: Environmental > Terrestrial > Soil > Agricultural land...
GCATGGAAAGCAGGCTTGGCAATACTAGATATCTACGAAAGTGATTTTGAAGTGGCTTATAAAGACGATGCCTCACCAATTACTGAAGCCGACCAGCGAGCCGACAAGGCCATTAGAAGTGTGCTTAAAGCTGATAGAGCACCGATAATAAGCGAAGAAATAAAACAAGTGGCTTATCAAGAACGTAAACATTGGAATGCCTATTGGTTGGTGGATCCGCTAGACGGTACCAAAGAGTTTATAGAAAAGAATGATGAGTTTACTGTAAATATAGCATATGTAGAAAACGGTGAACCAAGGTTTGGTATTCTTTATGTCCCAGCAGCTAAAACAATGTATCTGGCAGATGTCGATAAAAAGCTCGTATATCAATTTCCTATCGTCAACGATATAAAAGAAAGCGATTTTGAGCAATTAATCAATTTTGTTGATATAATAGAAAATCCAAAGAATACAGAGTTAAAAACAATAGCTGTAAGTCGATCGCATTTAGACCCTAAAACACAAGCAAGTGTCGACACATTGACCGCCAATGGGACCATAAAGAAAATGAGATTAGGAAGTGCATTAAAGTATGCAAAGCTAGTTACTGGCGAGGTGCAACTGTATTTTAGATTTTCGCCAACCATGGAATGGGACAATGCTGCAGGGCATGCAATTTGCTTAGCATCGGGTTTGAAAATGTACAGTTTGCCAGATAAAGAAAGTATAAAATATAACAGTGAAGATTTATATAGTCCGTATTTTGTAGCTGGAACAAAGAATGCGGTAAATCAACTATTCGAAGCCTTGTAGTATACTATATAGAGATGTAACTTTTGAAGATTTAGGTGTTTAATAACAAAGTAGCCAAACTTCTTTTAGTTTTAAAATTACATAAGCAAGTAGTTGTTTAATTTTAATAACTTTGAGCATTAATGTGTAACTTGAGTGACGGTTGAAAAACAATTGAATTCAGATATTTGCACGTATAAAATTTAAAAATAAATAAACCATGTTTTTTGAACACATTTATGATAAGAGCTTATCCCAAGGAAGTTACTTGATAGGTTGTCAAGTAAAAGGTGAGGCCATAGTAATTGATGCTAAACGAGATATAGATACGTATTTAGAAATAGCACAACAAAACAACTTAAAGATAACTCATATTACCGAAACACATATCCATGCTGATTTTTTAAGTGGTTCTAGAGAACTTGCAGCTGTTACTGGAGCCGACTTGTATTTGTCGGACGAAGGAGGTGAGGATTGGCAATATGAATTTCCTCATATAGGACTAAAAGAAGGCGATGTAATCACCGTAGGGAATTTGACTTTAGATGTTATTCATACACCTGGACATACGCCAGAAAGCATTAGTTTCATATTGACCGATCATCCAGCATCCGATAAGCCGGTAATGGTATTTACAGGTGATTTTGTCTTTGTTGGGGATGTAGGACGCCCAGATTTGTTAGAAAAAGCCGCAGGTATTGCTAACACTAAGGAGTTAGGAGCGAAGCAGATGTATGAATCTCTAGAGAAGTTTGCAAAGCTACCTGATTATGTTCAAGTATGGTCTGGTCACGGAGCAGGCTCTGCATGTGGAAAAGCTTTGGGTTCTGTGCCAAGCTCAACAGTTGGATATGAGAAAATTAGAAACTGGGCTTTTCAATATGAAGGTGATGAGCAAGGGTTCGTAGATTACCTATTAAGCGAACAACCAGAACCACCAAAGTATTTTGCAACGATGAAGCATCTTAATAAAGTGAATCGTCCGCTACTAGTAGAAGTGCCAAAACATCCAAAGCTGAGTAATGAAGAGTTCTTATCGGCTCATAAAAAAGGCATGAAAATTATTGATACTAGAGATAAACTAAGCTTCTCGGAAGGATTTGTTTTGGGGAGTATCAATATTCCAAATGGGAATTCATTAGCGACTTGGGCAGGATGGGTAGTGGATTACCAAGAGCAATTTATGTTGGTTGCTGCAGAAGATCAGATAGAAGATATCACTAGAAAGTTAATGCGTATTGGTTTAGACAATGTTTATGGTTTCATTACGGATGTAAATGATTTAGGTATTGAACTTCAATCTACAGAAATAATCGATATTGAAGAGTTTAAAACCAACTTGAATAAAGAAGATGTACAAGTTATTGATGTACGTGGAGAAACAGACTACAAAACTAATGGAATAGAAGGTGTAGATAATGTATTCGTAGGAACATTAGAAGATAACTTAGATAAGATAAGCAAAGACAAACAGCTAGTAATTCACTGTCAGTCAGGTTTTAGATCGACGATTGCTTGCTCCCTTCTCAGAAGAAATGGCTTTACTAAAGTAAAAGATTTTTCTGGCGGAATGAAGGAGTGGATGGAGAATGGTTTATGTGATAGGTAATCTAAAGGCATTTTAATAAAAAATCGGCTCATATACGTTTTTGGTGTATATGAGCCGATTTTTTATTTACCGATTTATTTTTTCTTAAACCCTAATAGTCTCAAGGCATTGGCTACAACAAGAAGGGTAGATCCTTCATGGAAAACCACGGCAGGTCCAATGGAAAGCCCGTTTATAGCCAAAGGCACTAAAATGGCCATAACTCCAATACTGATAAAAAGATTTTGGCGAATAATTCTATCTGCTTGTTTGGCAAGGCTTAAAGCAAAGGGTAGTTGTTTGATAGAATCTCCCAATAAGGCAGCATCGGAAGTTTCTAGAGCAACATCGCTCCCGGCAGCACCCATCGATATTCCTATATTGCTATTGGCCATAGCAGGTGCATCATTTACACCATCGCCCACCATGGCAATGTTGTATTGTTTTTTCTGCTTTAGAATTTCATTCACTTTATGTTCAGGCAAAAGATTGCCATAAGCTTCATTTATTCCAATTTCATTGGCAATGGCGTCGGCAACACGTTGATTGTCGCCCGTAAGCATAATGATTTTTTTAATCTTTAAATCGTTTCTAAGTGTGCTTATAACTGCTTTAGCTTCAGTTCTAGCAGTGTCTTGTACAGCTACAATTCCCAAATAATCAGTGTCGTAATATAAAAGCATGGCGGTATGTCCATCTTCTTCAAGCTCCGCAAGTTTTTCTTCTAACGCTACAGGAACTTTTCGATTGCTTACTTCTTCCATCAATCTTCTATTTCCTATGTATGCTTTTTTGCCTGCTACGTTTGCAGTTACTCCCATGGCAGTAATTGATCTTAAATCAGTTGCTTTTGGGATTGGTGTACTATTTAATAATGCTTTCCCATCTCTAACAATAGCTGCTGCAAGGGGATGATCGCTCAAGCCTTCCACAGCAATAGCTATTGCCAAGACTTCTTCTTTGGTGTGCGAATTTGAAGAGATAACCTTGGTGAGTTTAGGCATTCCTGTGGTTAATGTACCCGTTTTATCAAAGGCAATAGCATTGATTCTCGCCAGTTCTTGTAAAGGAAGCCCTCCTTTTAATAAAATACCACCTTTTGCTGCTCGTGCAATTCCTGCTAGAACAGCACTAGGTGTAGAAATTGCTAGGGCACATGGCGAAGCCGCAACCAAGACTGCCATAGCGCGATAAAAACTATCTTTAAATGGTTCATCAATTACCGTGAAAGCAAATAAAAGTATGCCCACTAAAACAAGGACACTAGGAACGAAAATAGCTGCGAACTTATCAGCAAATCTTTGCGCAGGGGCTTGTTGGGTTTCCGCTTCTTGTACGAGGGTTACTAGACGGGAAAGCGTACTATCTTTAGCCAACCGCAACACGCGTATTTCCAATGCCGAACTATCGTTTATTGTTCCAGCAAAAACTTTGTGTTCACTAGAAATCTGCTCAAAGCTTTTAGAACCACCATTGACTTCGGGTTGTTTGTCAACAGGTACACTTTCTCCTGTAATCGGTGCTTGGTTTACAGCACTTTCTCCTTTCACAACCACTCCATCTATAGGGATATTGCTATTCGGACGAACCACGACAATGTCACCTATTTTTAATTCTTCTACAGATATTTCCTCTACTTTTCCATCTCTTTTTATAAGCGCTACGTCGGGCGTAAGTTCCGATAAAGAAGCGATAGACTTGGTTGCTTTGTCTAATGCATAATGTTCTAATGCATGACCTAGGCTAAATAAAAACAACAACAAGCCTCCCTCGGCATAACTTCCCAAGATAGCCGCACCTATGGCTGCCACGAGCATAAGGAAGTCGATGTCAAAACGCTTTTTCTTGAGGGTGTCAAAAGACTGTATTACAGTATAATAACCTCCAAAAAAATAGGAAATTGCATAGGAGATTAAATAAGCAAAGTTGGATAGGTTAGTAATTTTTTCTATAAGAAAAGCTAAGAGTAGAAAGATTCCCGAGAGAATAGCGAAAACCATGTCTTTCTTATATCCAAAAAGTTTCTTGTCTACAGGAGCACAACAGCTAATTGAGTTACTTTGATTCATAAATAATCTAGTGAATTAATTTAGAATCAAAGATAACTTTTTAGTTCATGCAATGGAAGTGCATTATGATTGGTTGCATTTACTACAAACTCCAGCTACAGTAAAGTTTATGTCTTGTGCTATATAATGATCGGGCAGGCTTATTTTTGGAATACTATATTCGGTTAAGCACTTAGTTTCCTCGCATACATTACAATGAAAGTGTAAGTGTAAATCTTTATGCTCTTCTTCATTGCAATAAGGAGTACAGAGTGCATATTTTGTTATTCCAGTACCATCCTCAATTGGGTGTACTATGCCTTGCTCTTCGAATGTTTTTATAGTTCTATATAAGGTAGTTCTATCGGCGGATTCTAAATCGTTTTCTAAATCAGTAAGGCTTATAGCCGATTTGTTTTCCGATACGGCTTTATATACTAATAGACGCATAGCGGTAGGGCGAACGTTTTTCGTATGTAATAATTCTTCTGCTTTTTTCATGATCGGAGTTGTTGTTTAGACTTATTGTTTAAATAGCCCTTATTGTATAACTATATGTACATAGACTATTGCTATATAAGGTTGATTTTAAAAAGGAAGTATAGCAAGCGCTACACTTCCTTTGTCTTTATTTTATAGTGGTTAGTTCCATATGGCATTCTGGACATGTTCCAGGTTCTTCTTGTTGAATTTCTGGATGCATAGAACAAGTCCAAACAGCCATTTCAACTTGTTCTTTAGTTGATTCTTCGGATTCTTTTTTATCGAAGAAACCCACTAATCCAGTTCCTAAAGCCATGCCACAAATAAGAACTAAGGCATATATTAATCTTTTATTCATCTCTTAATCTAGTTTTGTGTTTCGTAATCTAAGCGCATTGGCAATTACAGAAACCGAGCTAAAACTCATAGCAACTGCAGCTACCATTGGCGAGAGTAATATGCCTAAGAATGGATATAAAACTCCAGCTGCAACAGGTACGCCTAAAGCATTGTATACTAGCGCAAAGAATAAGTTTTGCTTTATATTCCTCATGGTTTTTGTTCCTAGAACTAAAGCTCTTTTTATATCGTAGATATCGCCTTTTACCAAAGTAACATCCGAGCTTTCAATAGCCACATCGGTTCCGGTACCCATGGAAATCCCAATATTGCTCTGTGCAAGTGCTGGGGCATCGTTTATCCCATCACCAGCCATCGCAACTATTTTCCCGCTCTTTTGTAGCTCTTCTATGTATCGATGTTTTTCTTCTGGCAAGACTTCTGCCGTGAAGTGAACAATCCCCACTTCATTTGCAATGCTCGCAGCAGTGTTTTTATTATCTCCTGTAAGCATGTGTACCTCGATTCCACGATTTTGAATCGCTTGGATAGCTTTCTTTGTAGTGGCTTTAAGCGCGTCGCTAAGCACTACAAAACCAATAACCTCTTTATCTTTAGCAATATACGAAACGGTTTTCCCATGTTTTTGCTCTTCTAATACGGCAGCTTTTACCTCCTCACTGATAGCGATAGCAAAAGCTTCTAAAAGTCTGTGTGTTCCTACATAAATAGTACTGCCTTCTACGGTGGCGTATACTCCTTTTCCAGACTCGTTATGGAAGTCTGTAGCCTCTAATAATTTGACTTCTTGCTTTTTAGCTTCATCTACGGTAGCTTTTCCTAACGGATGCTCACTATGTGCATTTACCGTAGCCAAATACTGCAATGCATCTTTACTGCTATATCCAGCATTTCCAACGACTTTTTCTACACTAGGCTTCCCCTCGGTAAGCGTACCAGTTTTATCTATAACCAAGGTATCTACTTTTGGAAGGGTTTCTAAAGCTTCTGCATTTTTAATGAGGATTCCTGACTGAGCTCCTTTTCCAATTCCTACCATTACCGACATCGGTGTTGCCAATCCTAAAGCACACGGACATGCGATAATCAATACAGCGATAGCATTAACAAATGCAAAAGCATAGGCTGGTTCTGGACCAAATATAGCCCATACAATAAAGGTGACAATAGATACTCCAACTACAATTGGAACAAAGTAGGAGGATATAGTATCGGCTAACTTTTGGATAGGAGCGCGGCTACGACTAGCGTTTTGTACCAGTTCAATAATCTGGGCAAGCATGGTTTCCTGACCAACCTTTTGCGCTTCCATTACAAAGGACTGCTGGCCGTTTATCGTTCCTGCATGAACCAAATCACCACTAGATTTGTTTTCTGGAATGGGTTCTCCCGTAAGCATCGATTCATCAATCGTTGAGTTTCCTTCTTTGATTTCTCCGTCCACTGGAATTTTCTCTCCAGGTCTTACACGGAGTAAATCACCTTTTTGTATGCTGTTTATCGATACTAATTTGTCTTCGCCATCTACAATCTTCGTTGCTTGATTCGGAGCTAATTCTAATAGAGATTTTATAGCAGAGTTTGTTCTTCCATGTGCTCGTGCTTCTAGTACTTGTCCTAATAAAACTAAGGTTAGAATTACCGTTGCTGCTTCAAAATAGACATGAACTACACCAGCTTCTTTAAATTGATCAGGGAAAATATCTGGTAGTAAAAGTCCTACTAAGCTAAATAACCAAGCTGCTCCTGCACCTATTCCAATAAGCGTAAACATATTGAAGTTTAAACTTTTAATGGAACGGTAAGCTCTTTCGAAGAACATCCATGTGGCGTAGAAAACTACTGGTATAGATAATACTCCTTGTAGCCAATAGGCTGTTTTTACCGACATTATCTGGTATATAGGTTGGCTAGGTAACATTTCCTGCATAGCCAGAATAAAGATTGGAATGGTAAAGGCCAAGGCAATCCATAGCTTCTTTTTTAATCGTTTGTATGTTGCTTCCTCTGGAGATTCCTCTTCTTTTACTACGAGTGCTTCGCCACATTTCGGACAATTACCTGGTTCGTCCTCTTCAATTTCAGGGTGGTTTACACAAGTGAATTTTACTGCGGCCGTACTGGCTTTTGGAACTAAGTCCATTCCACAAACTGGACAATCGCCAGGCTTATCGTAGGTTTTATCACCTTCACACATCATCGGGCAATACCAAATCGCACCTTCATTACTTTCCATGGCTTTTTTCCGTGCTTCTTCCTTAGCCTTATTGTGTGCGGCCTCGGCTTCTGGATCATTGGCCATGGCAATGCTATAACCCGAATCTTTAAGCAATTCTTGAAGTCTTTCTAGCTCCAAACGAGGTTGCATTTCTATATCGATGGTGTTTTCATCCAAAGAGATAGCAACGTTCTTTACAGCTGGATCTTCTTTTAATAAATCTGTAGTCGTTTTTATACAACCATCACAAGTTAATCCATAAACAGCATAACGGTAGGTGTGTGGGGAATCTTCTGAATTTCCTGGGATACTTATCGAATAACTTCCCGCGTTTTCTACGGCTTTGTTTAATTTCTCGATAGGAATTTCTTTATCACTTTCAATTTCAGTGATTCCTGATTCTAACTCTATTTCTATATGGGTAACTTCTGGGATGTTTTTTAGTGCTTTTTCTACACTGGATTTACATCCGTTGCAAGTCATTCCATGTACTATATAATGTTGTGTCATAATTTATTCAATAGTTTTTTGTATGGTACCACAACGCAACATGTCGTGGCCAAAGTATGGGTTGCGTATTTCCTCTGAAAGAGAAAACCAATAAGCTCCGTCTCCAACAAAAGCTAGGGGACAGTACTGTTTGTATACTTTTCCAGACTTTAAGTTGTCACTGATAAAGTCTTCCATTCGTTGGGATAATTGATAAAACAAAGTTCTTTGCTCTTCGAGATCATCCACCTCAGAAATAGTAACTGCCAAAAGTACCAGGTCATTTTCCTCTTTGTTGAAGGCTTCTGCAAATGAATATGCGTGTTTTTGTGCTTTCATTTTATCTGAGTCAATCAATGCATTTCTAAGATCTAAATAAGCTTTAAATACCTCTTTACTTTGAGTCGTTTCCATTCTTACTTTATTACGGTTTTTATCACTTTTACAAGCTTGAAAACTTAAAGTGATAAAAAGCAGGAAGATACTGCTGCGTATAAAATTAGTATGTAAATATTTCATGTTGTTTTATAGCATATTTTGTTTTGTAATAACTTCTCTAAATATACTTGTTTTAACTCGCAATAGTAAATGTTAATTAATAATTGTGATGGTTTTTCGTCATTATATTTTCTTGATATAATATAGGATATGCAAGGATAGAGCACAAATGCTATCCTGGCATATCCTAATACCACATGAGACTTATGTAGATAGGATTAATCAATTTCTTCTTCTACCCAGCCACAGGTCAACATGCTTTCACCATAGTATGGATTTAAGATGCCTTCTTCATCGCTTAGCCAGTGCGCTCCCATATCGTTATTCACCATTGGGCAGTAATCAACATATACTTTTTGATTAATTCCATAGGTTTTTACTGCGTTTATTAAATAAGTTGATAAGTCAAAGAAATAATTTCTTTGCTCATGAATATCCGAAGTTTTATAAATAGCTAGAGCAGCTTCTTGTAAACCTTCATCCAATACCATCCAGTGGCTATGACCAGGTTCTTCTTTTAAGAGTTTCATATCTACTTTTTCTAAACTATGAAGTAGTGTAGTAGCCTCCTGTTCTGTTGTGGCTTTATCATTTACCAAGGAGTTTTCAATAACCATATACGCATCGAATACTGCTTTTAGTTGTTCTTGGAATTTTAAAGGAACTTCTTGTCTTCCGATTTCCTCTAATTCAATATTGGCTATTGTTTTCGAAGATTCTTCGGCGCTCATCATACTTCTTTTTCCTTGTAATTGAGCGGCTGCATCTACGGTAAACGTTCCATTTACAACAACTTCTTCTCCTTTGCTTATTCCGTCTAAAATGGTATAAACATCGCCGTTCTTAATTCCTAAGTTCACTTCGCGCATTGCGAAAATAGGCTCATCGGGATTGGTTTTTACATAAACCAACGAGCGCTTTCCTGTCCAAAGCACAGCAGTAGCAGGGATGGTAACCAGTGAATCGGTATCAGCATTCTCTTCCAATTGTATTGCAGAGCTAACGAACATTCCTGGTTTAAATATTCCTTCTTTATTATTTAATGTTGCTCTTACAGTGGTAGTTCTAGATTGTATGTTTAATCTTGGATCGATAAAAGAGATGGTTGCTTCGAATTCTTTGTTCGGATACGCATTGGTAGAAACCGTTATTTTCTGTCCGACTTTTAATTGAGAAATTTGATTTTCATATACATCAAACATGGCCCATACGGTGTTTAGGTTGCTTACTTTTACAATAGGTTGTCCTTGTGTGACATAATCTCCTTCTTCAACAAGCTTTTCGGTAACCGTACCAGAAACCGTGGCATAAATAGGAAAATTTTCAGTTACTTTTCCAGAGGCTTCGATTTGATCGATTTGATTTTCTGATAACTTCCATAGTTTTAATTTATTTCGCACGGCATTATACAATGAAGGCTGGGAATTTTTCATGGAAGCTGTCGTCAATAATTCTTGTTGGGCTGCAACTAGAGCAGGGGCATAGATGGTAGCCAATAATTGTCCTTTACGAATGGTTTCTCCAGTGAAGTTGACATTCAACTTTTCTATCCGTCCTTCAAAATAACTAGCTTGCACTGCATTGGCTTCTTCATTTGGCATGATTTTTCCTGAGAGGATAAGGGCATTTCCATCCATCTCTTTAATATTACCAACAACCATTGTTTGTACGTTTGCCAAAGCCATGGCATTTTTTGACATTCTTATTTCATCTGGGGATAAACCTTCTGCTCCTGCTTCTGCGGGAATTAAATCCATTCCACAAATAGGACAAATACCTGGTTCAGGCTGCATAATTTGTGGGTGCATAGAACAAGTCCACATCTGTTCGGCAACAGCCTCTTCAGTATGTGTGTGATTATCTGTGCTAGAAGTGTTACCACCAAATATTAGGTAGCCGCCTAATAGGCCGATAATCAAGGCTAATGCTATATAAATTACATTCTTTTTCATTTGATTTCTTATTTATTGTTATTTTCTAAACGTTTAATCATTTTTTTCATTTCCGTGATTTCCTTTTCTTGAGCTTTAATGATATCATCGGCAAGTTTTCTCACTTCTGGGTCTTTTATATCTGCTCTTTTACTGGTTAAAATAGCGATAGAATGATGTGGAATCATCGCTTTCATCCATAGAATATCTTTTATTATAGGTCGTTGTGCTCGGACCAATCCAAATGCACTAACGAACAGAATTAAACTTCCCAACAGTATTGCGATATTCTTTTTCTTATTACGATACATTTTGCGCATAAAGAACCACATAATTACCGCCATACATGAGATTCCTAAACATGTCATATAAAATCTCGTAAGGCTAAAATAAACGTGATCGATTTCGTACGTATTCAGATACATTGTGATGTACATCGCTATAAAAGAGGCAGCTAGCATCAAAATGAATTTGGTGTACACGTTGTTTCTCGAATGTTGACCTGTGTTTTTCATACTATTTTAGTTTTCGGTTTTCATACTTCTTTTTAGTAATTGTGCATTGGCTGCTGCGATAATGGTACTTATGCTCATCAGTGCAGCACCAAAAGCTGGACTGATCATAAGTCCTGGAATAAATCCTGTTGCCAATGGAATGGCCACCACGTTGTAACCCGTTGCCCAGCCTAAGTTTTGAAGCATTTTACGATAGGTCGCTTTTCCAAACAATATTAAGTTAACGATATCCTTAGGGTCGCTGTCCATTAAAACTATATCCGCAGTTTCAGCTGCTACGTCTGTTCCTGAACCAATAGCGATACCCACATTGGCTTGTGCCAAAGCTGGTGCATCATTTACGCCATCGCCAACCATGGCTACAAATTCTCCTTTTGCCTGTAGTTCTTTTATTCTGTCGAGTTTTTGGTCTGGCAATACTTCCGACATATAATCATCGAGGCCAAGTTTATCGGCTACATCTTTAGCCACTATTTCATTATCTCCTGTGAGCAAGGATACTTTTATATTATTTTTATGAAGCGTTTCTATAGCACCATATGAGCTTTCTCTAATTTCATCTGCAAAGGTTATAAACCCAATCAACTCCTTGTCAACGATGATAAAAATCTTAGTTTCAATGCCTTCTTCTTTATCTTCTTCAACCGTTTTCTTCATTTGCTTCAGCAACAAGAATCCTCCTGCATGAACTTCCTTACCTTCCACAATGCCGCTAACTCCCACCCCTGCAGTGTACTTAAAGTCGGCTACCCCAGGAATATCGATTTTTTCTTCTTTTGCTTTTCGTTTTAATCCTTGAGCAATATGGTGCTCAGACGGGCTTTCAACAGCAGTTGCAAATTTTAAAAGTTCGGTTTTATCATAATTTGAGGATAATGGAACGATGCGTGTCACTTCATGCGAACCTTTGGTCAGCGTTCCTGTTTTGTCAAATACGATGGTCGTAATTTTTCGGGATGCTTCAAAAGCGGTTCTATTTCGAATCAATAGGCCGTTTCTAGCCGAAACACTAGTTGATATTGCTGCAACCAATGGCACAGCTAATCCCAGTGCGTGTGGACAAGAGATTACCATAACAGTTACCATACGCTCCATTGCAAAAGCCATTGTTTCGCCCAGTGCCAACCACGTAAAGAAAGTGCCAAAGCCCACAACCAATGCGATTATAGTCAGCCATTTTGCAGCAACGTCTGCCAAGCGTTGCGATTTGGATTTTTGTTTTTGGGCTTCCTGCACCATATGTATCACTTTGGATAGATAGGCATCTTCGCCAATTCCTTTAACTTTTACTTTGACTACTCCGTTTCCATTAATGGCACCTCCGATTACTTCGTCATCTACAGTTTTAGTAACGGGTCTGCTTTCGCCAGTGAGCATACTTTCATTGAGATCGCTTTCCCCTTCAATAATTATTCCATCGGCGGGAACTTTTTCTCCAGGTCTGATTAAAATAATATCGCCTTCGTTCAGCTCACTTATTTTTACTTTTCGTGTTTGGCTGCCATCCACTAGATTTGCTTCATTAGGCATTAAGGCTGCCAAGGCTTCCAATGCTTTACTAGCTCCCAAAATAGAACGCATTTCGAGCCAATGTCCAATTAGCATCACGACGATAAGCGTAGCTAATTCCCAAAAGAAAGTTTGCCCTTCGAAACCAAAAATAACCGCTGAGCTATAAAAATAAGCTGCCGTAATCGCGATAGCAATTAAGGTCATCATTCCTATCGCTTTGGACTTAATTTCGTCAATCAATCCTGCTAAAAATGGCCATCCTCCATAGAAATATACGATGGTCGATAGACCAAAGAGCACATAATCGCTTCCAGGAAAAATCCATTCTACTCCCAGTACTCCTTGAATCATAGGTGATAATGCCAAAATCGGAATCGTCAATACGAGCGATATCCAAAATCTGCGTTTAAAATCTTCTATCATCATTCTATGATGATCGGAATGGTCCATATCGTCATGATTGTGATTGGAATGATTCTCTTCTTTATGTTTGTGATGTTCGTGATTTTCCATAATACTATTAATTGAATGTTATCGTAATTTTTTTCTCATTGCTTCTGTTATGTTTTCAGCATAAACGCCATAGGCATCAACCAGAAGTCCCTTTACTCCATCTTTAGAGGATATAGCATATAAAATACTGTTATCGTCGGTACTGCTCATTCCTTCAAAACGATAAATTTTATCTACTTTGAAATCTTCTGGTCGGATCTCAATTTTCAGCGAAGGACATTCCAAACAATGAGGTTTTAAGTTGAAGTCGTAAGGATAATCTTTTGCTTGTAAATCATTTATAGCTTCTGAAAGTGTTTCGTAATTTTTCATTTGTATTTATATTTTAATGTTCATTAGAAAATAACTGGTATAAATCTCGATGAGTTTTGAGAGGTTCTGTTTAAATTAAATGCTTTTACAAAGCGCTTTAGAATCCTCTAAAATCCATCTGTGTCTTTTCTTACTAACTCCAATCTTTTCCAACAACGCAGGGTTTTCGTAAAGTTCTTTACATAATACGATTCCTTTGTCTAATAATTTTGTTTTTTCTGCTTTGGTCAACGTTGTTAAAGCAGTCAATGGGTGCAGTCCAGATTTATCTATTCTATCTTTTAAACCATTACCTCTTGGATAATCCCAACTTGTCAGTAATAACCCTACGCAATTTCCATATTGTATAGCATCACTTGTAAATCGAGTATTGGTATATAGGCCTCCTTTATGAAGTTTCGATTCGTGGTCTTTTTGGCTTTTCCATTGTTTTTCCACATCCAAAAATCTAGACTGGATATAAAGAGGTGTTTTTACATCGCAAAATCGTCCTTGATGACTATGATATTTACATTCAATCATATAATGCTTCTTGTTTTTTTGAGCTATCACGTCTATTTCATGTTGCACACAATTACCTTGAACTACAACCCCAACCTGTGTTAAAAAACCTTCATGTGTCAGTAATTTGCCTATAAATATCTCAAATGGAAAACCAGTTGGTCCCATCTCCATCAGGGCTTTCTTCAGCTTATACTTCGATGCACTTACTCGTGATTTTGACTGCAACATCCTGAATGCCATTCGATAAATTTTTTTAGTAGTCATCCCGTCTTCAAGCTCATCCTGTACTTTAAGAGCGATATCTTGGACAAGATCTTCGTCCGCATTCGATCGTCTAAGGGAATTAATAAGCTTGTTTATATCAAAAGCTTCGTACTCACCAGAATATTTTTTTATTAAGACTGATTTATTCATCGTTATAATTTAATGTTCATTATTAGTAATTCAGAACTATTAGTTATACTTTCAGTGTTACTCGAAAAATTAATGTCAGACTTATAAAGTTTGTCATTTTATTTCCAAATTCTGCAGCTTTATTACAGTTTTTTGTAAAACTATATTGTTATAAGTAAGTTTTTCATGACTTAATAGCTTTAATTTTATTCAATTCCTAAACTTTCATTGGTCTTCTTGATAGATTTGTTTGGATTGGTTTCGATTCCAGTAAGTGCGCGAATAGCATCAATGGTTTCAGGGATTACAATAGCTTGATTGTCGACTATGTAAGAGTAAAATAGCTCATCGCCCACCACTTTCAGCATATCTTTCCAAAGTACAACTTCATACATATCGCCCCAAGGTCTACCCATATCCAAGAACATTTCTTTAATGGTATTGTTAGAAATCAAACCTTGATCATATTGAATTAGTTTGATGCGACTAGAGGTTTTAAAGACATCAAGTATTTCTTCTTTTCTGGCTTGCTTTTTTAACTTTATGTTCCAGTAGTGTAAATGGCTCAAGGTTTGAGGCACTTTTATTGCGGTAGTGATAACATCTAGGTCAGGATCCACACTTTGCGCATCTGGACCTTGATGACTGGGAATGTCTCTTTCGGGAACCATTGTGTTCATAATACCGCCTAAATGGCTTTCCCAAGGATCTGTGGCTCTTCTTAAAAGTGTCCCTCTGGCATAATTCAATAAGTTGGCTTTTTTTAATACAGTCAATGTTCTTAAGATAGAGGTAGTGTTGCAGGAAACAACTCGAGTCGCATTTAAGTTTATAGCCGATTTATAATTGCTTTCAGCACCAAAGGAATGGCCTGTAGTTTCGTGTTTATCGCCACCTTGCACAATAAACTTGACACCTTTCTTTTTATAAAGAGGCACATTTAGTGCTGAAATTGCTTTAGGTGTGCAATCCACTACGAGATCTACATTAGCTAATAGATCATCTAAAGAACCGTTTATCGGAACACCTGCAGCTGTCATCTCTTTATTCGCAGCAGTAGTTGCTGCATAGATAGAATAACCTTTTCTCACAGCATTTTGAATGCGCCAATCACTAATGATATCGCACACACCAACAAGTTCCATATCTTCTTGTAAATTTACAGCATGTGCCACTCGTTTACCAATTACTCCATATCCTATAACTGCTATCTTTTTCATACCTATTTACTTTATAATTTGAATGATCTAAAATGCTTTAATACAAACTCTAATAAACCATCGGAAAGTCTTTATGATGTTGTTTTCTGGTTTACTTTCATTTCAATTCATCCTTTAAATCCCTCATATATTCTATAACCATTTCTTTCTCAGAATCTGAATACACTGCATCTCTGTGAATCAACGTATAGGAATAAAGCGGCATTTCATCATCTTCAATTTGACTGATAATGGAATTGAGTTTACTGTTTTTTCTACGATCAGAATACTCGTCCCATTCACTAAAGTTTAACTCTTTTTTCCCTTCGATTATATGATCTTCTAAAAACCAAGCCATGGGCTGAATTCTGTTATACCAAGGGTACTTTGTATTATTACTATGACAGTCATAACAAGATTCCATCACTAGTTTACCGATGGTCTCTGGCGTATTGTTGACCAATAAAAAATCAGTTTTTGGCACAAAGTCGCTTTGATTCCTTTCTGTAGGTATAAACTGTATCCCCACAAAAGCTACCAATACTATCATTGCTACGATTTTTAGAATTTTCTTCATCGGATAAGAAGTTAATTGTTAATACTTATGACGTAAGACTTTTACTAAAAATAACTTTAGATTTAGGTCCTACGTCAATAAGTCCTAGATTACTCTTTAATTTATTTCCTTTTGCACTTCGCCACAGTTCATCATTAAGTCACCGAAATAAGGATTTCTGATTTCCTTTTCCATACTTAACCAAGCGCCACCCTTATCATCTGCATACATTGGGCAATACTGTTGGTATAGTGTGTTGTCTGTTCCAATAATTTCTATCATATCGGTAATATCTTTAGTCAACATTTGGAAATGCTCACGCTGGTGGGCAATATCACTTCTGCTGATATGCTCCGCATGTTCTGCTGCAACTTCGATGATTTCTTTTAATTCTTCTTGCTCATCCGAAGTGTAGCTGCTTACATTAAAAGCTTCTAAAGTATGCTCAAGTTTCTTTCCCGCTTTTGCAGAAGCGCTTTCATCGGTTTCGACTAAAGCGTCTTTAAGCGCCATATAGTCAGCCAATATTTGCTTTGAGCTAGGTTTCTGAGAATTGGTGTCCATCATTTTGTTAGAGGTACCCATATCTCCCTGATGCATTTCGGAGGATGTTACCTCGTCTTTCTTACTGTCTTTGCAAGACATAGCTGTTAGGCCTACAAAAGCCATTAGCATAATTGCGGTTGTTGTTTTTACTTTTTTCATTTTGGTTTTTGGTTTTAAATTTAATAATTGACTAATAAAGCTGTTTATATCTCCTTAGCCGTAAAATAGTCGATGATACTAGTTTGTTTAAAATACTCGCTAATGGTTTCTATTCGGTTTATTTGAAATTGTAACTGTAATTCTTGCACATCCAGAACCTCTCTAAAGTCTATAGTGCCCGTTTCAAAGTTTTTGAATAAGATCTCGGTAGCATTCTTGGCTTGTTCAAGATTTTCATCTTGGGTCTTTAAACGAATACGCGCTGCATCTCTACTCTTTATTGCATTTTGCAATTGGGTAATTAATGTGTTCTGCGTAGCCTGCTTTTGGATATCTATTTCCTGATGTCTAAGTTTATTCTGCTTAGCGACGGATTTATATTTCTTATTGAAAATGGGGATAGAGACTGATACCATAGGCATGAGCATATCCGATCCCTCGGTGAAGTACATGTACTCCATCCCGATGCCGATTTGGGGCGCACTTTCTTTTTTGTTTAGCGCATCGGCATGAGCAACAATATTGTTTAGCTCTTCATATCTTGCCATTTCTGGATGGAAGTTTAATCTAGTATTGTCTAATTCTAAATCGGCTTCAGGTACTTCTAAGTTTTCTAGAATTACAACTTCAGTATCCTCTTCACGGTTCATTATTTTATTGAACGTAGTTTGCTCGGCTTCGTAGGCTTGTTCGAGCACTAATTTCCTTTCGATTAAATCGTTCTGACGCATCTGAAGTCGCAATAGAGAAACAGCCGAAGCATTGCCCACTTCGATAGAGGTAAGTGCCATTTGTTCGTACACCTTTAAGAGCTCGATATTAGCCGTTAAAATCTCTTGCTTTTCAGCTAATTCAATTAAGCGGTAATAGGATTGTGACAAGCTTTTCGCTAGCTCTCTCTTAGCTATATCAATTTCCACTAAATCAGCATCAGCTAAAGCTGTAGCATAATTACTGCGAGCAGAAATTGTACCAAACCAGGGTAGCGTTTGCATCACAGCAAACTCTCCTTGCCACAACATGGGCATTTCTTCTCCAAGCATATATCCCGCCGAAAACTCGGTGTTGGGCAGGGCTTTACTTTCCGATATCTTTTCTGTAGAAATAGCATGTTTCGTTTCTACTGCTTGGATGGTTGGATTGTTCTTTATAGCCTCTTGAATATAAGCCTCTAGCTGCTGTCCTTGTGCAGACCAGCTAGAGAATAAAAAGGAAATAAGGAGTGCACCTACCAAATAGAGTGATGGATTATGCAATCGAATACTTGTATTAAAATTAAGTTCCATTATTTCAAGTTTTCTTTAAGGGTTCGTGTTTGTCTTTTAAATTTTGCTTCTCTCCTCCAGCTGAATAATACCGGTACTACAAAGAGGGTGATCAAAGCGATTAACATGCCTCCAAAGCTTGGTATAGCCATTGGAATCATGATGTCGCTACCTCGTCCTGTAGAGGTTAGAATTGGCAGCAGGGCCAGAATAGTTGTTGCTGTAGTCATCAAAGCGGGGCGTATTCTTTTCTTTCCTGCTTCTACTACTGAAGTGCGGATCTCTTCTACATCCTCTGGTTCATTTTTATCAAAAGTTTGCGTTAGGTAAGTGGCCATTACCACCCCATCGTCGGTTGCAATTCCGAATAGGGCGATAAATCCTACCCAGACGGCTACACTCAAGTTAATTGGGTTGATTTGGAAAAGCTCTCGAAGGTTTGCACCTAAGAAATTGAAGTCTAAGAACCAGTCTTGTCCATACAACCATATCATAAGGAAACCACCAGCAAATGCAACGGCAATTCCTGAAAACACCATCAATGAAGTAGCAACCGAGCGGAATTGGAAATAGAGAATCATAAAGATAATACCCAGCGCCAAAGGCACAATGATGGATAGCGTTTTCCCGGCTCGTATTTGATTTTCATACGTACCTGTAAACTGATAGTTTATTCCACTAGGAACGATTAACTCGCCACTTTCTATCTTTTCCTGAATCAAACGTTGCGCATTTTCTACTACTTCTACTTCTGCATAATCATCTTCTTTATCGAAAATAACATGTCCCACCAAAAAGGTGTCTTCACTATTAATAGCTTGAGGTCCTTGCTCATAACGGATTTCCACAAGCTCCCCCAATGGTACTGGATTGCCATTTTCTACAGGAACATAAATATTTTCCAAATCCTCTGGACTGTCCCGCAATTCTCGCGGATAGCGCACTCTAACGCCATAGCGTTCTCTTCCTTCTACGGTTTGTGTTAATTGCATTCCTCCAACAGCTATTTCTAGGATTTCTTGAACATCTCCTATGCTGATGCCATAACGAGCTAATCGATCTCTTTTAATATCTATCAACATATATGGTTTACCAACGATTCGATCGGCAAAAACAGCGCTTACTTTTACACCCTCGGCATGTTTTAAAATTTCTTCGAGTTCTATTCCAAATGCTTCTATCTGTCTGAGGTCTTGTCCTCTTACCTTAACTCCCATAGGAGCGCTCATCCCGGTTTGTAACATGACTAACCGCGTTTCGATTGGTTGCAGTTTTGGCGCTGAGGTTACCCCTGGAAGTTTGGTGACTCTAACTATCTCATTCCAAATATCATCTGTAGATTTAATTTCTGGACGCCAGTTTCTGTAAAACGCACCATTATTATCGGGAATTAGATCCTTGTCTTTTACGTAATAATAGTCTGCCGTAGCGGTACTCTTAGCGTTTTCCTTTTCTTTTCTATTTGGATTTTGAACTAGTCTACCATCTTTAAGTACGAAGAGTCCATCTTCATTTATTTTAAATTTTTGACGCTTGCCATTTTCATTTAGGGCGTATTCAGACTTGTATTGAATTACATTCTCATACATCGATAGGGGAGCAGGGTCGAGGGCAGATTCCACACGTCCAGCTTTACCAACCACCATGCTGATTTCAGGAAGGCTAGCTACGGCCATATCCAGTTGTTGTAGGATTCGTTTATTTTTTTCCACACCCGAATGCGGCATGGAAGTAGGCATCAACAGAAAAGTACCTTCATCTAAAGAAGGCATAAACTCCTTTCCTGTATTCTTCATAATCATAAATCCAAAGACAACAATTGCTGTCGGAATAGAAAGGAATAAAATTTTGTTGTGCAATGCCCAATTAAGAATTCTGGTATAATAATGTAGGAATACCCAGAAGGAGGCTAATAGTCCAAAACAAATTAAGCCAACGAAAAATAAGTTGTACGTAAAACTTTTATCCACTCCTAGAGGACG
>Ga0209487_1001481_pt1 | contig 19825 bp, 13 predicted proteins | sample Poulit2012_FD_187524 | JGI IMG/M metagenome (GOLD analysis project Ga0209487, IMG submission 187524) | Agricultural soil microbial communities from Georgia to study Nitrogen management - Poultry litter 2012 (SPAdes) (version 2) | ecosystem: Environmental > Terrestrial > Soil > Agricultural land...
CCCGAGGGGTTTTCCGCAGCAAAATAGGCGCCCAAACGACCTTGGGCGGCCAAGATTAGGTCGCAGCATTGTCGGGCCGCACCCATGCCCCCTGGCACAGTCGCCACCCAATGGGCTAGCTGGGTAATATAATGCGGCGAGTTGGGCACACTGGCAGCTAAGCCCACCCGTCTCAAGGCGGGTATATCGATCAGGTCATCGCCCATATAGCCTACTTGGTCGAGCGATAGTTTGAGCTGGGCAGCAATGTCTTTTAGGCAGCCAAGCTTGTCGCGTATATTTTGATGCACCTCGGCAATGCCAAGCTCGCTTGCGCGTCGGGTGACGATTTGGCTTTCACGGCCAGTGATTAGGGCCACCGTAATGCCACACTCTTTGAGTAGACGCAGGCCATGCCCATCGAGCGCATGAAAGCCTTTAAAGAGCTCGCCCTGATCGCCATACCAAAGGCGCCCGTCGGTGAGCACCCCGTCTACATCAAAGGCCATCATCTTTACTGCCTGTAGGCGTTTGATTAGCTCATCGTCTAAGGGGGCCAGCAAAACTGACTCGATTGGGTGTGGGGTTGGGGTGTTTTTAAGCATGCTAAATCAGGGTGTTTGGGTGGATAAAAAAGGCCAGTAACTGTGGCGCTAAATAACCTTGGCTGCCAGCAAATCGTGCATATGTAGGGCCCCGATTACCCGACCATCGTCGGCGCAAACCAGCAGTTGATTGATGCGCAGATTGTCCATCAGGGCAGCGGCCTTGATCGCCAAATCATCAGCGGCAATCTGCTTGGGCCCGCGGCTCATGGCCGCCTCGACTGGCAGATGGCGTACATTGCCCTCTTTGGCGATAATACGCCGTAAATCTCCATCAGTAAATATACCTACCGGCTGTTGTTTGTCATCAAGCACAATGGTCATGCCCATGCCTTTGGCCGACATCTCGGTCAGGGCATCGGGTATGAGGGTGCCTGTCGGCACGGTGGGCAGCTGCTCGTCGCAGCGCATAATATCGCGCACATAGGTTAGCAGGCGGCGGCCCAAGGCCCCGCCTGGATGCGAGCGTGCAAAGTCATGCTCGGTAAAGCCTTTGGCCTGCAAGCAGGCCACGGCTAGGGCATCGCCCAGTACCAAGGTGGCAGTTGTGCTGGCAGTAGGCGCAAGGTTAAGCGGGCAGGCCTCTTTTTCAACCTGTACATTAAGGTTTAGGTTGGCATGACGGGCCAGCTCAGACTGTGGGTTGCCTGTGATGGCGATGACAGGGGTACCTATGCGCTGAGCAGTATTTAAAATGGTCATGAGCTCTTGGGCCGCCCCCGAGTACGAAATAGCAATAATCAGATCATCGCTGGTGATCATGCCCAGATCGCCATGCAAGGCCTCGGCCGCATGCATAAAAAATGCTGGCGTGCCCGTCGAGGCAAGGGTGGCCGCAATCTTGCGCCCAATATGCCCTGACTTGCCTATACCCGAGACGGCCACCCGGCCTGTGCACTGCAATAAATAGTCAACTGCAGCATCAAAAGACGGGCCCAAGCTTTTTTTCAAAGCTTGTAGGGCAGAGATCTCTATATCAAAGGTACGGTGTGCGGATTGCAGATGCTTGGTATTGGCCATGATTAAACGCCAAAGGTGGTGGATGAATTGCTATGCAGCAGTCATTGTAGCCCGAAAGCCAAGCCTTTTCGTGGCAGCATTTTAAGTGCTTAACTTTAGCATCTAAGGGCGCGCAAGTAGCAAGGTGGTGGGGACAAAGCTCGGCCAGATTGAATATTTGGCACGGGGCCTTTGGTGAAATCAGTTAAACTTAGTGGGTTTGTTTAACAAAAACTTGGGCAAATCTTTAACAAAAACCCGAGCAGAAAAACACCGCCTCTTGCCTTTAGGGTAGGGGTGGCTACGCAAGTAAATTATGAGAGCAGCTACCGAGACAATTAAAACCCCACCGTCGCAACGGCGTTGGTTGGCTTCATTATGGCGTCGACGTTCGCGGGCTATGGGCTGGGCCTTGACCGCACCGATATTGGTGGGGGTGCTTTTTGTGGGCCAGGCTTATTTGCTCGCCCGTGTGTTAGATGCCTTTATTCGTTTACATCAGCCCATTGATGCCTTGTGGAATTTTATTTTCGCCATCGCGGGGGTGATGATTATACGGGCGTTGCTGCTGTGGTCGGGGCAGCGGGCTGCCAGTCGAGCTGTAGAGGAAATCAAGCAAGAGCTACGTTTGCAAATATTTTCGACGATGTTGCAACGTGGCCCCGCGTGGACCAAACAAACCCCATCGGGGGGTCTGAGTTCGGTGCTTATCGAGCAGGTTGAGGCCTTAGATGGTTATTTGCGTAATTTTATGCCGGCCATGTATGCGGCGGCCTTATTGCCCATTGTGTTTACCTTAGCCGTGCTGCCTACTGACTGGATTGTGGCTTTGCTGTTTATCGTTTCTGCGCCGCTTATCCCCATGTTTATGGCCTTGATTGGTTGGGGGGCTGAGGCAGTCAATAAAAAACACCAAACAGTGCTGAGCCAGTTATCGGGTGTGTTTGGGGATCGCATTAGGGGGTTGTTTACCCTGTCACTTTTTGGTCGTACCGAGGCCGAAATACAAGCGGTCAAACAGGCCAATGACAGCCTGAATCGCGCTACCATGGGGGTGTTGCGCATTGCCTTTATTTCTTCGGCGGTATTAGAGCTTTTTGCTGCTTTGGGTGTGGCGGGGGTTGCTGTTTATATAGGGTTTAGTTATTTGGGGGCCTTTGGCGAGGGCTTTAGCGGCTATAGCCTGCAGCATGGCCTATTTTGTTTATTGATAGCCCCCGAGGTTTATAACCCCCTGCGACAGCTTGCAGCAGGCTACCATGAGCGCGCCACAGCCAAGGCCGCGGTCGAGCAAATAGAAGAGCTTTTGGGCACCTTGCCGGCTGCGCCCACTGCGGCTGCTGACGCGCCCGCTTCAGACTTGGACACTGCTGAGGCTTCCTTATCCTCTGCTTTGGGCGCACCCGTCGAGAATTTATCTCGACAGAGCAATGTTCGGGATCCATCTTTTGCTGCTGACGCCCCCGCAGAGGCTAGCTCTGCTGCCCTTGCCGAGGTGGTAATTAAGGAGGGTGGGCCCCTGGTAGAAATTAAGGCGGGGCGGGTGACCCCCCCAGGTAGTGAGCAGCCGCTTTTAGAAAACCTCAATCTGTCTTTGCATGCAGACGAGCATGTGGCCCTGATGGGCCCAAGTGGCAGCGGCAAAACCAGTTTTTTAGAAATCCTAATGGGTCTGCGCCGACCCGCGGCGGGGCAATGGCTTTATGGTCGCCAAGGGCTCGAAGACGCGCGCGCGCTGGGGCAGGAAATCACCCCCCACACCTTATTGATTAGCCAGCAACCCTTTTTAACCATGGGTACGGTACGAGCGCTGTTGTGTTTAGCCAATGAGCAGGCCGATGATGCCGCACTATGGCAGGCTCTTGAGCGGGCCCAGGCAGCTGATTTTATACGTGCTCTGCCTCAGGGCTTAGATACTGAGCTGGGCACCCGTGGTTTTGGCTTGTCGGGGGGGCAGGCGCATCGGGTGGCTTTGGCCCGCCTATTTTTGGCTGACCCACAATTGGTCTTACTCGATGAGCCCACCGCCCATCTAGACCCGCAAACACGCGATGAGGTGATGGCGGAAATCCAGCGCTTTTGTGTGGGCCGAGGGTTGATTGTGGCCACGCACGACCCTGATGTGGCACGCCGTTTACCCGTGCAGTGGGCCATTAACGAGCAGCAAATAGTTGTTTGCGCGACCGCTACAAAGGGTTTTGCTGCGGGTCGAGCAGGTGGTTTAGCAGGCGGCGGCTCAGTAGGTGACTCAGGGGGTTTAAGATGAAATTATGGTGGCAACTGAGTCGGCAGTGGCTGCGACAGCATTGGTTTATCAGTATAGGGGCCATTTTATTGACCACGGTGACCATCTTTGCTGGGGTGGGGCTGTTGGGGGTGGCGGGGTGGTTTTTAACCACGGCTTTTTTAGTCGGTACACTGGCCACCTTTAATGTGTTTATCCCCTCTGCGTTGGTGCGCGGTCTGTCTTTACTTCGTATTGTCTCACGTTATTTAGAGCGGGTGGTGGGGCATCATGTGACCCTTGAGCTGCAGTCTGAGGTGCGCAGCCAAAGCTTTGCTCGTATTGCTCGCCTACAGCCCGCACAGTTGGCGCGCTTTCGTGATGGCGATCTGGTGGCTCGCCTAATCGGTGACATCGACCGTCTCGATACGTTTTTTCTTCTTTTGGTTGCGCCCATTACCGCGGGCAGTATTGCCGGTTTATTTTTTAGTTGGGTGTTGGGTCAGTTTTTGCCCCTGATGGCCTGGGTGGTGTTATTGAGTACTGCTCTCGCTATTGTGGGCCTGCCTTATTGGCTGGCGCGACGTAGTGCCGCAGATGGGCAGCTGGTACAGCAGGGTTTTGCTGATTTACGCGCCTTGGCGCATGATGGTTTTGTGGCCCATAGTGATTTGGCCGTTTTTCAGGCCCAAGATCGTCTCCTTAAGCAATTTGCCCAAGGGTTACAACAAAATGCCCAAGCCGCCGACAAGCTCAATGCGCATGCCACCTTGGGCACCTTGGTGCAACAGTTGTTGATGGGTGCCTTGGTGTTTTTATTGTTGGTTTTTGGTGGGCTCGCCCATAGTCAGGTACAGATGAATGGCCCCATGTGGGTGGGGTTGATTTTTGGCCTAATGGGGTTGTTTGAGGTCTTTGCCCCCGTCATGCGCGGGGCGGCCGAGCTAGGTGCTGTCCATGCAGCCTCAGCCCGTCTGCATGCTTTGCAAGCCCCCAGCCAACCGAGTGGGCAGCCAAGTACCCAACCAAGTACCCAACCAAGACAAGAGGTCGAGCTCCCCTTTGCTGCTCAGCCATTGCGCGTAGAGGGCTTAAACGTTGATTATGGGCAGGGCCCGGTGCTTGAGCAGCTTGATTTTTATCTACCCGCTGGGCAGCGTATGGCCATTCAGGGTTTGAGTGGTTCGGGTAAAACCACTTTATTACAGGCGCTGATGCAAATTATTCCTTACCAAGGGTCGATGCAATACGGCTCAACGGCACTTAATCAGGTTGAGCGGGCGGTTTTATATAGGCATTTTGCTTATTTATCGCAGCATTCACCAGTGTTTTTGGGCACCGTGCGTGATAACCTGCTCATCGGCAAGCCCGATGCCACCGATGAGGAACTATGGGCGGCCCTAAAGGCAGTGCACCTCGATGCGCATATACAGAGTATTGGTGGTTTAGATAGCTGGATAGGCGAGGGCGGCAACACCCTATCAGTGGGGCAAGGGCGCCGTTTGTGTGTGGCGCGTATTGTGTTGTACCCGGCGCAGTTTTGGTTGCTTGATGAGCCCACTGCAGGTTTAGACGAGGCTACCGCGGGGGCGTTGTTGCATGATTTAGAGCAGCTCGCGCACGGTCGCAGCGTCATTGTGGTGACCCATACCGAGTTACCTGTTGGCTTTGCCCAACAAAGTTATCGCCTAGTAGGCGGTGTATTGCTACCTATTGAGGGGGGTAGCACCGATGCCTAAGGCCTTTGGGTGATTTTATTTTGTTTTTTGTCTGGGCCGCATCGGCCCGCTGTCGCTGTGTTGGGTCTTTTGTTTTTAAGGCTACAATAGCTGGGGTCCCATTTAAATACATGACTATGCAAACGAATCCTGTCGACTATATACGCCAAACCATCCGTAGTGTGCCCGATTGGCCCAAACCTGGGGTGGTTTTCCGTGATATTACCCCTGTTTTGCAAAACCCACGTGCTTTTAGAGCGCTGATAGACTTATTTGTTTATCGCTATATGAGTCAGCGCCTAGACCTCGTTGCAGGTGTTGATGCACGGGGGTTTATTGTGGGCTCAGTACTGGCCTACGAGCTTAATTTGGGCTTTGTCCCCGTACGCAAAAAGGGCAAGCTGCCCTATCGTACTGTTGCCGAGGAGTACAGCCTAGAATACGGCAATGCCACTGTCGAGATGCATACCGACTCGGTACGCCCCGGGCAGCGGGTATTGCTGATCGATGACCTCATTGCTACCGGTGGCACCATGGTTGCCGCCTCGCGTCTGCTGCAGCGCCTAGGCGCTAATGCGGTCGAGGCTGCAGCGATGATCGATTTGCCCTACCTAGGTGGCTCAGAGGCGGTGCGCGAGACGGGGCTGCCCGTGTATACGGTGTGCTCTTTTGGCCCCGATATTGATGACTAAGCTTTGCTATCGATGATTGGCCCTTGCTATTGAATGGTTGGGCTCGCTATAGATGATTTAGCGGGCCTAGATTATGGTAATGCTTTAGGGCAGTAGGCCAACGCGCTTAGCACCAAGATACAAAATATCAAGGTGCTAAACGCTAAGGCATAAAACTAAGGCAACACGCGGGGCAACAACAGCTTAAAGCTAAGGCAACTCGGCTGGCACCAACAACTTTAAGCCAAGACAACAGGGCAGGCACTAAAAGCAAAACTAAAGTAAAACGCGCTCAATACCGCCTGCATTGGCTGCCCGTACATAGTCCTCGAGCCAGCTATCGCCCAATATATGTTTGGCCATCTCGACCACGATGTAGTCGGTTTCGATGCCCGTATCATCTTGGTAGCGGCTCAGGCCTTGTAGGCAAGAGGGGCATGAGGTCAGCATTTTGACCTGCCCAGTATGGCCGTTTTCGCGCAACTGGGCTTGGTCTTGCTGCAGCACCTCGAGTTTACGAAAGCGTAGCTGGGTAGAAATATCGGGTCGGGTGACTGCCAGCGTGCCCGCCTCGCCACAGCAGCGATCACTAAGGGTGGTGGGCTGCCCCATCAAGGCCTCAACCGTACGGTTGGGGTCTTGTTGTTTGAGCGGGCTATGACAAGGGTCATGGTACATATATTGCACCCCTTTTACGCCCTCGAGACTGATGTCCTTTTCGAGTAAATACTCGTGTATATCGATGAGACGACAGCCGGGGAAGATCTTTTCGAATTGGTAATCTACCAACTGGTCATAGCAGGTACCGCAACTGACCACCACGGTTTTAATCTGCAAATAGTTAAGCGTTTTGGCCATCCGATGAAAAAGCACACGGTTTTCCGTCACGATCTCATCCGCCTTATCGTCTTGGCCATGGCCACGTTGCGGGTAGCCGCAGCATAGATAACCTGGGGGTAAAACAGTTTGTACCCCGGCATGCCAAAGCATGGCCTGGGTGGCGAGCCCGACCTGTGAAAAGAGTCGCTCGGAGCCACAACCGGGGAAATAAAACACCGCCTCAGACTCGACCTCAGTGCGTACAGGGTTACGCACAATGGGCACATATTTGGCGTCCTCTATATCTAAGAGCTTGCGCACAGGTTGTTTGGGCAGGCCGCCGGGCATTTTTTTATTGACAAAATGGATGACCTCCTCGCGCATGGGTGGGCGGCCAACGGTTGCCGGTGGGTGCGCGTTTTGTTTGCGCGCCGCAGTGGCAAAAATATCATTACCCAGACGTTGGGCCTTGTAGCCAGCGCTGAGCAGTTTGCGGGTGGTGTTGATTACCCGCGGCTCTTTGGCGTTGAGGAAAAACATCGCGCTCTCGCCGGCAATGGTTTTGGTTTTCTTGCCCTTTTTTTGTAATAGGGCACGCATGGTCATCGACACATCGCCAAAATCTATATCAACCGGGCAAGGGGCAAAACACTTGTGACACAGGGTGCAGTGGTCGCTGACATCCTCGAACTCCTCCCAGTGTTTGGTGCTGATGCCGCGGCGGGTTTGCTCTTCGTACAGAAAGGCCTCGATCAGTAGCGAGGTAGCCAAGATTTTGTTGCGCGGGGAATAAAGCAAATTGGCCCGTGGGATATGGGTGGCGCAGACGGGCTTGCACTTGCCACAGCGTAGACAGTCTTTGATGGCATGGGCAATGGCGCCTATCTCGCTGCGTTGCATAATCAGTGACTCGTGGCCAAGTAGATTAAAGCTAGGCGTCCATGCTTGGCTTAGATCAGCCCCGGGCATGAGTTTGCCCGCATTAAAGCGCCCATCGGGGTCGATTTCACGCTTATATTGTTGAAAGGGGGCGAGCTCATCCTCAGTGAGGTATTGGTATTTGGTCAGACCGATGCCATGCTCGCCTGAGATCACCCCATCGAGACCGCGAGCGATGACCATAATGCGATCAACCGTCTGGTTGGCCTCTTGGAGCATTTCGTAGTCGTCTGAGTTGACTGGGATATTGGTGTGTACATTGCCATCCCCAGCATGCATATGCAGGGCCACAAACAACCGACTGCGCAAAACCCGTTGGTGGATGGTATTTAATTGCTGAATAATACCGGCATAGGCCCCACCCTGAAAATGCTGCTGCATTTTGGCCCGTATCTCGGTTTTCCATGAGGTGCGCAGAGTGTGGTCCTGTAATAACTCGACAATACGTACACCGGGCTCATCTTGGAGCCGTTGGTTGAGCGTTTTAATCAGGGGCTCGGCGTACCACTGCTGCAGCGTCTCGAGGCTGTCCGCAAGAGGGGTGTCGAGGTTATCGAGCAGCCACTGCCAACGGCTGCGCACCTGCTTAAGTGTATGCAAGGCAGCTTGCTGGCGGGCTTGTACAAAGGCGTGCTCCTCGGGCTCGTCGTCTTGGGCCTGACTAGACTGCTCGAGCGGTAGCTCAGCTTGCAAGAACTCTTGCAGTGCATCGATTAGGCGCAGTTTGTTTTTGGTTGAAAGCTCGATATTGATGCGCTCGATTTCATTGGTGTACTCGCCCATGCGCTCAAGGGGGATAACCACATCTTCGTTAATCTTAAAGGCATTGGTATGGCGGGCGATAGCAGCAGTGCGGGCCCGATCAAGCCAAAAACGTCGGCGCGCCTCGGCGCTAACAGCAATAAAACCTTCGCCTTGGCGACTGTTGGCAAGGCGCACCACCTTGGCTGCCGCTTGGGCAACCACATCGTCATCATCGCCCACAATATCGCCAATGAGCACCATTTTGGGGAGATCGCCGCGCTTGCTCTTGGTGCTATAGCCCACAGCGCGCAGATAACGCTCGTCTAAATGCTCGAGCCCAGCCAATAAAGCGCCCGCCTCTTGGCCCGGGCCATCGAGGTAGTCTTTGATCTCGACAATAGCGGGCACCGCTAGGTGTGCGGGGCCAAAAAACTCTAAACAAACAGTGCGCGTATGCTTGGGCATGCGGTGTAGTATCCAACGTGCCGCGGTGATGAGCCCATCGCAACCCTCTTTTTGTATGCCGGGCAGACCCGATAAAAACTTGTCTGTTACGTCTTTGCCCAGACCTGCTTTACGGAAGCTATCGCCAGCAATGGCGAGTGTCTCGGTGCGCAGCACCTTTTGCCCGGGGGCGGCATCGCCAGCTGACCACTGCAATTCAAAAACGGCCTCGTCGGCGTCGTGGATCTTGCCTAGGTTATGGCCCACGCGGCTGATCTCAAGCCAATTGCCCTGGGGGTCTATCATGCGCCACCAGGCCAGATTATCTAAGGCGGTGCCCCACAGTACGGCTTTTTTGCCCCCCGCATTCATGGCGATATTGCCCCCAATACACGAGGCATCGGCCGATGTGGGGTCAACCGCAAACACAAAGCCAGCCTGTTGGGCGGCCTCGGCCACCCGACGGGTGACAACACCTGCTTGGGTCTCAATAGTGGCCACAGGCTGCTCAAGACCAGGTAGGGTCTGTTGTTGTACGGGGCCAATTTGCTCGAGTTTTTCGGTATTGATTACTGCACTGTGTGGGCTTAAAGGGATGGCCCCACCGGTATAGCCCGTACCGCCCCCACGCGGGATGATTGTCAGGTGTAAATCAAAACAGGCACGTACAAGGGCAGCGGTCTCGGCCTCGGTATCGGGGGTAAGCACCACAAAGGGGTAGGCCACCCGCCAGTCGGTGGCATCGGTCACATGTGAGACACGTGATAAGGCATCAAATTTGATGTTATCGGGGTGGGTGAGTCGGCTGAGCTGTTTTCTGACCTGATGGCGAAAGCTTTTGGTGTGCTGCAGCTCGCGCTCAAATTTGTTGACCGCCTCGCGAGCGGTTTGTAGCAGTTGTAATACCTTTTGATCGCGCTCGGGTACGTGGGTTTCGCGTCGGGCATCAATCTCGCGTAGGCGTTGATGCAGCGAGTCGATCATCTGCTCGAGCCGTTTGGGGTTTTCGAGTAGGTCGTCTTGAATATAAGGGTTGCGCTTAACCACCCAAATATCGCCTATGATTTCAAACAGCATATAGGCCGAGCGCCCAGTGCGGCGCTCGCTGCGCAATGCGCTAAGCAGCACCCAAGCCTGCTCACCTAGCAGGCGCAAAACAATTTCTTTATCAGAAAACGAGGTATAGTTGTAGGGTATCTCGCGAATACGCTGGGCATCAGCATGATGGGGCTGAGAGGCTAAATAATGAGAGGCAATTGGAGCATTCATAATATATCTATCAGTAACAGGGCAGAACAGCGCCAGCAGGGCCAAATCAAGATGGGCAGTAGGGCGGGTAGCCACCTTGGGCGAGGCGGCTACCTTAGATATTAAGGCACAAATGGGGCGCGACCCAGAGTAAAAACGCCGTCATAATGACATAGCGTAAAAATTTGCCCACCGCCATATAAAAGGTACTTTGCCAGATGGGCAGACGCAACCAGCCAGCCAAGGCACACAACGGGTCACCCACAATGGGCAGCCAAGATAAAAGCAGGGCTGGGGGGCCAAAGCGCTCGAGCCAACGATTGATGAGTCGATGCCAGCGACCGCCAGTTTTTTTGCTGTAATCGGTAGTGGGTGTCTCGTTGGGGTTGGCCTGCCGCCAACGCTGATAGCCGCGCTCGGCTAGGGTGCCCATCCAGTAGCTAGTCAGCCCGCCCAAGGTATTGCCCACAGTCGCCACCAGCACCGCTGGCCAAAACATGTTGGGTGCAAGCGACACATAACCAAATACGGCGGGCTCAGAGCCCAAGGGCAGCAAGGTGGCCGAGACAAAGCTGACCACAAAAATTGCACTAAGGCCAACCTGGGGCAAAGCAAAGGTAACTAAAATCCAGTGTACTAGGTCTTGGACCCAAGCTTCAATCATGGATGCGCATCACCATACAAAAACAAAAGAGACAAGGCTAAAGTGTACATTGCCTCACTCATATTAGGGCAGAACTTTAGGCTATGTTATTCTTTTTTACTTTGTTGCAAACTTTATGCACGTCACAGCGCCTGCAGGCCTTTATTTGTCTTGACTTCTACACTCGGGTTTTCTTGTTTTTTGCGCTACGAGGTGGTTTTACAACCAAAAGGGTAGAAATGACGCAAAAAAGCCGCTGTTTTGCTTTCGTGCTGGGTATGACCTGTTATGTCTAATGACTATTTAAAACGTATTCTGACCTCAAAGGTGTACGATGTGGCGGACGAGACGCCACTTGAGTTGGCCCCACTCGCTTCTGCCCGCCTAAATAACCGTATTTTGCTCAAACGCGAAGACCAATTGTCGGTATTTAGCTTTAAGTTGCGCGGTGCTTACAACAAAATGGCCAATATGCCGCGTGCGGCGCTTGAGCGCGGGGTGCTCGCGGCCTCGGCAGGCAATCATGCCCAAGGGGTGGCCTTTTCGGCCCATCGATTGGGGGTGCGTGCCGTCATTGTCATGCCCGTGACCACCCCTCAATTGAAAATCGATGCCGTGCGCAACCTGGGCGGTGAGGTGGTTTTGGTGGGTGATAGCTTTAGCGATGCCTATGAGCACGCCCTGATTTTAGAGGCCGAGCAGGGCCTCACCTTTGTGCACCCCTTTGATGATGAGGACGTGATAGCCGGTCAGGGCACCATTGGTATGGAGATTCTGCACCAGCATCCAGGCCCCATTGATGCGGTTTTTGTCCCCATTGGGGGCGGGGGGCTTATTGCTGGGGTGGCAGCCTATATCAAGCAGCTGCGCCCCGAGATCAAAATCATTGGGGTGCAGACCAAAGACTCTAACGCCATGCAGCAAAGTGTGGCGCGCCAAGAGCGGGTCGAGCTTAAAGATGTTGGCCTATTTTCTGATGGCACAGCCGTCAAACAGGTGGGGGCTAAAACCTTTGAGCTGGTTTGCGAGTTTGTCGATGATTTTGTTTTGGTCGATACCGATGCGGTGTGCGCGGCCATCAAAGATGTGTTCCAAGACACCCGCAGTGTGCTCGAGCCAGCAGGGGCCCTAGCCGTGGCCGGGGCCAAACAGTATATCGCCCAGCAGGGCTGCCATGGCCAAACCTTTGTGGCCATCACCTCGGGCGCCAATATGAATTTTGACCGTCTGCGTTTTGTGGCCGAGCGGGCCGATGTGGGGTTGGCGCGCGAGGCCTTATTTGCGGTCAGCCTACCCGAAGAGCGCGGCAGTTTTTTGCGCCTGTGCAAGGCCTTGGGCGAGCGCTCGGTCACCGAGTTTAACTACCGCATTTCTGACCCCCATACCGCCCATGTATTTGTTGGGCTGCAAATACAGTCTGAGCGTGAGATAGCCCTTTTAGAAAAAAACTTTACCGATCAAGGGTTTCCGACCATTAATTTGACCGATAACGAGATGGCCAAAAGTCATTTGCGTTATATGGTCGGGGGGCGTTCAGAGCTTGCCGAGCATGAGGAATTATTTCGTTTTGTGTTCCCCGAGCGCCCGGGTGCCCTGCGCCGTTTTTTACAGAGTATGAACCCCGAGTGGAATATCAGCCTTTTTCAATACCGCAATTATGGCGGCGATTATGCGCGTACTTTGGTGGGCATACAGGTGCCGCCCAGCGACAAAGAAAATCTACAGACATTCCTCGACGAGCTGGGCTACCCCTACGAAAACGAAACCCATAACCCAGCCTATAGGCTATTTTTGTAGCCCCTGCTGCCCCAGGCATGCTTTGCAAGGCCAACTGTAGCCTATGCCAAGCTGCTTTTTGGTGTATCGGTCGCGCCTAGCCGACCAAGCTGCTTACCTAGATGGCGCACAGCCTTTGGGCATCGGGGGCAAAGCATTTAGGTAGCAAAGAGGTTGCTGAGGTCTTTAAAGGCCTTGAACTCAAGCGCGTTGCCCGATGGATCGCGCACAAACATGGTGGCCTGTTCGCCTGGCTGCCCCTTAAAGCGTATAGTGGGCTCAATAATAAAATCTAGCTCTAGGCCCTGCAAACGCTCGGCCAAAGCCTGCCAGCTGGGCATATCGAGTACTACCCCAAAATGGCGCACGGGCACCTCTTTGCTATCTACCGTGCTGGTTTGAATCTCTTGGCACTCTTCGGGGGCCAAATGCGCCACAATTTGGTGGCCATAAAAATCAAAATCAATCCATTCGGGGCTTGAGCGCCCCTCGGCACAACCAAGGGTCTCGCCATAAAAGGCACGCGCCTGATCGAGGCAGTGCACCGGAAAAGCCAAATGAAAGGGGGAAAGAGGTTGTGGTGTGCTCATAATTATTCCTTAGCGATAAAAAGTAATAAAGCTTAAAAAAATCAGCGTCAACTTAGTGTCAATTCAACGTCAACTTAGCGTCAATTCAGTGTCAGTTCAGGATTAATATAGTGTCAATTTAGTGTCAGTTCAGCATCAATGCAGTACCAATTTAGTGTTAATTAAGCGATGCTTTGGCTCGGAAAGTGCAAGCTAAATGTACTGCCGCGATTGGGGGCACTATCTATAGACAGCTGTGCACGATGCCGTGCGGCCACGTGTTTGGCAATGGCGAGCCCAAGACCTGTACCGCCGGTGGCGCGCGAACGTGCCCTATCGACCCGATAAAAACGCTCGGTCAGCCGCGGGATATCTTCGGCCGCAATACCAATGCCCGAATCTTGCACAGAAAATAAGGCGCGCCCTTGCGGGGTTTTTTGCCAATGAATACGAATTGAGCCCCCTTTGGGGGTGTAACGCACTGCATTATTGATTAGGTTACTAAATGCCGAGCTCAGCTCGGTTTCTACCCCCATGACCATGAGCTCATCATCAATTTCAGTAAAAAAGTCGTGCTGCCCCTGTGATAAGGCCTGACTTTGCTTGATGGCCTGTTGAATCAATTGCGCGGCCTGTACGGGCTCGTGTTTGTTTTCGGGGGTGGATTCTAGGGCCGATAAGGTCAGCAGATCAGCCACCAAAGCACGCATATGCTCGGCCTGCTCTTTCATTAGGCGCAAATACTCTTGTCGTTGCGCTTGGTCGAGCTCATCTAAAGAGGTTTCGTACAGGGTTTCTATAAAACCATAGAGCACGGTTAGGGGGGTACGCAGCTCGTGTGAAACATTGGCGACAAAGTCTTTGCGCGCCCGCTCGAGCTTTTCTAGTTGGGTGACATCGCGGCTAACCACCAAATACTGGCCCAAGCCGTAGGGCGAAATATGTATTTGCAGCGAGCGCCGTTGTCCTGGTTGTAGGTTTTGTAGGAGCAGCGGGGTATCCCATTTTTTTTCTTGCACATACTGTATAAACTCGGGATGGCGCACAATATTAAAAATAGGGTGGTTGCGGTCCGAGGCCAAATTAAGGCCCAAATGCGTGCCCGCCGTTTGGTTGCACCACTGTATATCAAAGTCTTGATTCAAGGTCAGGATGCCATCGGGTAGGGCCTCGGCGGCCATAATCGCAGCATCGACCTGACTTTTGAGCTGATGGATTTGCAGGCGATTTTGTTTGAGCTGTCTGTAGATGGGCGCCAAGATGTGATCCCAGGGGCCCACCCCAGCGGGGGGCGGTTGATGCAGATTGATCACCCAGCGGTTGATCTGCTGCAGTTGATGTCCACTGACCAATACCATTAATAACAGCCCCAGGGCAAAAAACGCCCAGCCACTTGCTGCACCGAGCCAAAGCCCAATCAGCCAAGCAACCAGCCCAAGTATCAATAGGGTGCTGTGGGTTTTATTCATAGGTATGCGCAAAGGGTGTATGAGGGTTTGATTAGTGCTTTTCGGGCCGCTCGGCAAATCGGTAGCCGGCCCCGCGCACAGTTTCTATGTGCTTGTCGTGGCCCGAGGGGGCGAGGGCCTTGCGTAGCCGTCTGATGTGCACATCGACTGTGCGCTCTTCTATAAAAACATGGTCCCCCCAAATGGTGTCGAGCAATTGGGTGCGGCTAAATACCCGCTCGGGGTGGGTCATAAAAAAATGCAGCAATCTAAACTCAGTGGGCCCTAGATGTAGCTTGGCTGTGCTATCGGGCAGCCCCGCCAAGGCATCGTGGGGAGACTGTTTGGGGGCGTGGGCCTGCTCTTGAGATGACTGCTTGGTGGCCTGTACGTCTGAGTCCGAGTTGCTAGGTGGCTGATCTACAGTAATTTGGGTGTGCACACGATGGGTGCGGGGGTCAAGCAACAAGCCAGCGATGCTGACGGTCTCATCGGCGAGTTGTGGGGCACTACGGCGCAGCACTGCATTGATGCGGGCGCGTAGCTCTTTGGGGGAAAAGGGCTTGGTAATATAATCATCGGCACCCGCCTCGAGCCCGGCCACACGATCTTGCTCGGCCCCTTTGGCAGTCAGCATGATTAGGGGGATCTGTTTGGTACGCGTTTGGCGACGTAGCTCTTTGGCGAATTGTAGGCCCTGTACCCCTGGTAGCATCCAATCAAGTATGATCAGATCAGGCAAGGCCTGCTGTATGAGCTCTTGGGCCTGCTCGGCAGACTGCGCCAGCTGCACCGTATAGTCTGCTAGGCGCAGATTAACCGCGATGAGCTCTTGTATAGCGGGCTCATCCTCGACAACAAGTATAGTGGTTTTCATAAAAGATTAGGCTTTAAATTCAACCCCTTAGATAGGCATGTCGGCCACTTTTAGGGCCGTCATCTGCACAAATAGTACAACAAAAGCACCAATAGATCAGACTTAATACCCGTACATCATCGTTTAGTGTAGAACAAATATATTGCAAAATTGTGTCAGTAACGCGAATATCGTTTAAGATAAAAGCTGGGCACAATAATAAAAGCGGGGCCTAAAACCCATGCCCACCCATCATCACTACACTTAACTGTTCGAACTGGGGTACGATTAGCATCATGCAGCATTCATCTCAACCACAACAGCCCGAGCAGTCGACTACAGACTCGAGCACGACGCATTTTGGTTTCAAAACAGTTGATAAAAGCCAAAAGGCTGGTCAGGTGGCGCAGGTATTTCACTCGGTGGCGCAGCGCTACGACATAATGAATGATCTCATGTCGGCGGGCTTACACCGTATTTGGAAGCGTTTCACCATCGATCGCGCTGCCGTGCGCCCGGGCATGCGTGTGCTAGACATTGCCGGTGGTACCGGTGATTTGGCTGGCGCCTTTGCCCCCTTGGTGGGCAGTAGCGGGCAGGTCTGGCTGACTGATATTAACTCCTCGATGCTTGCTGTGGGCCGCGACCGTTTGCTCGATCGCGGTTTGGTTGTGCCTACCGCAGTTTGTGACGCCGAGGCCTTGCCCTTTCCCGAGGGGTATTTTGATCGGGTCACCGTAGCCTTTGGCCTACGCAACATGACAAACAAAGAGCTCGCCCTCGAGCAAATGTATAGGGTGCTGCGCCCCGGCGGGCGGTTGTTTGTACTCGAGTTTTCACAGGTGGCCCAGCCCCTGGCACCACTATACGATTGGTATTCATTTAATGTATTGCCCCGTTTGGGCAATATCGTGGCCAACGATGCCGAGAGCTATCGTTATTTGGCCGAGTCGATACGCATGCACCCCGATCAAGAAAGCCTCGCGCAGATGATGCGGGCGGCAGGTTTCGAGCGGGTGCAGTATTTTAATTTAACCGCGGGCGTTGTTGCCTTACATGAGGGGGTGCGACTCGACGCCCCCTGATTTGTTCTACCTTTAGGAGTTTTCATGGTTTCAAGGCGTTTATCACGTGCTGTGTTGCTTTTTGCCCTCGCAGTCACCACGCTAATGTTTATTGCAATTTCTTTTGATGCGCAAGCGCAGCGCTTTGGCGGTATGCGCAGCTTTGGGCGTCAGTCTCCCAATATTATGAAGCAGCGCCAGGCCGTCAAGCCCCCAGCCGCCTCGTCGGCACGTCAGCAATCTGGGCAAAGCTCCGCCGCTGCTCGCCAAGGTGCAGCGACCCAAGGTGCGGCCGCGCGTAGCGGTATGTCGCGCTTTTTGGGGCCCATCGCAGGCATTGCCGCAGGCTTAGGTATTGCGGCGTTACTTTCTGGTCTGGGCTTATCAGGGGCATTTTTAGAGCTGATGTCTAGCCTCGTTTTAATTTTGGCAGTGGTATTTTTGGTGCGCTGGCTATTTCGTGTTTTACGCGGCGGTGCGGCGCAACCCTTGGGGGCCACGCGCTCAGGCGGTGCTGCCGGGGGCCACAATCAATACCGTCAAGCACATTTCCCCCAACAGGGGCAGCAAGCTGGGGCCAGCCCAAGCGCCGCGCAACCTGTTCCGGCCTTTAGCCCAGCAGGGGCACCCCAAGCTGAGGCCGACATCGATGATCCCAGCTGGTTTATCCCTGCTGATTTTGATGTGCCCACCTTTTTAGACAATGCCAAATCACAGTTCGCCCATATTCAACGCCTGTGGGATCAGGGCGATGAGGAAAGCCTCCAACAATATCTCACTGATGATTTATTCAAAGAGTTACGGCCCTCTATCTTGGCCAATGCCCAAAGCCAAACCAATCGTACCGAGATTGTGTTGCTGAATGCCGAGCTTATGGGTATCGAGAAACTCGATGACGGTTACCTAGCCAGCGTGCGTTACTCGGGCATGCTGCGCGAGGGCAATGCCAGCGAGGCCACCCGCTTCGAAGAGGTCTGGAACCTTCTCAAGGCCGAGGGCACAGGTTGGCTCGTAGCTGGTATACAACAAATGCCCAACCCTACGCACTAGGCGTTTGGCGTCTTTTGTGTTTCGCTTTGCCCCGTGGTGCGCAGCCATTGCGGGGCATTATTTTAAAGGGTACCAATGATACGCAGTTTGCCACTTCAGCCCGCTTTAGACACGCTGTTTGCACGCTTGACTACTTGGTTGCCTGCTGGGTTGCTGCCCGCGGCAATGGTGGCACGTGGGGTTAATTTTTTATTGCTGCGCAATCCTTGGGCCATGCAGCGCTTGGCCGCTTATGCAGGTCGCCGACTGGTGATCGAGTGGGGGCAGCAAAGTTTTCAGTTTGTACTTACCGAGGGGGGGCTGTTGCAGCCCTACGAGGGGGGGCAGCAGGCTGTACAAGTGCGCCTGATTGTGCCCCGCGATCAGTGGCTGCAGATGGGCAGCTCGTTGTTGCAGCAGCAGCCCGAGCAGTTTGCCGAGCAGTTACGCATCGAGGGTGATGTAGGCTTTGCCCGTGTTTTAGCCGAGCTTGCAGGGCAATTACGTTGGGATGCCGAGGCCGATGTGGCACAGTTTACGGGCGATATCTTGGCGGTGCGTATTGTGCAAGGTGCTCAGGGTACCTTGCGCTGGGCCCAACGGGTGGCCACGCAATTACAGGCTAATTTGGGCGAGTATTTGGGTCACGAGAGCGAGCTACTCACCCATCAAGACTATTGGTCTTTGTGGCAAAGGCGGCAGCAACAGCTCGAGGCCCAGCTTAATCAAGTCGAGGCGCGCCTCAAGCGCTTAGAGTCTCATACTATCTAGGAAGGCCATATGCCAAGCTTGGGGCGCTTTTTTCATATAGTGTTTATAGTCTTGAGGTACCGCTTAGACGAGCTGGTGCTCACCAGCATCCGTCACCCGGTAGCGGCCTTTTTGCTGCGTTTTTGCCGCCTCGGTACCCGAGCCAAAGCCCCACGTGGGGTGCGTTTGCGTCTTGCCCTCGAGGCCTTGGGCCCTGTGTTTGTCAAATTTGGGCAGGTGCTGTCTACGCGGCGCGATATTATCCCAACCGACATTGCCGATGAGCTGGCTTATTTGCAAGATCGGGTTCCGCCCTTCCCCTCAAAACAGGCCATGGCCATTATTGAAAAGGCCTTGGGGGCGAGCCCCCAAGAGTTGTTTTTAGACTTTGAGGTCGAGCCCGTGGCCTCGGCCTCTATCGCCCAGGTGCATTTTGCTGTTTTGCATAGCGGCCAACGGGTAGCAGTCAAGGTGTTACGCCCCGGGATGCGCAAAATCATCAATAAAGATGTGCGCCTGATGCGCCTGATGGCTGCATTTATAGAGTGGGCCAGCCCCGATGGCCGGCGTTTGCGCCCCAAAGAGGTGGTCGACGAGTTTGATAAATACCTTAATGATGAGCTTGACCTGATTCGCGAGGCCTCTAATTGCAGCCAGCTGCGGCGCAACTTTAGTCGGGATAAAAACCGAGCCAACCTGCTGCTGGTGCCCGAGGTCTATTGGGATTATTGCGCCACCAATGTTTTTACCATGCAACGTATGTCGGGCATACAGGTGAGCAAAACCCAGGCGCTCACCGAGGCAGGGGTTGTTCTCCCCTTGCTGGCGCGCAAAGGGGTAGAAATCTTTTTCAGCCAGGTTTTTGGTGATGGCTTTTTTCATGCCGATATGCACCCAGGCAATATCTATGTGTCGGTAGACGAGCAGACCTTTGGCCAATATATTGCCTTAGATTTCGGCATTATGGGCACTTTGTCAGAGTTTGATAAAAACTATTTAGCCCAAAATTTTCTGGCTTTTTTTCAGCGCGATTACAGACGTGTGGCCCAACTACATATTGAGTCGGGTTGGGTACCGCCCGATACCCGCGAAGAAGAGCTTGAGGGTGCTATTCGCGGCGTCTGCGAGCCCTATTTTGATAGGCCCCTATCGCAGATATCGCTGGCCCAAGTGCTGATGCGTTTATTTCAAACCTCGCGCCGTTTTAATGTAGAAATACAGCCACAGCTGGTGCTGCTACAAAAGACCTTGCTTAATGTTGAGGGCATGGGCCGCGAGCTTGACCCTGAGCTTGACCTAT
>Ga0209487_1001482_pt1 | contig 19822 bp, 20 predicted proteins | sample Poulit2012_FD_187524 | JGI IMG/M metagenome (GOLD analysis project Ga0209487, IMG submission 187524) | Agricultural soil microbial communities from Georgia to study Nitrogen management - Poultry litter 2012 (SPAdes) (version 2) | ecosystem: Environmental > Terrestrial > Soil > Agricultural land...
TCCTCGCCCAGGCACTTGGGGAGGCCCCTGCAGGCATGTCCGTGTGGCCTCCTGCCGTCGCGCTTCTCGTACCGGCACTCGGCCTGGCGGGCGCGGGGCTATGTGCCCATGTCCGACGGGACTCGGCATGATGAGCACGACTGCGGCGTGCGAGCGCCGAGCACAAATCGAGGCGTTCCTCGACGACCTCCACCACACGATCGGCGATGTGGTGGACGAGGTCTGAGTTCGATCAGAGATCTCGTCGGGGAAAGCTCCATGAGACGCGAAGAGTGAGCCTTCAGCCGTTCAGCCTGGGGCTCACCCGAGGCCTCGGCATGCGCCATCGGTGCGGCGGCATGGTTTCACCTGCGCCAATGCGGCCACTTCGGCATCCCGGCTCCCCTCCACGTCTCGACCAGCGCCGCGACCCAGCGGACGGAGGCGAAGAGGGCGTAGCCGGCCCCGGCGAGGCCCACGGCGACCGCGAGCCAGCGCCCGATGCCGAGCCACACGCTCCCCTCCACGTCCAGCGCCCACTGAGCTCCCGTGATGAGCCCTGCGACGGCCATCCACACACCGGCGACGACCACGGCCACCGGCAGGAGGGCGAGGCACATCGCGGCGGCAGCGGACCAGAGCTGACGGGCCTCGATCTTCGCCGTGGCGGCGGTGACCTTCTCGGCGCGGTCGTTCGAGGCGTCGAGGTTCGCCGTCATCGTGGCGGCGGCCTCCCCGGCGACCTGCTCGACGGCCTTCTCGACCCGCTCCTCTGTGCGCTTCTCGATCCGCTGCACGGCTCCGCCGACGCGACTCACGAACTCCTGGTTCGCCTTGGCCTGCGCCTGGAGCTTCTCAGTCGCCGAGGCCGTAGCCGCGTGATTCCTCTGCGCCTCGGCGACCAAACTCTGCGAGGCGGCGCTCAGCCTCTTCCCGTCGAGACTCTTCGCGAACTCGCTGAGCGTGCTCTCGATCTCGCTCAGCCTGCTCTCGACGCCCTCGATCTGCTGCGACGTGCTCGCGGAGGGCTGCGAGGTCGCTGCCCGGTCGATCCGCTTCGTCAGCTCCTCGTCCATGATCTTCTGATGCCCGGTGAGCTCCTTCACGGCCTTCGTCAGTGTCGTGAGCTGCTGCTCGACGGCGGCGTGCTTCGAGGCCAACGTCTCCAGCATCTCCGAACTGCGCTCCTGCTCGTCGGCGGCCCTGGCCTTGTCCATCAATCCCATGATCCCGCTCCATCCTCTTCCGGTTGTGCTCGAACATCGCTTGCGCCTGGTCCGGCGCGAACTCCGGCGAGAGTCTCGTCACCGCGTGCCGCAGCTCGGCCCGCTTCGCCTCGTCTCGGTCGTCTTCGATGTAGAGAGTCCAGCGCTCCTTACCCGCGTTCTTGCCCTTCTTCGCCGTCGTCGAGTGCAGCCGCATCCGTGGCACCCGGTCGCCGTACTCGTCGGCCTGATCGTTCTGCTCGGCGATGACCTCGCGCAGGCCCTCGACATCGACCGAGCGCTTGTCGAGCAGAGCGACCTCGAACCGGTCGCCCATCTGCTGGGACAGCGATCCCTCGGCGAACTCCTCCCGGCGCATGTCCCAGTCCTTCGCGGCGAGCTTCCGCTCGCGTGCGATGGTCAGCCCGTGCTCGGTCATCAACTCGTCGTTGACCGACTGGACACCGCGCTGCTGACCCTGGTCCGGACGGTCCTTGAACGTGCGGTAGTCCGACAGCGCCCGGCCCGTCTCGTTGTCGTGGTTGGTGATCAGAATGTGGTTGTGCGGCTTGCGACCTCGACCGTCCGTGTGGGTGACCACGAGGGCGTCGGCGTGCGGGTGCATCCTCTTCCCCAGCTGGTAGCCGAGATCGTTCACCCGCTGCACGTCCTCGGCGCTGTCGGGGTCGAACTCGGCGGCGTCGAAGGACTGCCGATAGTGCAAGGCCTCGACCTCACGGTCATTCGCTGCCGCCAGGGCCTCGGCCCGTCGCGAGAACGCCCCGGGGCCGCCAGGAACGTCGCAGGTGACGGCGACGCCTCGCTCGTCGGCCAGGCCGCGGACATAGCGCTCCGACGACGCCGCCGACCGGCTGGGCGCGTAGTGAGTCGTGCTCATCGGACCGCGACCCGATCACCGAGCAGCTCCCGGACATCGCGGAGCACCTCGACCAGCTCGGACACCTCGTCCGAGAGCGTCACCGCCTGACCGGCGAGGGCCTTCGCCGCCAGGGTGTTGACGTTGACCGCGAGCGGGCGCACCTGGGCGGCAAGAGCGCGAGCATCCGCATGAGCCTGCGCCGTGCGCTCGGCCTCGATCTGCGCGGTCCGCATCACCGCCTCCAGCTCGTTCGACCGACGCGCATCAAGGGCGTCGAGCATCACATCGCGACCCCAGCGACTCGGCTTCACGCCGAGGCGCTGGGCACGTCGGCGGATCGCTTCGCGCTCCGTCTCCGTGAGCCGCACATCCAACGAGACCCGGCGTCGCTCGGGGGCGGTCTCGTCGGCTGCGCGGCTGTCGCTCACCGGTCCCTGTACGGTGGAGTTCGCGACGACGCAAGCAGTAGCCGTGTCGGACATTTCGCTGACGCTCATGTCCTCCCCGGCTGCTTGCGAGGGGACTGCGTCCCCCTCGACCCCCTGGAAGCGCCCATCGAGTTCGGTGCTCATAGCGCACCTCCTTCGACCAGCAGACCGCCGTTCGCCCGGAGGCGCTCGACCTTCGCATCGAGCGCCTTCTGCTTGGCGTCGGCCCGGCGCTGACGCTCCTCCTCGGAGAGCGCGGGGCAGTCGTCGCAGTGACGCGCGTAGGTGCCCGACTGCGGCGTCGAACAGGTGCAGAGCCTCAGCTCACGGTTGTGCTCCTCCAGCTCGGCAAGCCGCTTGCGCTGCTGCTCCTCGACGATCCCGCGGTCACGCCTGGCCGCCTCCTCTGCGGCGGCGATCTCCTCAGCGCTCGGCTGGATCGGCTGGCCGACCCCCGCGAACTCCGCGAACAGATCGTCTCCGTCGATAGCGTCCAGCTCCGGACGGGCGATCCGATCGTGGTGCTCGACGATCGGCGCGACCGTACGCCCCTCGATCTCACCGCGCACGCGCTCGCGCTCCGCCTTGTCCTTGATCGCCTTGCACCTGCGCGCCAGCAACTCCAGGTCCTGACGCATGTGCTCGTACCGCTCGTAGCTCTGGTACTCGCGGGTGCCGTTGAGCACGCCGGAGTTCACGAAGATCGAGAACTCACGCTCGGCGACCGGAATGATCACCGGGAAGCGGCGGAACCCCTGCCCGAGGTTCTCCGCCTGGTGCTGGATCCGCACACCGCCCTGCATCGACTCGTACTCGCCCGCCAGACCCCGGAGGAACTCCTCATAGCCTTCCGGCCCCGTTACGATGTTCACCCGGTTGAGCAGCTGGGTCTTCGATCCCTTGATGTTCACGATCGGCTTCTCGTCCCGCTCGCGCCACGGGCCGAGGATGCGGAAGAGCATGCCGCGACTCTTCGCCGTGCGGATCATGTCACCGACGCGCATGTCCTCCCAGATCACAACCGGCTCGCCGTCGTACCCCTCCCACGAGACGTTCTCGCCGCCCACCTTGAAGTACGGCTTGTCCGCATCCGGGGCCAGAGCGCGAGCGAGCGCCTTCGCGAGCAGATCCTTACCCGTGCCGCCCTCGCCGAACACGTAGAAGTTCATGACCGACTCCGGCGCGTCCCGGTGCGAGAGGAAGTCGCCGCGCAGCTTCTGGAAGTGCGCCAGGTTACCCTTCGCGAAGTAGATCGCGGGCTCCTGATCGCGGACCTGCCTCAGCGTGAGCGAACCCTTGCCCACGGCCTGAAAGAGCTTGCTGAGCTTGGCACCGCCGCCGCCCTCCGCCGCACTGCGGCGCATCGCCATGTGCGCGTCCAGCTCCCGGCCGAAGTCGAAGTTGGTGACGATGCGCCCACGGCCGTACTGGTACTTGCCGGGCTTGCCCGCCTGCGTCTTGTCCACGAGATAGTGGCGATCCGACTGGTGGACGCCGGGGACAGCGTCCTTCCCGCGCGACTCGTGCGGCAAGTACTCGCTGAGGTCGAAGAAGGCCTTCGGCGCGGCATCGCGGCCCTTGTGCTCGGCTCCGTCCTCAGCGGTTTCCTTTGGCGGTTTCACTCGCGCCGAGGGGATCGAGAACGCATCGGAGACTGTGCGGATCGTGGGTCGTGCGTCACCGTCGAACCACAGAACCATGTGCACGTGGAGCCCCTTGAATCCAATGCAACGGTGTTCTCCGGTCCCCTCATCAACCTCGACCAGGCGATCATAGGGGTGCCACACGTAGGCCCAACGATGCAAGGCATAGCGATCGCCCATCGCCGCGAGGCCCTCGTCGATCTGCTCCTGCGTGAGCATGACCTCGCCGGTCTCCGGGTGCTCGCGGTACTGCATCACCGAGAACACCCGCGACTGCATCCGGGCGCGCTGCGCCTGCTCCGTGCTCTCTGCGGCCTTCGCCGTGGTGAAGAACGCCTTTGCCTCGGCGACCTGCGCGGGCGTGGAGCCGACGACGAACGGTTCCATGTCATCGATGGGATCGGCCCCCGGCACGTCCAGGTCTGCGAACTCCACGACTGCAACCGAGGTAGGCGCTTGTGCAGCCGTTTCCGAAACGGATGCGCGGCCACCCAAGGAGGGCCGCGCATGCTGATCGGCGTTAGTTCCCAGGTCAGAGGTGAAATCAGCGGTCGTGTTGGGGTCGTCGGACTTGATCGGTGCAGCCGTATAGCCGTTTCCTTCGAGATCGTCCTCGGCTGCACGGACGTGGTTCTCGTCGTTCGGATCGACGACGGGCACCTCGGCTTCGCCGAGTGCCTCCGTGGTCCCTCCGGGCGGGGTCAGGTCGGTGGGATTGCTACTGAGGTCGCGGGCGTCGGCGTGCATCAGAGACCACCGCCCTTGCGGTAACGCTTGATGACAGCCTGATGCGTGACGCCGAGAGCGTCCCCGATCCTGGCCCAGGTCACGCCCTCGGCGCGGGCTTCGGCGACGGCGATCTCGACAGCCTCCTCCAGCACGGAGCGGAGCATGCCGAGGTCGTAGAGACGGGCCTCAGTGTCAGCGAGGGAGGAATCACCCTGTCGCCAGCGGAATCCGGCGACGTGATCGAACGCGGCGGAATTGGCGCTCATCGGGCACCACCGCCCATCACGGAGGCGACCACGGCGCACTGACGCGGGGTCAAGGGCGTGCGAACGAGGCGCTCACCGGCCAAGCGGCCCGCGGCACGCGCGGCGGCGATGACGGGGTCGTGGCCCTCTTCGAGAGAGGACAGCTTCTCGCTCTGATCGAGGTCAGGAAGGACAGCGAGATCGTTGGTGCGGTGGTCGTCGAGGACGACAGTAGACATGACGGAAAACCTCACGAATGAGTTTTTCCGGATCCCGTCGAGAGCTTACGACCTTGTTTACCGGCTGATTATCGGGGGCTCGTGCCGAGTTACTACCTCGGACCCTGGGGGATTCTCTAAGTCTGCAACTATTCTCCCACGACTCAACTCACCATTGCAATGACGAGTCGGGTCGTGAGTCAGTTGCTACGCGGCTCGATCCGGATGAGGCCGGGGTCGAACTTCACGTGACCTGGGTTGATGGGCTCGATAGTCACCGTCATCAGCTCGACTACGAGCATCCGACAGCGGTCCATGTCGAGGGCTTCCCACTTGCGCTCCACAGCCTTCCGGCGCTGCTCACTGCCGACCGGGTCGTCGATGTCGGCCATGAAGTCCGCTGTCTGCGACGCCGAGCGATCGACGAGAGCTTCGTCGATCTCGACGACGCGGGCCTGAGCGAGAGCAAGTCCCTCGGTGATCTTCCCCGGCGGCTGGCGGATGTCCGCGAGCAGCGGGGTCAGCACCTCGATCCGCTCCACCAGCGCTTTCCGCTCCGTCAGCAGCGCTTCGCGGTCCACCCCGGCGTCCTCCTGTGGCATGACCAGCTGGTGCACGTCTCCGGCGGACAGCCTAGTGAGCACCGCCTCGGTGACCATCGCGTCGACGGGAGCGCGTTGGCGTGAAAGATGGAAGTGCTCGCCGCACTTGTACGTGCCAACGCCTCGGCTGTTAGTCCCGGAAACGAGAGTGGCCCCGCATTTGCCGCACAGGCCAACCGACGACAGCAGGTACTTCGGCTGGTTGCCCTGCCTCGCCGCTCGCCTCACGTTGTCCTCCAGCTTCGCCACCGCGGCCCGCCAAGTCTGTTCGCTGACAATGGGCTGGAAGGCATTGCCCTGGACTGGGAACAGCTCACCTGTGGAGTACTTCTTGATGTATCCAGCGTAAAGCGAATTCCCCAGCAAGTAGCGAACCGCGTCCGTCGAGAACTCCGATCCCCGGGCCGTACGGTGGCCGTCCGCATTGAGGTCCTCGCGGATGCGGCGAATTGACAGTGACGGCTCGCCGAGAAAGGCGTCGAACGCCCTGCGGACCGCCGCCGCTTGCTCAGGGACGACCTTGCCGTCCTTCGTCCAGCCGAACGACGGCCAGGCCGAGGCAGGCATACCCTCGGCACGCCGACGTTCGTTCGACCTGAGCTGGCGCTCGGACTTCCGCCGAGTCTCAAACCGCGCCATGAGTGCGAGGAACCCGGCGCGCACCTCTCCGTCAGCTGTCGAGAGGTCGATCTCGCCATCGACGGTCGCCACATTGATGCCGGTGTCCATCAACGTGTTCATGTCCCGCGTCGAGCGCAGCAGTCGGTCGATGTCCACGGCGACGACCAGCTCGAACAGTCCCGCTTCGGCGTCGACAAGCATCCGGGCCCAGTCGGACTTGGGCCCGCGGGGCTTCGTGGCGGAGACGTCGTTATCCTCGTACCAGTCGAAGATCTTCCAGTCGCGTGCGCTGCACAGCTCCGCGATCTTTCGGCGCTGTGTCTCGACACCCCACCGTTCGCCTGTTGCGTCCATCGAGATACGTACGTAAGCGGCGACCTTCTTCATCTGACCAATGTTACAACCCCGACATGCACTACGAGAACCCGCTGTACATGGCCGAGGATGCCGGCGCAGCGGACGTGATCGCCGGCGGCCGGCTGCAGCTGGGCATCAGCCGCGGCTCACCGGAACAGGTGGTCCGCGGGTATGAGTACTTCGGCCATGTGCCGGCCGAGGGCGAGACAGATGCGGACCTGGCCCGCCGGCACGCTGCCCGGTTCCTGGAGGTGATCGAGGGGGAGAAGTTCGCCGAGCCGAACCCGCGGCCGATGTTCCCCAACCCGCCGGGCAAGCTGCGCATCGAACCGCACTCCCCCGGTCTGCGGCGGCGCATCTGGTGGGGTGCCGGCTCACGTGCGACCGCCGAGTGGACCGCCCAGCAGGGGCTGAACCTGATGAGTTCCACGCTGCTCACCGAGGACACCGGCGTACCGTTCCACCAGCTGCAGGCCGAGCAGATCCAGCGGTTCCGCGACGCCTGGGCGGCGGCCGGGCACGACTGGCAGCCGCGGGTCTCGGTGAGCCGGTCGATCTTCCCGCTGGTCACCGATCTGGACCGGCAGCTGTTCTGGCGCGACCAGCACAGCAGCGACCAGGTCGGCCAGCTGGAGGGCGGTCTGGCCCGGTTCGGCAAGTCCTACGCCGGTGAGCCGGACCAGCTGGTCGCCGAGCTGGCCAAGGACGAGGCGGTGGCAGCGGCGGACAGCCTGCTGCTGACCGTGCCGAACCAGCTGGGCGTGGACTACAACGCGCACGTGCTCGGCGCTGTGCTGGAGCATGTGGCTCCGGCGCTCGGCTGGCGCTGACCCTGCGGAATCCCCCGCGCGGAGGAGGTCCGAGGCATCGTGGGCGCCTACGCTGAAGGGCACGCAACCATCAGGAGGCACTCATGCAGAGCCGCTTCGCTGCGCTGCTGCTCGGCGACCGGGAGGACCCGCGGCAGCGGCTGGCGGCGCTGTTCGGTGGCGAGGTGCCACGCGCGGGCCAGCCGCCGGAGCCGGCGCTGGCCTGGGCGCGCGAGGTGCTCGCCGGGCATCCGGGCACTGTCTCGGAGGTCGAAGCCGTCCGGCTGCTGCGTGCAGCCGAACCACGACTGCTGCTGAAACCTGCGCAGTTCCTGGCCAGGCACGCCGTCCACGGCTGAGCGCTCTCGCGCGGCCGGAACACCACAACCAGGCGTAGCGTTGTCGATGACGGCGGAGCGCGTCTCGCGCAGGACCGTCACCGTTCTACCAGCGCCAGGGAGTCAGGCAGATGTTCGGCATGAGGATGAGTCACGCGATGGTCGCCGCCGAGGATGCGCTCCCCGGCCGGGAGGAGCCGATGCCCGTACCAGCCACGCACGCGGTGCTCGGCACCCCGATGCAGGGACCGTGGCCGGAGGGCAGCCGCACGGTGTACGTGGCGATGGGCTGCTTCTGGGGTGCGGAACGGATCTTCTGGCGCGCCCCCGGGGTGATCAGCACAGCAGTGGGCTACATGGGCGGCTACACCCCGAACCCTGCCTACGAGGAGGTGTGCACGGGCCTGACCGGGCACACCGAAGCGGTGCAGGTGGTCTACGACCCGCAGACGACCGACCTGGAGCACCTGCTCAAGGAGTTCTGGGAGAACCACGACCCGACCCAGGGGTTCCGGCAGGGCAACGATCGCGGCACCCAGTACCGGTCGGCGATCTACTGGAGCGACCCGGCCGACGAGGAGCTGGTGCGGGCCACCCGGGAGGCGATGAACGCCGTCGCCCACGACAGCGGCTTCGGTGAGATCACCACCGAGCTGGCCCCGGCCGGAGAGTTCTACTACGCCGAGGACTACCACCAGCAGTACCTGCACAAGAACCCGGGCGGCTACTGCAACCACGGACCGAACGGGATGAGCTGTCCTGTGGGCGTGCTGCGCCAGGACCAGGTACCCAGCCAGGAGTCGGTGCTCGGCCGGGAGTAGGAGCACGCGCGAGGGCACGCCACAGTGGGCGAGCACCTCAGCCCCACAGTGCGCACGTAGCTCATAGCACGGCTGATGCGGATCGATGGCAACAGTGCCGGACCCGGGTCAGGGAAATCGGAGCGCTCCTTGGCCCTGGCTGCCAAGGATGTCGTCGGGGTTGGAATAGGGGCAAGACTTCAGAGAGAGGCAACCGCAGCCGATGCAGTTTGAGAACCGGTCGCGCAGTGCGGTGAGGTATTCGATCCGGTCGTTGAGGTCCTCGCGCCACTGACGCGAGATCCGGGCCCAGTCCTTCTTGGTGGGCAGCCCTTCCTCGGGGAGCTGATCGAGCGCATCCTTGATGCGGTCCAGGGAGATGCCCACTCGTTGTGACGCCCGGATGAAGGCAAGCACTCTGAGGGTGTCGCGACGGTACTCGCGGCGATTTCCTGCAGTTCGTCGGCTACGGATGAGACCCAGCGCCTCGTAGTAGTGCAACGTGGAGACAGCCAGACCCGCTCGCTCAGCGACCTGGCCGGGCTTCAACCAGACGACGTCCTCGTGAATCTGAGCCACCAGGGCGACCTCCCGCGACCTCTTGACATGAAGTTCACTTGATGTAGTCGACTCTACGTCACGTGAACTTCGGAGATGGGAGAAAGGCATGCTCACAGTGGACGTGTGGGCCGACGTGCGATGCCCGTGGTGCTGGATCGGGCTACGGCGTCTGCAGCGAGTCTGCGACATGATCGACGAACCGGTGAGAGTGCGCCGACGCAGCTTCCTCCTCGAACCGCAGGGGCCGGCGAGCCCAGGGCGTCCCACGGCACAGGTGGCGACCACTGAGTGGGGGATGTCGAGGGAGGAGTGGAACAGCAGGCGGCAGACCATCGAGGTCGAGGCCCGCAGCGAAGGTCTGCACATCCGCATGGACGGCGCCCTGATGTTCGATTCCAGCCCGTTGCAGCGGCTGCTCAAGCTCGCCACCGTAGCCATGGACTACGATCACGCCCAGCACGCCTGGGAGTCGGCCTTCGCTGCGCACTTCGAACGCAACGAGGATCTTGGCGACCCCGACGTCCTTCACCAGCTGGCATCACAGTGGGGCTTGGAAGAGGCAGAAGTTCAGCGGGCCCTGCTCGGAGAGCTCTTCACCGACGAGATCGCTGACGATCTTCGTGAAGCTCGACGGCTGTCGGTCACCTCCGTTCCCACGGTGATCGCAGCCGACGGTCGGCGCACGCGGGGCCATGCACCCACCGTTGAGCTCGCTCAGTTCCTCAGGGCAGGAGCTCTGTGATGAGCAAGATGATGCGAGCCGCGGCGATCGACGAGTTCGGTTCGGCGGAAGTCCTGCGGGTCCGAGAGCTGCCCCGGCCGACGATCAGCGCCGATGAGGTGCTGGTGCAGGTCATGAGTGCAGGAGTTCAGGTCACTGACGCCGCCATACGCGCCGGCTGGACACCCCCAGGAGCCACCATCGAGTTCCCGCAGATCCTCGGCAACGAGTTCTCCGGCATCATCGACCAGGTAGGAGCCGAGGTGCGAGGGCTCAGACCTGGTGACCCGGTGGCGGGCTTCAATCTGCTGGGCTGCTACGCGGAGAACGTGGCAGTACCGCAAGCACAGATCGTCACCAAACCGCAGTCGGTCTCGTGGCAGGCCGCCGGTGCTCTCTCGGCTTCCGGACAAACGGCACACACCGCCTTCGAGGATCTTGCAGTAGGAGCGGGCGACGTGGTGCTGGTCCACGGCGCCGCAGGTGGGGTAGGCACCATCTTCACCCAGCTGGCGGTCCGCGCTGGCGCGACCGTCATCGGCACCGCCAGCGAAGCCAACCACGGCTACCTCGAAGGCTTGGGCGCTACCGCTGTCACGTACGGCCCCGGGCAGGCCGACAGGATCCGGGATATCGGGCCCCGCGTGGACGTCGCCTTCGACGCAGCCGGACACGAGAACCTGCGCACGACGGTAGAGCTGGTCGCTGATCGCGACCGGATCGCGACCATCGTGGACATGCCCCTCGCGCAAGAGCTGGGCTGCCGGATCGTGAGAAGCCGCCGCTCCGGGCACCGCTTAGCCGATCTCATGGGTCTGCTGGCAAGCGGAGATCTCCATGTCCACGTCCGTGACCGCTATCTGCTGGATCAGGTCGCGGACGCGCACCGGGATGTTGAGTCGGGGCACGGGCGCGGCAAGGTCGTCCTCGACGTCCGGTCGGCGCCGTGACGGCTGTCTCGTCATCTGCTCGGGAGAAGCTCTGGACATCGAGAACCTGGCCGTTCATCGCCAGTGTCCTGGCACTGATGACGGCCATCGCGTTCGAGTCCTTCGCGGTCACCACCGTTCTGCCGGTCGCGATGGCCGATCTCGACGGTGCCCAGTGGTATTCACTCGCCTACGCGGCCACGATCACCGCGGCCCTGGTCGGCATGGTCATCGGGGGCAACTGGTCCGACCGCTCTGGTCCGCGCAAGCCTCTCATCGCCGGTGGAATCCTGTTTCTTGGTGGCCTGGCCCTGTGCACGGTCGCACCAGATGCGATGACGTTCGTCCTTGGACGGCTCCTGCAGGGCACCGGGGGCGGGATCGACTCCGTCGTTCTCTACGTCCTCATCGCGCGACGCATCCCCGAAGGGCCCCGTCCACGGATGTTCGGCCTGCTCACCACAGCCTGGCTCGTCCCCTCCCTGGTCGGCCCGGTCCTCGCCGGGGCGCTCACCGATCTGATGACCTGGCGCGTGGTCTTCGGGGTCGTCCTGGCTGCAGCCACGATCTCCCTGGGTGGCCTGCTCCACGTCACGCGAGCTCCCGGGACGCAGAGCATCGAGCCAGTAGGCGACGGCCCAGCACGCCCCATCATCGGTCGCAACGGCACGCTGTCGCTCATCGCGGCCCTGCTGCTGTTCGTCCTGCACCTGGGCGGACAGCTCGACCCCCCAGCATCGATCCTGGCCGTCGTTGCAGCATCGATCGCCCTGGTCGTCGTCGCGCAGGGCATCCTTCCCTCGGGCACGCTCCGACTGCGTGGAGCTGCCCAGCGGCTTGTCGCGCTGCGAGCCATCCTGGGCGCCACTGTCACCGCTACGGACCTCTACCTCACCCTCTACCTTCAAGCTGAACGTGGACTCCCTCCTACCAAGGCCGGGCTGGTGATTGCCATCGGCGCGCTCGGCTGGGCCTTCGGCGCATGGGTACAAGCACGGTTCACCAGCGAGCACGCGATACACCGAAGACTGATCCTGCTTGCAGCACCCCTTGTCGGGGTCGGGCCAGTCAGTGTTCTGCTGTACACAGCCGCTGGGCTGCCGCTCTGGCCAGTTCTCGCAGGGTGCATCGCGATGGGTACCGGGATGGGAATGGCCTACCCGCGCCTGTCCAGTGCGACGCTGGCCCTGGCAAGCGCCGACGAGCAGGGTACGTACAGCTCTGCCCTGCAAGCAGGCGAAAGCATGAGCGTGGGTGCGACCACCGCACTGACGGCGGTCGTACTCACCTCCGCACTCTCCGCCAGCATCTCCTTCACCCTCGTGTATGCGATCCTCGTCGCCCTGGCCTGCCTAGCCATCGCAATCTCCGCAACCAGCGGCCCGCTGAACCCTGCCAGCCGCTCGTGACGCGTGGGCGCAACGCACCAGCCCTGTTCAGCGGTACTCAAGCCCGGTCATCAGGACCACTGGTCGGCTGGGAGCAGTCGTCTGGGCGGGGCCGGCCGGCGCGCTGCCGCCGCCCCCGGCGAGTCCGGGCACAGCAGCGGCCGGTCAGGGCACCAGGACGGTGCGCACCCCTGAGCTGGTCGGCTCCACCCACGCCTCGGCTACCGCGGCCAGCGGCCGCACCGCGGTCTCCACGCTGAGCACACCGCGCTCCAGCAGGCCGAACACGGCGGGCAGGATCTCTGGCAGCACGCGGGCGAACGCATCCTTGGGCACGCTGCCCGCTCCCTGGCCGAGCAGCTGGACGCCGGCGCTGCGCAGCACCGCAGCCGGAAGCTCGATCGTGGCACCCGCCCCCTCGCCGACCTGCACGTACCGGGTGCGGTGGAAGTCTGCCGCCAGGGCCTCGTTGCCGAGGGCTCCGAGCACCTGCTCGGCCGGCGGACCCCAGATGTAGTCGAGCACCACGTCGATGGGCCGGTCGGTGTGCAGGGCGCGTACCGCCTCACCCAGCTCCGAGAGGTCCGTGCCGATCTGGACCACCCGGTCGGCACCCTGGTCAACCAGAGAGCGCAGCCGGGCCTGGTCGCGACCGACCGCGACCACGTGCCCGGCACCGAAGTGGTGCGTGGCGAGCTGCACGGCCAGGGCACCGGTCACGCCGGTGGCGCCGAGCACCAGCACGCACTGACCCGGCCGGACCTGCCCGGCGTGCTCCAGTGCGAACCAGGCGGAGACGGCGGCGTTCGGCAGAGCCGCCGCCACCGCATCGTCCACCCCTGCCGGGATCTGCGCGAACTGGCCGGGTGAGACCGCCAGGTACTCAGCCATCGCACCTGCCGGCGGGGTGGCGCCGGTGTAGACGCGGCGCCCGTCTGCCAGCTGCACCACCGCATCCAGCCCCACCTGGGCAGGCAGCTGCAGCTGCCTGCTGCCGTAGTGGCTGCCGGCCACCAGCATCCGCTCGATGTTCTTGATCGCCGCCGCCCGCACCCGCGCCACCTCACCGCCCTCGGGTGCCACTACCTCGGGAACGTCCCGACACTGCGGCACACCACCCAGCCGCTCGATCACTGCCGCCTTCATCGTCTGGTCCTCTCCACCCGAGTTTAGTTTCGTTGGAAACGATACGCTCGGGCAGTGCGTCTGACAAGATGGTTTCGATGAAAACCACGTCCGAGTCGATCGCACGCATCGAAGAGCTGCTCGCAGCCATCACGGCGCGGTTCGCGGACGAGGATCCGCAAGAGCAGGAGTGGCTGCGGTCGCAGTGCTCCCCCGCCGCCCAGCGAGCACTGGACGAACTGAGCGTGGCTGGGCTTCATCTGCTCGACCAGATCCCCGGTCCCGGCTCAGCGGAGACGGTGAACATCGTCGGGCTGTCCCAGATCAGCGGGGTGCCCAAGGGCACAGTGTCCAAGACCGTGCAGCGACTGGAGTCCGCCGGGACCGTCTCCCGGCACCGGCTGCCGGGCAACCGCAAGGAGGTGCACCTGCGCCTCACCGAGGTCGGCGTGGAGATCCAGCGCGCGCACCGGGGACTGCACGAGCAGATGGGCAGCAGCCTCTCGGCGTTCCTCGGCCGCTACTCGGATGCGGACCTCGAGGTCCTCACCCGCGTGCTCGGTGACCTGCTGGCGATGCCACGGGAGGGCCTGCGGTTCCGGCCGGACCTGCTGCCCTGATCAGTCGTCGTTCCGTGCCAGGATCGCAGCGAGCTGCCGCACTCACCTCACCAGTGCTGTGAGCCGGTGATCGCGACCACCGTCCCGACCACCACCACGGCACCGGCCAGGTACACCCACCCCCGGCGGCGCCGGCCGACGCGCACCAGCCAGGTCATCCAGCGCAGGTAGGCGAAGGAGTACACCAGCAGCGCCAAGGTCGGGTAGGCGGCCTGCTGCAGCAGCTCGGCACCTGCGGGGGACACGTCCCCGATCCGGTCGGCCAGCTCGGTGGGCAGCATGCGGGCCCGCCGCCCACCGATCGTCCCGAACGCCACCATGATCGTGTAGGCACCGGCCAGAGCCAGCAGCACCCACCGCCAGCGCGCCACCTGCGGCCGGCGCGTGCCGGGCCGCGGCACCCGGCGCCGCACGGTGGCACCGCCCCGCACCGTGAGCATCACCCCCACCAGCAGCGGTGCGGCGAACAGGAACGCGAGCACGCCGTGCACCAGCGCCACCCCGGTCCCCGTACGCAGCCGCTCGTCCACGGCGAACAGGCGGGCCAGGGTGCCCAGGTAGAGCGGCGCGAGCACCGCATACAGCAGCAGCAGGACACCGATGGTGCCCGCGCTTGCGACGACCACCGTGAGCACCAACCGCACCCGCGACCAGGTCCGGCCGGCTCGGTTCGTCTGCTGCTCGTGCTGGTGTCCGCGCATGTCCTCAGGCACCCTACGCGGGCCGACCTGCTCAGTCGGTGACCTCCAGGATGCCGTGCGCCCCGCGCTCGGCATCGACCATCACGTGGGAGATGAACGGGTAGTGCCCGGCCTCGGGCATGGTCAGCTCCACGAACCCGCCCTGGGCCGCTGCCAGGGCGAGCGCCTGCCCGCCCCCGTGACCTGCGCCGTCGAGCGGGCCCTGCCCGTCCTTGAGCAGATAGGCGCCCTCGGAATAGACGGTGTCGAACTGGCCACCGACCACGTGGAAGCTGCTCGGCCGGTTCGGACCGACGTCCAGCACCCAGAACCGCACCGTCTCACCGGTGCGGGCGGTCAGCGGCGCCTGGTCGTACTGGCCGGCGATGCCGTTGAAGGTCACGTAGTCCGGGTCCTCGGCGAGCACCTTGTCCGCATCCACCTCCGAGGCCTCCCCGGCTTCGTGGTCCGGTCCCAGGAACGTCTCGGACTGCACCAGCACGTAGCTGCGGTCCACCTCGGGCAGGTCGTCCGGTTCGATCACCACCGCGCCGAACATGCCGGCCCCGATGTGCACCGACATCGGCTCGGTGGCGCAGTGGTACATCCAGATCCCGGCACGTTCGGCGGTGAAGGTGTAGGTGAGCGACTCCCCCGGCGCGATGGTGCGCATCGGCTCGTCCGGGGCCAGCGCACCGGCGTGGAAGTCGATGGAGTGGCCCATCGACCCGTCGTTGACCAGGGTGATCTCGAAGGTGTCCCCCACCCGGCCGTGCAGCGTGGGCCCGGGGACGGTGCCACCGAACGTCCAGCGCCGCTGCCACACCCCGGGGGCCACCTCGAGCTCCACCTCTTCCACCGCCAGGGTGAGGCGGTGGGTGGTCTCGTCGGTCAGCGGCGGCAGCTCGGCCGGCACCACGTCCTCGATCGGGGTGTCGACGGCGGAGGGCAGCTGGTCGTCTGCGTCGCCGTGGTCAGGGCTCGCCCCGGCCGCATCGTCGGTGCCTGCGGTCGATCCTGGTGCGGCGCCCTCGGCGAGCACGGTGAAGACCATGCCCATCTGCCGGTGCCCGGCCACGGTGCACCAGCCGTCCAGGTCCTCGCCGACCACGCCGACGTCGAGGGTCTGGCTCTCCCCGGGGGCGAGCCGGTCGGAGGTCACCCCGCCCACGGTCAGGTCGTGCACAGTGGTGGGGTCATCGTTGGTCAGCTCGATCACCAGCCGGTCGCCCACCGGCACGGTGACGGTGTCCGGGACGAACCGCATGTCCTGGGCGCTGACCTGCACCGTGGTGGTCTCTCCGGTGGCGGCCACACCGGCTGAGCCCGCACCGCCGTCCGAGGCGGTGCCCATCCCCGCCGCAGCCGGATCCACCGCCACTCCGACGCTGACTGCGAGCAGCACGGCCACCAGGGCGCCCATCAGCTGCCCCCGGCGCCAGAACACCGCCTCCTGCTGCGTGGCGCGCGGCGGCGGGTCCGACGTGCCTGGCTCACCAGCCTTGCGGCGGGCAGCGAGCGCCACCCCCACCAGCGGGAGGAACCAGGCGAGGCCCACCAGCACGAGCACGGAGGAGACCACCAGCACCCAGCTGGGCACCGGCAGCAGGCAGAGCACGAGGGCCGCGTTGGCCATCACGATCCGCAGCGCGCCGTAGGAGTCGAACGCGGCAGTGGCGGCCTTCACCTTCGCTGGGCCGCCCCCGATGGCCACCGGCAGCAGGTAGGACAGCGCCCCGAGCAGCACCTGTGCGGCCACACCGACCACGAAGATGGCGGTGGCCGGGGTGAAGGCGTTGGCCACCTCGGCCCAGGAGCCGGCTCGCGCCACGGTGATGGCCACCACCACCAGCCCGACGAGCAGCCAGACCAGCCCGGCCGCCACGGAGGCAGCAGCGAAGGAGCGCGGCGGGCGGGTGCGCGCCGGGCGCAGCAACGCCCGGCCCCACCAGCACACGCCGAGCGCGTAGACCACGACGCCGGCCAGAGCCAGGAGGCGCAGGTCCGCCAGCGCCCCGGCGAGGGTGAGCACCAGCGCGCCGGCCAGGACCGGCAGCGCCTGCTTGGCCCACCGTTCGGCGCGCTCGTCGATGCGGGTGCGCAGGATGGTCGGCCACAGGGTGAGCAGCGTGCCGGTCACCGTCAGCCCCACCCAGCCGAGCAGGTTGACCATGGTGTGCGCCACCAGCAGCCGCCCGTGCCAGTCACCGGGCAGGCCGCGCGCGAGCAGCACCCCGGCGGTGATGCCCACCGGCAGGAAGGCGCACGCCGCCAGGTAGTAGCGGATGGTGATGCGGAACCGGCCGGGCAGCGCCCGGCGCAGCCGGCGCACGAGCTGCACCGCGTGCCAGACCACAGCACCCACCACCGCCGCCGCACCGACGATGACCACGGCGAGCTGCGCCGTCGGCACTCCGATGAGCACGGCAAGCACCCCGAGCAGCAGCAACCAGAGCCGCCTGGCCTGCACCTTCCGGTCGTCCAGCGTGGGCGGGGTCTTCAGCAGCGCCTGGGCGAAGTAGGTGCTCCACACCATGATCGAGTGCGTGATCGCACCCAGCAGCACCAGGTGCACCATCAGCCACCGGGCCGAGGGCACCACCTGGTGAGCGATGGCCACCACCACGGCGGCCAGCAGCCAGACCACGGCCGGATAGTCCCGCAACGGCCACCGGCCACGGGACGCGTTCGGGCGGGCGGGCGCCGGCGGAGGGGTGCTGGTCGGCTCCTTCACCGTGCCTCCTCGGCAGTGCTCTGCTGGCCGCTGGTGGTGGGCTCGCTGGTCGTGGCCGGTACTCCGGCGGCCGGACGGCGGGTGCCGGTCGGCCCGCGGGTGGCCGGTCCACGCACCGGCAGCCGGGAGGAGCTGACCACACCGAGCACGAGCAGCAGCATCGCGACGATGGTGCCCACGGCACCGACCCGGTAGAACGGCGCCTGGGCGAGCGACCCGGCCACCCGTACCGCCAGCGTGACGTGCAGTGCCACCAGCGGCAGCCACAGCACCGGGTGGTAGGGCAGCTTCACCCGCAGCACCGAGGGCAGGATCACCGGGGCGTGGGCCATCACCATGGACATGGCGAAGCCGAGGAAGACGGCGTGCACCACGGTGTCGTAGGCCCAGCCGGTGCCGGCCGTGCCGGCGGCCACCCAGGTGCAGGCGGCGACCAGCAGCCAGCCGTAGCCGGTGAGCATGGCGGCTGCGGCGAACCGCGGCAGGCCGTGGGCCCGGATGGTACGCACTGCGACGTCGTGCGTGGCCAGCCAGAGCGCGCAGACCGCCAGCAGCACACCGAACATCCGCCCACCGACAGCGGGCCAGACCAACGAGACGGTGCCGGCGGCGCCGATCGCGGCAGTGCCAGCCAGCAGCAGGTCACCGGAGGCGGCCGGCAGGGTGAGCCGGGCGAGCTCGACCCGTTCGGCGGCGATGGTGACCACGATGAAACCGCTGAGCAGCACCAGCACGGTGGGCACGTCGGTGCGGATCCAGACCGCCACCGCCGCTGCGGCCAGCACAGCGCCGACCAGCTGGGCGAGCACCACCGAGTCGTGCGCGCGCTGCCACAGCGCCGCGTACACGGCCACCAGCAGCACCGCTCCGGCCAGCAGCACGAGCTGGCCGAGGAGCACCGGGGCCGGGCTGAGGGTCAGCAGCGCGCCCACGGCCAGCGCCGCCGGGGACAGGTACCCCCAGCGGCGGCGCAGCGCGACCGAGCGTTCCAGGGAGATGACCGTGCCGAGGAAGCCGAGCACCATGAGGATGCCGTGCATCTCGGCAAGTCGGTCGGTGCGGATCGGTGCCGGCAGGCCGAGCAGCAGCAGAGCGGCGTCCAGCCCGGCCAGCATGCACAGGCCCCCGCCCGCGATCAGGGCAGCACGCACCGGGCGGTTCACCGCTCGCTCCTCCTCTGGACCAGAATGCCGGATCGATCGCTGGGGTCAGCCCTGCCGGGTCAGGCGCAGGGTCCACGACTCCGGACCCGACTGCAGGTAGGTCACCTGCACCGGGTCCCGGTCGGCGATCTGGGCGAGCAGCGGCTTCGGGTCGTGCGGAGCGATGAGGTCCAGAGAACCGCCGGTGGGGACCGCACCGAGCGCACCGAACACGGTCGCGTGCCGGATGGCGTGCGGGATCTCTCGGACGTCCAGCACCGGGACCCCCTCGTCGGTGCAGCCACAGGCGCAGCCGGAGGCGCTCACATCGGTGACGGGCAGCTCTTCGGCGCCGGCGGGCAGCGGCTGGGACTCGGTCATCGTTCCTCCAGGCGTTCGGGTGCGCACAGGGCGCCGGTGGGGTGCTGCGTGCGTGCCTGCCGAGGTGTTCCGGTAGCGGGCGCAGCACCGCCAATATTACACTCCGCATTGTGAATAAAACGACCCGTCTGGGGCCAGCGCCGACCCCCGAGCCGTCCCTCACCCCCGGCCCGGCGCAGCGGATCTTGTCCGCCCTGGGCCGGCCTGACCGTGCCCGGTCGGTCGCCGACCTGAGCACGGCACTGGGGGTGCACCCGAACACGGTGCGCACCGCGCTGGCTGAGCTGCGCACGGCCGGTCTGGTGCAGCGCGAGCGGGCCCCCGGTGGCGGCCGGGGGCGGCCCAGCTACGAGTACTCCCTCACCCAGGCGGGCCGGAACGCCCAGCCCAGCGGCCGCGCCTTCCGCGAGTACCGCAGCCTCACCGAAGCGTTCGCCACGCACCTGGCCAGCCGGTCGGACGACCCCGGAGCGGACGCCCGCTCGATCGGGCGCACCTGGGGGGCGGCACTGGCCGGTGACCACCCTGACCCGTCCGGTGCCGGCAGCCAGCCGGATGCGGCCGGTGAGCGCGTGGCCGCCGGCAAGCCTGATCCTGATGCTGCTGATGCTGATGCTGATGCTGATGCTGATGCTGATGCTGATGCTGATGCTGATGCTGCCATGATCGACCTGCTCGCTGAGCTCG
>Ga0209487_1001483_pt1 | contig 19811 bp, 12 predicted proteins | sample Poulit2012_FD_187524 | JGI IMG/M metagenome (GOLD analysis project Ga0209487, IMG submission 187524) | Agricultural soil microbial communities from Georgia to study Nitrogen management - Poultry litter 2012 (SPAdes) (version 2) | ecosystem: Environmental > Terrestrial > Soil > Agricultural land...
AGTTATAACATATCCTTCCGGTGCTGCAACTTCTACTAGGTAGTACGTTCTGAGTGGTAGGTTTGGAATTTCTAAAATACCATTCTCTGTACTATATTCACCAACGAGTACTCGTTCGCCATTCATTTCAAAGTATAGTTCGAAAGTCGCTTCCCCAGTTTCAATAATATTTCCTTCTGAATCGACTTTTTCTACTACAATAACCCCACGTCTTGGGTTATATTCTCCACCTACCCAAGAGAACTGCTTAGCAGTTAGACGGTCTGTTTCTTTCGATTTATTTTCAATGCTGTCCCCATTAAGTTCTACTTTGTTATTTACTTGCTGATTATTTTCTGCTACAACAATTGTTTTATAGTTTAACGTTAGGGCTTCAGTCACTTTATTGACAAAGACAATATCTAATACTGTTTCGCCAGCATCGGTTGTTGTAACTTCTAATGTGTAGTCTTTACCTTCTACTAACTCAGAATCGCTACTTGTAATGATTTCTAAACTGTCTTCAACATATGCAAGTCCAGCACTAATCACATCTTTAATTGATGCATTCTTAATAATTGATAGATTTTCATTAACCGTAACTTCCCATTCAAGCTCTTCACCAATAAAGACTTCACTGTCTTCTTGGCCAAGCGCTTGTTTATCAAGATAATCATTCCATTTATCATAATTCACGGTTCCAGAATAAGGATATTCCTTGTCACCAACCTTGACGCTTGCATTGTTTGTGTACTTTTCTTGAGAAATATCTGGAACTGTTGTAGTAAATTGAACAACATATCTTTCATCTACTACAAAGTCTTCATCAAATTTTAGGGTAAACTCTTTTCCATTAACAGATACTTCATAGTTAGTTATTGTGTCATCTGTAATAGTAGTCTCTCCATCAGCAGATACTTCGTAAACAGATACCGTAATACTATCTTCATCAATTGTTCCTTCATAATCTAGTGTATCTGTAATAACTACGCTAGTTCCAAGGTTTTGTTTTTGGTAGTTCGTATACAGCTGCCAAGCAACTTTTCTTTCAGAACCACTTTCCCAACCTTCAATTAAATTACCATCTTCATCCACGTGTACGAGTTGACCCTCTTTTTTACCGCTATTCCAAGAATCTTCTCTTACTTTCGTGTCAGCGTCATCTTCTTCTTCAATATCATGACCACTTTCAGTTTTACCTGTAAAACCAGCATGGTTTATATAATGAGTTGGATCTCCTATATGATCATCCGCTGTATTTCCGTCTACTTCTAATTGTGGATCATATGACGTTTTAAAATCTACAGTTAAACGCTCATTTAATGGTGAGTCTTCGCTAATATTAGTAAATTTAATCGTAAAGCCTTTGTTATAGCCAGTATCTTCACCTTCTGTATTTGGTACTAATGTATAATCTGTACCCTCTAAAAGCTCAGCATCGCCGATTTTAACAACAACTGATTCTGGTAGTAAAATCATTCCATTAACTGGGAATGTATCTTCTATTGTAAGCTCAGTAATGGCTTCTCTTTGTGGATCGACAGCAATGTTCCAATCCATCGTTTTTTCGCTATAGTCAATTCCTTTGAAATCCTTAGTATAGGAGTTTCCTGGTGGATAGACTGTAGCATCATCTTTAGGGCTCTCCTCACCGACACCTTCTCCATCTAAAGAAGCCTCATTTTTAAAGTCATCTACCTCAAAATCCGTAACTTCTGTTTGATAAGTCACTTTAAGAGTCTCGGTGCCAATGTCTCCTAGCTCGATTTTAACTTCATTTCTTCCATCTTCAAGCGGTGTAATCGTAATACCTTCAGCAGAAACTGCTTCTCCAGCTTCATTTGTAATCTCGATATCATTTTCAGTAATTTCAATTCCTGCCGGTAGGATATCTGTGATAACCGCATTTGAAATCGGATGTTTTGCTTTGTTTACATCAATTGTCCAAGAAAGAACTTTATCTTCATAGTCGTAATCAGATGCATTTCCTGATTTAGAAAGAAGAGTTTCTCTCCAAAATTCAACGGTTGCATCATCTTCTCCAATAGGATCTTCTCCATCCGTTAGCTCTGTTTTATTCGTAAATGTGTTGCCTTGTATATATTCTCCACCATTTACTTTTGACCAATCAATATCCGTACTGAAGTTAATCTCATAAAATTCATCCGCATTTACTTTCCCTAATTCAATCGGGAAACCCGTTGGATTATTGTCTTCTACTACTTGCCAATTTTTCTTAACTTCAATTGAGCCATCTACTAAGGTTAATTCCTCTGGTAATTGATCATGAACAATCGCATTTTCAATCTCCATACCATTTTCATTTACGATAATCGTCCAGTCAATTTGACCAGTATTTCTGTTATAGTTTCCACTCTTTTGAATTGGATTACTTCTTTCACCAGTAGTTACCGTTGTTTTTGCTTCTAAATTGACATCTTCAGAAGCAAAGGTTGCATCATTTGTAAATTCGCTAATCTCATAATCTGTAATCGTCGTTGTATATTCAACCCTGTACCCACCTCTTGCTGGTACATTGTCAAATGTCATTTCAAATCCATCAGCATCTACTGTTGGTTCATTAAATGAAACTTCTTCACCAACAACTTTATTCCCTTCAAAATCGAAAGTAAGTTCTTTCACTACAAAGTCTCTTGGGGCATCGACTCCTTCAGGAAGAATATCCTTTAAAACTCCATTGGAAATATCTTCTTCACTACCATTTGTAATATCAACCGACCAAGTAATTTCACGGGCATCTCGGTCCCTATCAGGATGTCCTTCTTTATCTAGGCTCGTTTCAACTTCTCCTGGTTTTACAACAACCGTGAGATCTTTATCGCCATCTCCATCGAAATCAATCTCTTGTTCCCATTCTTCTTGAAACTTTTCTAAATCAAACTGTAAATTTAGGCCCACAAAACCATTTTGAACATCCGCATCTTCAATTTTCTCATTAAAAACAAATTTCAGCTCACCATTACTGATTGTATAATTTCCAACTACTTCTCCAGTAGCCGTCTCAATGGGTGAAGAAGGAGTGTTTTCTGGCCATTGTTTAAAGACATCCGGCAAGGTTAAAGTAGCGGTATCTCCAGCTTTTACTTCCGCATCCTTTGTATCCCATTTATATTGCAATTGATATTCAGCATCAAAATCAACTTCGTGGCCATCTTCAACATCTGCTCCATCTTTTCGGAAATATTCAAACTCGAAGATGTTTCCTAAGTCTGCCATTGGTGTAACGGCTTGTGACGATTTAACTTCTTCTTCTACTTCTTCTTCTTCTACTTTCTCTTCAACGGGGGGATCGTTATTGTTGATATCTTCTGGTGTTTCATCCGCAACCTCATCATCTTCAGTAGGCGCAGGATCATCTTCTGCTTCTTCCGATTCGCCTTCACCGTCTACATCGACTACTTCTGCGCTATCTCCTCCGTCTGAACCATCTTCTAAATCACTGACGCTCTCTGCATTTACAGCTTCTACATCTGAAGAATTCGTAGGATCTACTTTTGTCGTTTCATCTGCCTCTTCTGCTTGCATACTCGCTATAGCATGTGACATTTGTGGTGTTAATACAGTACTCAATAGCATAATCGATGTGATTGCTATATGTACAAGTTTATTTTTCTTCATCTTATTCCTTCTCTCCTTAAATCTTTTTATCATTTACATTATTCCCGAGTTATTTAGTCATCCATTTAATGCTTCATCTAAAATACCATCTGCTACCTTTCGAATGGTTGTACGTTCGTAAAACGCCTTCTCACGTAATAATTCGTATAGATTACTACTAATTCGAATGGGAGTTGTATTAGAACTACTGCTGACTTTCTTATTATCTTTCGAAAACGTTTGCCGTTTTATGTTATTCAAATTTTTAACACTCCTCTCTCCTTCCTTTTATTGTTTGCTTTCTTTTAGGAATTTTTACATTGGTGAGTACAAATTACTTGTGGAAATAGTATAATATACAATGTTGTTTGTGATTTTTCATTTTTGTAATGTTCGGGGCAGTAAATGAAAAAACAAACAAAAATAATTAAACTATTGTCATCGGAGGCAGGCACAAACCAGAGTTATTGTATGAGCAACTACTTGTTACTCTATTTTTTGTTTCACCCGACTTACGCCTGTGTAAAGCTATTTTACTAATCATTTGTGGTTTTTTCCTTGTCTTAATTTACCTTGACAAGTGTAAATATTGAATTTGCTTAAATAACCCTTGATAACTTCCATTCAAAAGCCATCTCTCTTATCTTTCTTTTTTTGCCTATACAAGTGCAATAAATACATTATTGTGTTATTATGTAATTGCTACAAATAAATCAATAAATCTTGGATTTTTTTAAGAATGCGAGGGATAATATGTGGCGTTTAATATCTACAAAAGATCAAAGTAAGATGGAAATGTTAAAATTATTTTATGAAACCAATGAACCAATCACGATTGACAGACTGAGCAAAGAAACCAAATCTTCACCTCGATCCGTGAAAAATTATTTAAAAGAATTAAGAGGAACCATCGAAGAAATTGGGGGAGAATTTCAGTCATCTTCAGAAGGTGTAAACTTTAAGATTCCCACAAATATTGGGATTGATTATTTTCAAAAGCAATTATTCAAACAATCCTTAGGTTTCATACTCCTTGAGAAGATCTTTTTCAATGAGACCCTCACCAATGAGCAACTTATTAACGAACTCTTTATCAGTCAATCCACTTTAAATCGCTCAGTAAATTCGCTAAATTCAGCTCTTGAGTCATACGGTTTAAAGTTAAAAACATCTCCTTACAAAGTCATTGGGGAAGAATATTTAATTCGCAACTTCTATACTTCCTATTTTGTTGAAGCTTATACTGCAAATGAGTGGCCCTTTGAAAATTTAGATAAAGAATTCGTTGAAAAATTACTACCTTCAGCATCGGATTATTATCAATCAACTTCTGACGTTATGAGTTATCCTCATTTTCGATTTCGTTTTGCGGTTGATCTAGTTCGAAATTTGAAAGGGTATTCAGTAGAACTTCCTCTGTCAGAAAATGATTCAATGTCTGCTCTCTATGACAAGCTAACGACAGAAATCGAACATGAAATAGAGGATTTAACTTTTGATCATCCGTTAGAAAAGAAAAGCTATGTGAATGCGCTTGCGGTTTGTCAATTAAACATTTCAAAAAAACTTTTAAACCAGCAATTACTTCAAGATGAAACGCTAAAAAAACAATTAAATGAAGTTAAACAAATGATTGATTTTTTGACAGAACATTTTGAGTTAAAGGCAGAAAATCAGACGAATTTAATCGTTGAAATGAATAAAGCGCTGTTATTTTTTTCTCGAAGTAAAGAACAGCTTCAACCTAAAGAATTTATTCTTTTCACACCACGAGACTATTTTCTAGTTAGTCATTATCAGAAAAAATACACGACCTTTTATGACATGGTTCTCCAAAATATAACTCTTTTATGTAAAAATAGAGGGTTTCAACCGACGGAAGACACGCTTAATTATTTAATTTATTTATTAATTTCAAAATGGTCGGGCTTAACAAAACAACTTTTTAACCGATATCATTCTATTGTCGTAAAAGTATATAGTCCTTTAAGTTTTAGGCATGCTCAAAATATTGTCGAATCATTAATTTCTGATTTACCTAGATCACTTGAAGTGAGTGTTTTAGAGGAACCAATCGTTAATGAAGAAGTCCTCTCAACAATCGATTTTGACATCCTGGTGACCACTCAAACCTTATTTCTTAATATAGAACAACCTATTATTTTTATGTACAGAACTCGCTCAAGTCATCAATACGATGAGCTCCAATATCTCATCAGAAAAATTGCAGAGCAGAAAGAAAAAAACGCACGAGAAAAATTCATGAATAAAAAAATACCCCATTTACAAGACAAAAAAAGCAAGTTTAATGTAATAACTTAAACTCACTTAAAAGAAGCCCTCTCAAACACTCACTTTGGTTTAAATAAGAGGGCTATCTTTATTCTTTTTTTATTCACAGGTAGGGGCATTTTTTGAATCATAAAAACATACATTTTTTTGTATAATATAAATGAGTAATATTCTTGCTCTACCCACGTCATTATTCAGATGATTTCTAACTAATTAAGAAATTTTATATTTTAGAAAGAATTCATTTTAATCATTTAGAGATAAGGTGATGCTTGATGAGGCGTTTGTTAAATCAAACTGAAAATAGACAATTGCTTCTAGCTGAAATATTACAAGACAACGAAAATTGGATAACACTTTTCGAATTGTCAAAAATTCTAGGATGCTCTGTTCGGGTGCTTAAAGATGATCTTGCGCACTTTAAAAATAACATTACTGAACTACCTATTGAGACCTCAAACAATGGGATTCGTCTCAATAAAGTAAATAATACGGGTCTTAAAAGCCTTTATCAGTATATTTTATACCATTCTACCGCCTATAATTTATTAGAAATTATCTTTCTAGAAGATCGTATTTCAGTGGTTAATTTAATCGAAAGGTTATATGTTAGTTCCTCAACCATTTACCGACTGATCGATCAAATTAATGAAATTGTGGAAGAGAGAAATTTTAAAATTGAGACAAATCCTTGCAGAATTGTTGGTTCCGAAAGTGAGATTCGTTACTTCTTCTATAATTATTTTTACGAAAAATATTCAGGGCTTGAATGGCCCTACATAAACCTCGATGAAAATGGAGTAGACCTCTTTTTAAAATTTTTTATCGACTTTTCACATATGGAGACAGATTTTGCTTATTACAATATATTTAAGACTGTATCAGCTGTTAATTTAATGCGGTACAAACAAGGATATTTTATAGATCACTCAGATATTCACATTAATTTTGATGAAATTATTCCAGATTTATCCCCTTACCAAGAGGACTTTGCTTATTTTGAAGCAAATAATCATGTAAAAGTCAATAATACGTTAATTCAGCAAATATTTACTCCCTATATCAGTGAAAAATTCTCCCTGAATTATGAACGATTAATTGAAAAAACAAAAGTCCAACAAGATCTTTCGATTGAAGTAACTTTTTTAAATGATATGCTGGAAAACTTATCAAAGACTCATCAGCTTTCATTAAAAAATAAAGAAACAGTCCTTATCAATACGATAAACGCAGCATATTTAGAATATAAAGAGCCACGCTCAGGTTACATTTTACATAATTATAACCAAGAATTTGCTTTGAAAATCAAGTCAGAGTTTCCTCATTTTTATGAAGACTTATATCAATCAACCAAAAATTTTCGAAAAATCATGAAAAAACCATTAACTGATGATGGTATTTATTTTATAATGCATATTATTTTTATTTTTTGGGAAGATTTATTGCCAGAACTCCGTAGAAAATTTGATAAGATTAAAATTTTAGTAATCAGCGATTGTCACGTCTCTCATTCAGAAACTATAAAAGATGTGATTGAATATGAATTTAACGAACAAATTGTTGTTAATGTTTATAGCGAGATGAAACTCGACCATGACGTTTTAAAACAACTACCGTACGATCTTATTGTTGCTAATTTTCCTCTACCAGCATTAGAAAATCAACGAACAGTTTATGTTGAAGACCTACCTACTTTCTTTGATCTTGCAAAAATTAGAAAACAAGTGGATGACATTATATTAGAGCGAATGACTTAATCTCACGAAAAAAAGATGTAAAGCAAAAAGGGGATCCCTTGTGCTTTACATCTTTTTTATAGGTTATTGTTCTTCATTCGTATCTTCTTCTTGTTCAGCAGGTGGTTCTTCAGGTTCTAGTTCCACTTCTGAACTCGTATCTGTTTCCTCATCTTCTGCTTCGTTTGTTGTCTCTTCACTCGATGGATTAGAAGGCTGACTATTTCCTTGCGAGGTCGTTTCGCTGCCAGATGAATTAGAAGGTGGTCTCCAGTTACTTGTGTTATTTGTATTATTTGTGTTCCCTGTATTTCCAGAATTGTTCCACGTTTCTGATTGATTGGGTTGCCATTCTGTCTGTTCTGAAGTTTCCTCTAGTTCCTCTGCTTCTTCAAGTGCTTGTTGCGCTGCGGCTTCTTCCTCGGCTAAAGCTTCTTCTAAAGCTAAAGCTTCTTCAGCTTCTGTTAAAGCCAAATTAATTATTTCTGCTCGGGCTAGGAGTTCTTCTCGTGCTTCTTCATTTTTAATTTTTTGAATAAGTTCAAGAGCTTCTTCTTCATTTTCACGCGTAACATCAATCCGTACAGAGTCCTCTTCAAACAAATCATCTATATAAGATTTAGCGGCTTGAATTACATTAACCTGCTCTTTGGCATCCGCTAGAGTTGTTTGATTTCGGTCATAATAAACCACTTTTTCTTGAAACTCTCCAATTTGTTCTTCTAAATTAATCACTTCATCTAACGTAAGATCTTTTTTAATAATTCCTTCTTCGATGAATAATCCTTTTATATCCGTTTGAAGCTCATCCATTGCTTTAGCCATTAGATATTCTTCTTCCACTTTATCTAGTCGTTGTTGATTTTCTAGGCTATACTCTTTATTTTTTAATTCTTCCAATTCTTCTTGAATATTATCTAGTTGTTCCGTTGATAGTTTATCTGAAAGATCGGTTTTTTCTTCGTTGTATAAACTAGCGATTTCTTTTTCAATATTTTCTATTTCATACGCTTCAAACTCCAGATATCTTTCACTTTGCTTTTGTCTATAAAAATGAACCGCTGACACACCAATAAGTAAAATAACACCTAAAAAAACATAAAATTTCTTTCCTTTCAAAGATTATCCCCCCATTCTATAATAAATGTTTGAAATAATATGCTCTTATTCATTCTACTCTATCATACCTTATTTTTATACATTTTTTTATAAATTTTGATTTTAATTTTCAAAAAAAAAAAACACACCCTTACAATTTTGTACGAGTGTGCTTTATATTTACTTTGTATTGGGTTAATTTTGTGACCAAGTATATTTGTTAATAAATTAATCTTTTTTATAAAAGCATACCATTAAAGAATAGACAAATTTATTGATGCTGTTTATCGTAATCTTCAATACACTTTTGTATTATTTCTTCATCGGAATGCATCGGAACCTCTTGATCGCCGATTTTCATTGTATTCTCATGCCCCTTGCCTAACGCAAGAATAAGCGTCTTACCTTCTATATTTTCAAAAGCCGTTAGAATTGCTTTTTCTCTGTCTTCAATATAGGTATATGGAGTACCTTCACGTTCTACATAATAAGCAATTTCTTTAGAGATTTCTTTTACATCCTCTGGACCGGGATCGTCCATTGTAATATAAATAAAATCAGAATACTTCCCACCAACGGTCCCTAATTCTTCACGACGTCCCAATGCTTTTCCACCTGGTGCACCAAAAATAGAAACCACTTTATAATCTGGATGAGCTTCCTTCATTCCAGTAATTAAACGCTCAAAACTTAAACGATTATGCGCAAAATCCGCAATAGCAATAATTTTTTGATCTGCAGAAGAAACCAGTCGCATCCGTCCCGGAACATGTATATCCTTCAAAGCCGTTTTGGCTGCTTCGATTGGGATGCCTAAAACATCCACTGCCGCAACTGCCGCTAAGGCATTTTCAACGTTATAATCTCCTAACATTTTTAAAACAAACGCTTCATCTATTGATTTTGAATGAATGTTGAAATGACTTTCTAAATCTAAAGCTTCTAAGTTCTTCACATAGTAATCTGCTTTGGAAGAATTTAAACTGAATGAATAATAACATTCCGCTTCCTTCGCCCTTTCAAAAAGATAATTGGCTTGTTTTGTTTCTCGATTAATGATTAGTTTTTTTGTCTGACCGAACATTTTCGCTTTTGATTGAATATAATCTGAAAAATTCGGATGTTCAATCGGACTAATATGGTCTTTATCAATATTTAAAAAAATCGCCACATCAAATTCTATACGATCCGTGCGATGATATTTTAAAGCTTGACTTGAAACCTCAAGTACCGCATATTCAAGTCCAGCATGAACCATCTGAGCGAGATGCTTTTGCAAATCTAAAGATTCAGGTGTTGTATTTTGGGCCACTTCTTCACCATCGCCTTCATAATTTGCTATCGAAGAAATGAGACCTGCCGGTGCTTTTCCTTGGTCTTTTAAGTAAGTATCCAAAATGGCTTTTACGAAATAACTGGTCGTTGTTTTTCCTTTGGTCCCACCGACTCCCACAATGGTTAATTTTTCTTGAGGATGGTTATAAAATGTTTCAGCCAACAAAGGAATGGCTAAGCGAATATCTGAGACCGTCAAGTGAGGAAACTCATCCTCTAAGTCGTATTTCTTTTCAGAGATATAAGCAATAGCCCCTCGTTCGATCGCTTCTTTTAAATAATCCACTTTAAAATGAGCCCCTTTACAAATAAATAACGTTCCAGGCTCTACTTTTTTTGAGTCTTGTTCCAAATGAAGAATGGTTTGTTTCTCGATACCAAATAGCTCTTCTTCTACAAATAAATTAGCAGATTCTAATACATTAATATAATCAGATAACTCATAATATATTTGATGATCGATTTTCTACACTTCCTTCTATTGATAAGTCGCGTCAGAACGAACAATGGATTCTTTTACTAAAATATCCATTGCATCTAAACAATTTTTTTCTATCGAATGATTCTTTTTAAAGACAGAAAGTTCCGTACAAGCTAAAATAACCACATCACTACCTGCCTCCATTAAATCCTCATAAGCTTTTTGAAATTTGAGTGGATCACCTGGCCGTCCTTTTTTAATATCATCATAGATTAAAGACATCACTTCTTCTTGATTCTTTCTAGACGGTACGACGGCTTCCACACCCAAATCTTCACACTCTTTACGATAGACTCCAGATTGGATCGTACCATTTGTTGCTAAAATTCCTATCTTTTGAACATTCTCAAATTGGTCTAATGCATATCGAACCGTTTCTTTTACCATATGAATGATTGGTATGGATACTTCTTTTTGAGTAGCATCATACAGAAAATGTGACGTATTACAAGGAATGGCAATATTGGCTACACCTAGCTCTTCTAGTAACTTTGCATCTTGAATAAAAGCTTCCAACAATTCTTCTACATTTCCAGTTAAAATTGCATGAGTCCGATCAGGCAAGGTGGCGTGATTCAAAATAATTGTATCAATATGATCTTGATCCTTTTGAGCTTTTGTATGTGCAACTAATTCTTCAAAAAAATAACTCGTTGCTTCTGGCCCCATTCCACCAATGACACCTAATTTCTTTTTCATTGCCAACACCTTTTTCTATAGTTAGTTTCTCTTTATTATTTATAATATTTTTTATATTTATAATAGTGACTGAGAGTTGCTTTAATCATACGTAATCGACGATAAATGGCATTGTCTGGTTTATAGAATAAAGGATTCACTTCTTTTCCTTCATCGATTAACTGTTTGATTTGTTTAACATTTTCTTCTTGTTTTACATATTTAAGAGCTACCCAATCAGGAACAACCGTCCATAAATAAGGATCTTTTGACAACTCTAAATCCATGTCTTTATTATAAATATAATCGTCAACTAAATAACGAGCCACATTAAAACCAGATGCTGTCACATAATAATTACTGCGTCCTTGTCTGGTATTAATCTCAAAGAATTTATATTTCCCATCTCGATAATCATACTTAATATCAAAATTAGAAAAGCCCACGTAGTGAATATTTTCTAAGAATTCACGCGCCTGTCTCATAAGCTCTTCATTTCTATCCGTAATAATCACGGCGTGGTTTCCTTTTCCTAAAGGGGTATGTTCTTCAAGTAAGACATTCCCCAAACACATCATAACCACTTTCCCAGACTGATCAGAATAAGAAGTTAAAACATACATATACTCGTCATTTCCAGGAATCATATCTTGAATAATGAGTTTTTCTGGATAACCTGAGTCATAAATTTTTTCAATCGTTTCATTTAATTCCTCACGATTATTTATGATATAAACTTTTTCTTGTCCTTCAAAAGGATATTCCCAATAATGAATGCTTTCGGAAGATTTTAAAATCACCGGATATTCGAAAGGCACCTCAAAATCCAAGCCCATTTCTTTTGAAATGAGTAATGTATCAGGATAGTCAACCCCTACTTCTTCACATAATTCATAAAAGTAATCCTTCTTTTGAAGTTGATTCATTTGTTCATAAGAAATAAACGGAGCAATAACATTTTCTGGAAGCTGTGAGCGTTCTTTAGTAATCATATTGACATAATTGTCGCCCGCTCCTAATAAAATAATTTTTTTCTCTTGATATTTTTTGGATAGTTGATTGATTCTTTTTAAGAAAGTTTCTGTTTGATCAATATGAAGCTCTTCAATATAGTCAATCATTAAACTTCCATTACTAGGACCGGATTGATATTTTCCGATTACGACAGATTTTATTTGATATTCCTCATAAAATGCGCGTGCCACACTATATGTATTAATATCGCTTCCTAAAATAACAGGTATAAATTCTCTCTCTTTAAATTCCATAAGTATCCTTCCTACTATCTATTCTTTAATTTATGAAACGTCCAAAGTAGACGACGTTTCTTTTCAGTAGCTTCAGTTTCTAAAACAATTATACTCTAATTTGCTTTAAAAAAAAGGCTTTGCCTTCTATCCATTTACTTGTTCATCCAATAAAGCTAAAAATTTTTACAGTAGAAGTAATATTTATTGAATATACATTTCTAGAAAATGATTAAAGTTCTCAATCATTGCTTTATAAGTATAATCTTTGCGATTAAATAATGCCCTTTGTTCTTCTGAATAAACCATCACAAAGACCTGTCCAATATTCGCCCGATTAGCTGCTAGTACTCCAGCTGTTGCATCTTCAATCACAACACAATCTTTGGGATCTAAATTCAAACTTTCTGCTGCTTTTTTGTAAATTGTCGGATCGGGTTTTCCTGGGAACGTTCCATCATCATACACAATTTCTTCAGGCGTAAACCAGCGATCCAATTTAAAATAGTCAAAGTAAAAATCAATATTTATTTTTGGACTAGCTGTCGCTATGGTAAAAGGAATGTTTTTTTCAACTAATTGATCAAGGAGCTTTTCGGTCCCGTCCACATAGTCTAATTTTTCTTCCCGCGCTAACCGGTGATATTCTTTTTCTTTTTCATCAGACAAGGATTGAAGCTCCTCATCCGTGACATCTCCAATAAAGTGGCGAATCGTTTGATCATTTGTTCTTCCATGAATATAGTCAATTACTTCTTGTTCTGTAACTGAATGATTATGCTTTTGTATCATTTCAACCCAGGCCTTTTCATGCAAATGCGCATCAAAAACCATTGTCCCATTAAAATCAAAAATAATCCCTTTAGCCATTTCTACACCTTTTCTTTCTAAAGTTTCTTCTCCATTCTAGGCAAAATAATAGCGAAAAACAAACAACTCACTACATAAAACATTTTTTAATAAACGGAAAATGTCCTTTGTCATGTTTGACGAGACATCAATTTGTATTCTGAGATAATCTGGACTGATTTTATCCTCAATATCTACATTTTTAGTAACAAGCTTTTTGAAATCTTCAAAGACACTCTAAATACCATAATCAATTTTTTCAACACTCTCATCTAAACTCATTAGGCTAATTCATTATTTCCCTTCACTCTCAACACATTTGTTACTATATTGTCCGTAATAATAACAATCTTTGATATATTTTACCTTAATTAAGAAAGGATAAAGATTTTTAAGTAAAGTAAATACATTAAAAAAAACCCATAATTTAATTATAGGTTCTTTTTAATGGTTCTATTTTTATTTTAATTGCTTACTTTAATTCAGGCCAGTAATTACCATTTGCTTCAATCAATTCATCAAGCACAGCTTTTGCAACAGACGCATTCGGAACAGTTTGGTTTAAAGTAAAAGCTTCTAATGCTTTTTGATAAGAATTTTCAAAGAAAGCATCTACTAATAATTTCTCTGACGCTACTTGTGCTTCCATCAATCCTTTATGAAAGTCAGGAATATTAAAACGTAACGAAATAGGTTCAACACCTTTTGCATTTACGTAACTTGGGACTTCAACTACTGCATCTTCTCGTAAATTTGGAATTGCCCCTTTATTTGGAACAATTAACATGAATCGGTCGTTTTTATTATGAAGAATAGATGCTGCAATATCCACGATATATTGACCATGTCCGCTACTTTCATAATCTAAATCCGTAGCTTTTCCATCTTTAATTCGTTCTACTGTATCATCAATTTGTTGGAGACGTCCTTCCATAATTTGATTGGCCCGTGTGTAAGTCGGATCTGTTTGTTTAATTGTTAAGTTAGGATATAGATAATATTCAAGATAATTGTTTGGAATATGTGTTGGGAAATTTTCCACAATGACTTTCATATTCTCGTAAGTTTGAGCCCAGCTTGGTTCTTCTCCTGAAACATCTATGCCTTCTTTTTTTATTTTCTCTAAAATCTCAGGCATAATATCTCGCCCTAAACTCACATCATAAATTGAATCGTACCATCCAAAATGATTTAATCCATAATATATAGGGATCCAATTGGAACGATCTAGTCCAAATGACTTTGAAATAATTTCCTCTATACCAATCGTCATATCGCAAGCATTAATAATTTTTATATTAGGATATTCTCGACGAATCGCTTCTGCTACAATTGTTTCTGGATTAGTATAATTTAAAATCCAAGCATCTGGTGCATAAGTTTGAATATCTTCAACTAATTTTAGGAAGCCTTTCATTGAACGTATCCCATATGAAAAACCACCTAAACCACATGTTTCTTGACCAACAATTCCATGTTTTAACGGTATTTTTTCATCTTTCTCTCTCATTTCAATTTTTCCCACTCGTATTTGTGAGAAAATAAAATCTGTATTGATAAAAGCTTCTTTTGGGTCTTCTGTACGTTTAAAAGTTATATTATAGTTCCCTTTTTCTAGAATATAACTAATAATAATTTCCATTTTTTCATTCTTTATTGGATCATCATCATATAAACGTATTTCTTTTACTTCAAATTCTTTATGATTCAATATAGTGAGCACTATTCCTGGTGTATAGCCACTACCTCCACCGGCAATTGTAACAATTTGTTTATCTGACATGTTTATTCAATCTCTCCTTGTAAGTTAATTATTTCAATCATTTTCTAGCTTAGTACTTCATCAATGTTTTCTCTTAGATTTTGAACAGAAGTTCCAACAATGACTTGAAGTGCATTATTATTACGTACTACTCCCGTAGCACCTAGTTGTCTAAATTCTGCATCAGAAGCCACTATATCGGGATCTTTTACATTAACTCTTAGGCGTGTAGCACAGTTTGTTAAATTATCAATATTATCTTCTCCACCTAAAAATTCTAAATATTGTTTTGCTAGCGCCTCTTTGTTATTTGTAGCAGTTTCTTCAGAGCTTGGTATTCCGTTTTTGATTTTTCGTTTTTCTTTTACATCTTCTTTCATAAATAGACGTAGTTCTTGTTCTCCTCTACCTGGTGTCTTAATATCAAACTTTTGGATTAAGAATTTAAAAACAATGAAATAGATAAAGAAGAAAACAATACCAATAATAATTTGTCGAATGTATATACCACCATGTGTATTAAAGAGTGGAATCCAATTTAATGATAAAAATTCTAGTAATCCCCCACCAAAAGCGCCAGTTACTCCAAAAGCATACATTGTTGTAGCCATTGTAGCATCAATGAAAGCTTTAACAGCGAATAAAAATGGAGAAACAAAAATATAAGTAAACTCTAAAGGTTCAGTAATTCCTGCAATTATAGCTGTTAAAGTAGCAGGGATTAATAAACCAGCGACTTGGCGCTTATTTTCTTTTTTAGCAGTTACATACATTGCTAAAGCTGCGGCCGGTAGACCAAAAATGTTTGAGTTTCCTTGCATTGCAAAACCACCTTCAGGGAATAACTCAATTAAAGGTTCTGTTGATTGACTAAATGCTTGAATTCCTTCTAGCCAACTTGCATATGTTCCTCCACTAATTACTGCATCACCATACTGAAAAGGTCCATAAATGAAATGGTGAAGACCAGTTGGTAATAATATTTTTTCTAAAAAAATATACAACCAAACACCTACTTTACCAGATGTACCCATAAACGTTTGTAATGAAGAAAATAACTCTTGGATGACTGGCCAAATCCAAGTAGTCAAAAATGCTGTAGGAAGCATAACAACAAATCCTAAAATTACTATAAAAGCTGACCCTTGAAAAATTCCTAAAAATTCTGGAAGCTCAGTATCAAAATAACGATTATGTAACCATACCGCTATAGCCGAAACAATAATTGCTCCCAAGATATTCATATCCAATGTTTTAATACCAGAAACAAAGGCTAAACCACTTGTACCACCAACATCTTGGGTAATATCTACACCAAAAAAATTAGGTGCAACTGTCAACATAGCATTAATAAAATAATTATAAGTTAAAAAAATAACAATTGTTTCCATTACAGCACGACCTCTTGCTTTATTTGCAAGAGTTACAGGTATACCCATTGCGAACAGTAATGGCATCTGATTAAAAATTGTCCATGCTCCTTGATCAAGAATATACCACATATTCATCCAAACCGTACCTTCGGTAGCTAACCCCCCTACAATAAGCGGGTCTGTAAATAAAGTGGCTAAACCAATAATTGTACCTGAGAAAGCAAAGAAAAGTACTGGAACGAACATTGCACTTCCTAGTCGTTGGAACTTTTGCATCATTTTTTATTCTCCTTTTGAATAAATATTTTAATTCAAAATTTTAACACTTTTACTTCAAATAATATTAGTTCTTGGATTTCACTACTCCCTTCTTTTTTATCACTTCATTCTTTTTCTTTCTTCTTTAATATTGTATATTTAGTATATAGAATTTATGAAAGCGATACTACTCAATTATAGAAAACGTTTTCATTTACTTCTATTGAATTTTATTACATTTTTTGAAATTTATTTCAAGACTTTTTGTAAAAAGAAAGGTGATATTTTCATGCAAGAACGTATAAATAATGCTCAGAATAAATTAACTACTACAGATTTTAATGTGTTAAATTATTTAATGACAAATAAACAAAAAATTCAAAATCAATCTATTCATGAAATTACAGAAAAAACTTTTACTTCTTCAGCAAGTATAGTACGATTAGCAAAAAAATTAGGCTTTTCTGGTTTTTCTGAAATGAAGTATTACATAAAGTCTGAGTTAGAAGATAATAGTGAACAGTTTAAAAGTAGTATCTCATTATTAGAACAAGATATTAAAGATACTTTAAATTTGATTTCAGAACAAAATCTACAACCTATTTGTAAACAAATTCAAAATACAAATCAAATATATTGCTATGGAACTGACTGGGGGGAAAAAAATGCAACTAGCTATTTAACTCGGAATTTTTTAGCTTGTAATATTTTTATGTATCAATTCCCTTCAGTTACTGAATTTCTTTGGACTCTAGATCAAATTAAAGAGAACGACTTGATCATTATTTTATCTTTTAGTGGAAACAATGAAGATTTACAAAGGCTGATTCCACTTCTTAAAGTAAAAAATGTTCCTATACTTTCAATTACTCCATTATCAGGAAATTTTTTATCTTCAGAAGCAACGTATCGTTTATATTATAAAGCTACTCATCTCGATATTAACAAAACGGAATTAACTGAATATAATTTTTATAGTTCTTTAAATATTCTTATCGATTTTTTATTCCGTTATTATCACGAAAATTATTTCTTAGAGTAAATGCATAAAGAGTTCTTATACTGATTGAGTTAGGAACTCTTTTTTAATTTTTTCTTGACATCTAAGTGTATTAACAATATAATACACCAGAACCGAGAGGGATTTATTTTAAGAGTCAAATATTTTTTTACCCATACTGTATTAACTATTTAATACAGATAAATCCATCTCTTATACACGAAAGGAGCTTCTTATGGCTCAAGTAAATTTTAATAGTCGAGATCCTATTTATTTACAAGTTATTGATCATTTTCGAAGAAAGCTTGTGGGAAATGAGCTGGGATTAGGGGAAGAACTTCCTTCACGTCGACAAATTGCTAGTCAGCTCGGCATTAATCCAAACACCGTCCAACGTGCTTTTAGCGAAATGGAAGAAAAATGTTGGATTTACACGGAACCCAATCGCCCCAGTCGGGTAACAGAAAACCCTGCTGTGATTCAAGCATTAAAGCAAGAATATGTTCAAAAGGCAGTTAAAGACTTTGTGGCGTCTATTCAAACAATTGATATTACTTATGAACAAGTTGCTCAACTAATTGCCGAAGAAATAAAAAGACAAAATGAGAAAAATGGAGGAAGTTAAGATGATTGAAGTAAAAGATGTCTATAAAAAATATGGCAAGAAAAAAGTACTCAATGGAATCAACTTTACCGTTCCTAAAGGGGAAATTAGTAGTTTAATTGGCATCAATGGTGCTGGGAAAACAACAATTTTAAACCATATTATGAATTTACTTCCCATGACTAGCGGAGAGATTCTGATTGATGGAGAAAAGTTCAATCCAAAAGTTTATGAGAAGATTTCTTTTATTCCTGATGCTGCCATTATGCTTCCGGAAATGAAAATCAAAGAAGCGATGGCGTTTATGCAGGAATTTTACGACACCTGGAATGAAGAGCGGGCACAAGAGATTTTAACTTTTTTCCGTTTGAATATAGAAGATAAAATTAGCACTTTATCCAAAGGAAATGTTGCGAAAGTAAATCTTTTATTAGGTCTTTCTTTAGATGTCGATTATATTTTGATGGATGAGCCTTTCTCTGGGATTGATATTTTTACTCGTGAACAGATTGCTGAAGTTTTTACTTCTTATTTAGTTGAAGATAAAGGCGTCTTAATTACGACACATGAAATCCATGAGATTGAGTTTCTCGTTGATCGTGTGATTTTAATGGATGAAGGCATTATTTTACGGGAGTTCAACGTTGAAGAAGTTCGTGAAAATGAGGGACGCTCTATTGTCGATATTATGCGTGAAGTGTATATGCCTTATGCGGATGAATTGAACCAACGTCAACCCCACCATTTAAGAAGATAGAAAGGAGTTTATAATGAAAAAATTTGTGAGTTTACTTAGTTTTGAGATGGATCGTTTCTTAAAATTCCTAATCCCTACATTACTTATTACGGCTGCCGTGCAGCTTTTTGTGACGGTTTCTGAAGCTTTGTCTTATAATAATGAATTAGAAAAAATCATTGCTCGAGGAGAAATGGCTGATCAAACCCCTCCTTTCTCTCTCCAAAATGTAACAACTATTGGATTATTTGAATTATCATTTATGCTTATTGTACTGGTATTTATATTTTATAGTTTTTTTACTTGGTATCGTGAATGGTTAGGGAAAAACACATTTATTTATCGATTATTGATGCTTCCCACCAATCGAACGTATCTACTTTTAACAAAGTCTCTTGTCTTTATTATTGGAGGACTGGTAGCTTTTGTTTTCCAATTTGGTTTATATTTTGTTGAATTAAAACTTACTGAATGGCTCGTAACAGATGGACATTATACCTTATTAAATATACACAATGTGCATCCTATGTATGGAATGATTCAAGAAATATTATTTCCAACAAGCCTTGTAAAATTTATTTCCATTTATAGCTTTGCTTATGCGGCACTTACTTCATTGTTTGCTGGTATTCTTATCGAAAGAAGCTATGGGTTTAAAGGATTAATTCTTGGTGCACTTTATTTTATCGGTTTTTTCATACTATATATATTACTCGATAATATTCTCTACAGTGCTTCATTCACATTACGCCCTAGTCAAAAAAC
>Ga0209487_1001484_pt1 | contig 19806 bp, 22 predicted proteins | sample Poulit2012_FD_187524 | JGI IMG/M metagenome (GOLD analysis project Ga0209487, IMG submission 187524) | Agricultural soil microbial communities from Georgia to study Nitrogen management - Poultry litter 2012 (SPAdes) (version 2) | ecosystem: Environmental > Terrestrial > Soil > Agricultural land...
GTGGGTATTGAAGACGTCGACGACATTATTTGGGATCTTGACCAGGCGTTGACTGCCACGATGAATGAGGCCTAAGGAGAAAGTGATGACCGTATCTGAACGCAAATGGGTTGGTCCAGGTGCTGTCGAGCGTCTGAATATTTTACGAGACGTCAAAACCGTTGCCATTGTCGGGGCTTCCGATAAACTCGCTCGGGCTTCATATTTCGTCTCTACGTATTTATTGGCTTCTTCAACGTATGATGTGTATTTTGTGAATCCGATTTTGGCACAGAAGGGTGGCCAGATTTTAGGACACCCGGTGTATGCGTCTTTGGCTGATATTCCGGTCCAGGTTGACATGGTGGATGTGTTCCGTCGCGCCGAAGATACGCCGGATATCGCCAGGGAAGCAGCTGCTATCGGCGCCAAGTACTTCTGGTTACAGTTGGGCATTTGGTCAGATGAGGCTGCCGAGGTGGCTGAAGATCTCGGCATGACGGTCGTGATGGATCGTTGTGTAAAAATTGAGCACGCCCGCTTCCATGGTGGTTTGAATCTGGCCGGTTTCAACACCGGTGTTATTTCATCGAAACGTCAAACCTTGGACGCATAGTTCTCTCCACACAGTTTTGTCGAACTATGAACCGGCCACCGTTAGATCAGTGGCCGGTTTTCATTTTAAACTGTCGCTGAATTATGTATCCCAGTACAGGTTGCGTAGTAGTGGTCGGGCTGGGTCGATCCAAGCAGCTGGTTGAAAATACGTAGTGCCGTTGATCTTGCGTATCGTCCAGTTACCATCGTGAACGTCCCGATGGTGGTGTGGACACAAGGTGGTGGCGTTAGCGATGTTGGTATGGCCAGTCTTGGACCATTCTTTGCAATGGTGGCATTGGCAGTATGTTGCCGCAATAGTACAACCTGGGATCTGACAGCCTTTGTCTCGAGCCAGAATGGCTTTACGCTGTGCCGAAGTGAACAGTCGTTTGCTACGGTATTCGTTCAGGACAATATCCGGGCCGTTCCAAATCTGACCGGACAGCTCTGTATCGCAGAGAAACGGCTCCGTGACCTTGGGGTGAATCGGCCCCACATTAACAACTCCTGATTGATAGGCTGTCCATGGTTGCCGGTTCACATAATTGGGGTACCCAAAGCCGTCTCCGTCAGTTTCGGTATGTTCGGTAAAATTGTATTGTCCTGTGATATCCGGGGGCTTTGCCACGTTTGGCATCGCCCCGTCAGGTCCGTCGGGCCTTCGTACGGCTTCTGGCAGCGTTGGAAATCCTAGCGTTATATGCGCTGTCTGAATATCTTGCACGATGACTAATCGCGTCGGTGTTCCGTGTGATCGTTTGGCCAATGCTTCTCCAGCAGGCATGCTCAGCACAGTATGCAAGCATCCTAAAAGAATGGCCCCCGCGCGTTGGGGTGTTGTAAGCCTTCCCATCACTCCAAGTTGATACGCCATGTAGCGGTCACCTTGAGGATCTTCAGCTGCGGGGTCTTCAGGTGGGATTTGTTCCGCCTGCGGCCTGTTCTGTGTATCATCGAGGTTTGTGTCGTCATCTTTATCAGATGGCTCGTCTTGCTGCGTCTTGTCTGCAGTGTCTTCGTAAAGTTTGACGACAGGCTCGGGTATTAGCGGGGCGTCACCCTTGAAGTTGAGATTATGCGTTAGAAAGTTATCCAAATACGCTGCCCAACCGGGGTCCATATGCATTGATGCCGTTGCGGATCCGTCTTCATGCTTTCGCACATGCAAAGCATTATCTGGTTCCTTGACTAGTACTTCTGATGGGGGCGGTCCATCTTCGTCAATATGGTAGGCAATAGTTTCCATCCAACTCTGCTTGGCCTGACGAAGCGTATCTGGATTTTCCTGTGTTGCCGCCTCAACTAACTGCGGCTCGAAAACCTCTAAGACACGATCTTTGTAATCAGTACCCTGCCCCGTTTTCCTGGAGTATTTGGTCAAATCAGCGTCTAGTCGGGCAAGATGCTCCAAATTTTCGACCGGGACTTCGCCGGCGGTAAATGAGGATGCCAATTTCGGCAACTTCGGCGCTGCTCCCTCAGTTGTGCGATCTGTAACGATTGTGTGCGCGATTTGAGTAGCACGATTTATTAGCCTGCCGATTTTATAACCGGAATGCTGCATACTGCGCTTTAAGAACGCTTTAGTGTCACGAAACGCTTGGATGCCCTCTGGAGCCCCGAAATAAGATGTTTGGTCGCCGATTGCAGTATCAACTTTGGGAACAAGATGGGTCAGCGCCGCGTCGATAGTGCGTTCAGCACGGGCCATTGACTCAAAAATAGCCGGCAACGTATCCACATAATTGTCCGGGGCTGTTGGCTCAGATACTTCAGTAGCGATCTGATCCTGCTTATCTCCGGTTTTTGCTGATGAATAACCTGACCAGTCTGCTCCATCGGCTTTATGAAAGGTTGCAATCTCGTGAATACTAGCGGGATCAGCAAGTCGTTTTGCGAACGCACTGGCGAAAAAAGCCGCGCCATATGCTAAATGACCCAAACTAAGTTCTTCTACTTTGGCTGCATGCAATGCGTCCACGTCAACAGGATCACCGATGCCAGGCAATATCCCAAGATGATCCACAGCAGCCTCCAACCGCACAGGAACTGAACAAAAGAGGAAAGTTGAGCGAAGAATAAATGATTTGCTATTACCTACATACTACGCTAATTACCAGGAAATAGCAAGCTTTTTAATATCTTTTGTTATATTTTAATTAATTATTGGTCGCTATAGTGTAATTAGACTGAACTTGCAATGTGTTTCGCATATATTGTGGATAGCTTATGCATCTTATTAGTTATCCACAATGCTCCGCTGACTAGTTGACGACACTCGTTTTACCTGCGTTAAACACAAGAGCTCCGTTCCAGAGCCAAAGGCTAGCTCTAGAACGGAGCACAAAAAAACTTAGACTATGACTATTCAGTTATGAGACAGGTTTTCAGGCCACCCAGGTCACAGCTCAGCGCACGCTGATTGGAACGATTCCAAGAATTCGTCGGTGTAGTCTGCATCTGCTCCCGTGACTCCGGATAAAAGATCTCGCCCAGCTTCGGAGAGCTCTTGGTGGTCCGCTAACGTTTGCCCATTCATCGCACCGGTTAACGCTGCAGCGCCCATAGCCTCAGACACGACAACGAAGTCGTCGTCATCAAGCCAAGTCGAGGCTTCACCGTGCTCTTCGCCAATGTGCTCAGCCAGCGAGCAGGCATAATCTAGCTGGGCCTCATGCGAAACATCGGCTTTCTCAACGTCTTCGACACTGCCACAGTCCTTGCCCATATGCTCCAAACCGGAACTTACCCCTTCAAAGTCAGCGCGACTTACTCCGTCGACGAGCATCTCACCGGCATCATTGAATGTTTCATCGTCGGAGCCCATGGCCAAGGCGCCGATGGCCGCCGTCTCACGGACGGCTGGATCCGCGTCCTCGCCGATAAAATCGTCCCAAGAGTCAGGTGCGCCGTGTTCTGATTCGACGTGATCTGTGAGACCACACGCATAGGCGAGCTGGCCCGCCTCGGAGACATCGAGGCCAGCAGTACTGCTATCAGTGCCTCCGCAGCTAGCGAGCAGTGCAGTCGATATGGTCAGACTCATCGTTACGATAAGTCGTTTTAGTGTAGGAATAAGCGATCTGTTGGTGTGAGCTGGAGTTAACATCGCCGTCCACCCTAGCAATAAACATCGCTAGGCGAAGAGGGCGAGGAGACCAGCTATACGCGACACCGCCTTCTATGAAATAAAGCAGGACTAGGAAAGAAATGGTTTGTCGACGACGGTTGCCGATTCTGCACCGTGCGGCGTCTCAACCTGTAGCGTCGTCCCGTTTGCCGATAGACCTACCGGTACCATTGCAAAACCAATATTCTTTTCTAAACGGGGCGAATAGCATGCAGAGCTGACGAACCCCACACGTTGGTTATCGTGGTGAACAGGAAACGCCTCCGGCATGGAGCCGTCGTTATAGGATCCCAAAGATTCGCCTTCGATTTCCACACCAACGAGTTTACGATCCACGCCTTCGTCACGGATCTTTTGGAGTGCAGGTTGGCCAATAAATGGTGTTTCCTGATCGATTTCGCGGTTGAGCCACGGGTAGTGGAAGGCGACTTCAAATGGATTGGTATCCAAGGTCATATCTGCATCGTACGAAAGAATGCCGGCTTCCATACGGTTGATGTGTACCGGCCCGGTGACGCGCATCCGGTATGGCTGGCCGGCCTGCAATACGGTCTGCCATAACTGGTCAGCATATTTGCTGGCTTCCTCAAGGTAGATCTCGAAGCCACCCACGTTAGTGAATCCCGTTCGGGACACGACCACGTCCATACCGTCCAGTTCGTACCGCTTTGACCAGTAATGTCGCATGTCGCGAATCGATTCACCAAATAGGTCAACCATCACCTCGGTGGCCTTATTACCTTGCACCTGTACCGGGCCAACATCGGCTTCTTTCACTTCGACGTCGAGTCCGGTCCAATGGGCGGTCGCTAGCGCCCAGGCAAGAAGTGTCGCCTCCGCGGTAGAAAACCAGAAGCGTTGTTCACCGACACGCAGCAGAATCGGATCGGAGAGGATACCGCCGTCCTGGGTGGTGATAAGAGCGTATTTACACTGGTTCACCTCCAGGTTGCTGAGGTCGCGCAGGGTGAGCATATTGGTAAGTTCGAAAGCATCTGGACCGGAAATTTCCACTTGGCGTTCGGCGCCGACATCCCAGAGAGTGACGTCATTTACCAGGGCCCAGTATTCTTCTACTGGGTCGCCGTAACGTCGCGGGTGGTATTGGTGATTGACGACGCTGTAGGCTTCCACACCGTGTCGACCGGCTGCATGAAAATAGGGCGACTTTCGAATCCGTGTGTACATGAGCATTTCGGGTTGCCGTTTCATGGCTACCTTCCCTCCTCAAGGACGGAATGGCATCACGTCCTCCTATATAAAACATGTTGTGTTATATACAACAATGTGGTGAGAGTCTAACCGTCCGCCATATGCCACACAACGGGTTAGCCAAAAAATCCAACGACACGCGCCGTCAAATGTTGACTTTTGACAACTATGTCTTGCCGAAGTGTTAGCCATCGGTTAGCGTGAAATTACATTTAGAGCTTGTGACAACGGTCACGATAGCTCGGTGGCCGCAGCTACAGGCTATGTAGCACGTGCGACGTCAGGAGGCGCCATGCCGAATCGCTTACTTCTCAAGGCTGCCAACAGTGAAAAACTCGAAGCCTTTGCCACAGGGAACCGACTCACTCGTCCACTGGTGCACCGCTACGTTGCCGGCTACACCGTAGAGGACGCGTGGAAAGCAGCAGAAGATCTCAAACGTGACGGCATCGACGTCAGCCTTGATCTCCTTGGCGAATCTGTCGATGACATCAACGAGACTGAAGCCGCTATGCAAGAATACCTGGAGGCAATGGAGGATCTGGGCAAGGTCTCCCCCGGCGCCACAATAGCCATCAAATTATCGCAGCTTGGCGTCTTTGTTGACACTGAGCAGTGTGCTAAGAATCTGGAAGATCTATTGCGTGCCGGTGAGCAGTACGACGTCGGCATAGAAGTTGATATGGAACATAGCAGCGCTGGCAGACCCACGCTGGAAATTTTCCGAGAACTGCAACCGCAATTTCCCCAAGCCCGCCAGGCCTTTCAGGCCTACATGCGCTCTACATTAGCCGACCTGATGTCGTTCAAAGACATTAAACCCCGGATTCGACTGGTCAAGGGGGCCTTCGATGAGCCGGCGTCGGTGGCCATTCAAAATGCTGACGAAGTGACGCAGCAATATAAATACCTTTCCCGCTGGGCTCTAGAAAACTTGCCTGATCCGGCGTTCGGCACCCACGATGACCAGTGCATCGACTACGTCAAACAGGTTGCCAATGAGCTGGGTTTGGGCCGGGAGGATTTTGAGTTTCAGATGTTGTACGGCATCCGGCGGGAGCTGCAACAAGAGCTAGTTAACCAAGGGTATCGGGTGCGGGTGTATTTGCCATACGGGGATCGTTGGTACCCCTACCTGATGCGCCGCATGGCCGAACGTCCAGCAAACCTACTGTTATTCCTGCGGTCACTGGTCGGAGGCTAACGGCAATATTCCGCACTGGGTTGCGAAAGGAGACGCCACCATGACAATGCCTACCGTGGGTATGACCGGAAATTTTAAAGTCCCCAAACCAGCAAATGAACCGCCGCGCAGTTATGCGCCTGGATCGCCTGAGGCCAATGCGGTACTGCATCGTATCCAAGAGCTTTCCCACCACGTACGCGAGCTGCCCCACGTAATCGGTGGCCAACGCCGAATGACGGAGGAAACCTGGGACGTCGCTGCCCCACATGACCACCATAACGTCATTGCCCGGATGGCCACCGCCGACGAGCAGTCAGTCCGGGATGCCATTGATGCAGCCTTGGCCGTCCAAGACCAGTGGGCCGCTATGCCCTGGTGGCATCGGGCGGCAATATTTCTGCGTGCTGCCGACCTAGCCACCGGAAAATATCGGGATGAGCTGGTAGCCACTACGATGCTTGGTCAATCGAAAACCTTCCACCAGGCAGAGATTGAGGCAACATGTGAGGTCGCAGACTTCTTTCGGTACAACGCCTATAACGCCCAATCAATCTACTCGGAGCAACCCCAAGCACTACAAGGCGATACCACCTACCTTGACCATCGCCCGCTTGAAGGGTTCGTATTGGCCATGACGCCGTTTAATTTCACGGCCATTGCCTCCAACCTGCCGGCAACTGCTGCTTTGATGGGAAACGTGGTGGTGTGGAAACCGGCTGAGAAGTCCGCCTATAGTAACGCGGTGCTCATGGAATTATTCGAAGAGGCTGGGCTACCGCTCGGGGTTATCAATCTCGTACATGGCTCCGGCGAATTGGTTTCAGATGTGGCTATGGCTCACCGTGATTTTGCCGGACTATCCTTTACGGGTTCAGCCGAGGTGCTTCAGAGTCTGTGGCAGAAATCGGGCAAAAATATTCATAAGTACCGCTCCTTTCCGCGCATTGTTGGCGAATCCGGAGGAAAAAACGCCGTCATCGCTCACCCTTCAGCCGATGACGATGCCGTACGGGTCGCGCTGATTCGTGGCGCCTTCGAGTACCAGGGGCAGAAATGTTCGGCTGCCTCGCGGGCGTATATTCCCGCTTCAATGTGGCAGCGGATCAAAAATGATTTGGTGACGACGACGCAAACACTTCCCGTTGGGGATATTGCCAGCCACGAGACGTTTATCGGCGCGGTCATTGATGAGGCCGCGCTGCGCAAGCATCAACGCGTCATTGATGAGGCCAAAGCACTGGATAGTCATCAGCTACTGGTTGGCGGCACAGTTGATGACACAAAGGGCTGGTTTGTGTATCCCACCATTTTCCAAACCACCGATCCCTACGCGTTCACCATGGAACAAGAGTTTTTCGGCCCCATCCTAACTGTCTACGTCTACGAGGACGACGACTGGGAGGACATGCTGAACCTGGTGGATGGGTCGACCAATTATGCGCTAACCCAGTCAATTTTTGCCCGAGATCAGGCGGCCATATCGCAAGCGTTATACCGGCTACGCTATACAGCTGGGATGACCTATATTAATGACAAGCCAACCGGTGCGCTGATGGGCCAGGTGGCCTTTGGTGGTGGACGGGCATCGGGTACAAATGACAAGACCGGGTCCAAGATTGCCCTGCAGCGTTGGATCAGTGGTCGATTTGTGCGGGAGAACTACTCACCGGATTTGGACTGGCGTTACCAGTACATGGAGTAAAGCGCTGCAGTATCGCTGCTCCCCCGTTGCACTAATTAAACCAGAGACCCGATTTAAAACCAGAGGCCCCGGTGAAAATACCGGGGCCTCTGACACTCATCACTCACACCTTGAAGAGGTAGTTACTACTCTAGGAAATCTTGTTTGAGAAAGGCTTGAGAAATCCTGGGTAAAGGCTCAGAGTATTTGGGCCAGAGACTGGGCAAGGAAAAGCCCCGGCCGGTAAATTTTGACAGTCTACGAAAACCGGTCGGGGCTTATATATCACTCACACCTTGAGGTAGTTCCAGCATAAACATATGGAACTTGAGTTCCTCCGAAAATTGCCTGTTGAATTCCTGTGAACTTGAAAAAGAACTACACGTGATGGTTTGCGATGTAGTCTCGCAGTGCCTGGGCGTCGACACCCATGTCCACGGTGTGCTGTTCAAGCTCCAGTAACTGGGCGAATTCGGGCAATAGTTCTGGTTCGAAACCAAGGGCTTCGTTGACGATATCACCAAACTTTTCGGGTTTGGCGGTCTCCAACACTAGCATCGGGTGGCCGGGACGCTGATAGCCGCGGGCCACCGTCACGCCGTCGGCGGTATGCGGGTCAATTACCACCTCAGATTTTTCATACACGGCCCGGATGGTAGCCACCCGATCCGCGTGGCTCGAGGTGCCCGACACCATGCCGAATTGTTGTTGGAACCGCGCCTGGTATTCGGACAGGTCCAAGGCTCCGGTGGCGTCCAATTGACGCCAAGCTTCGGCGAGTTGCTCTTGGTCCTGATCTAACACCAGGTAAATGAAACGTTCCAGATTGGAGGCCTTGGAAATATCCATCGACGGCGAAGACGTGGCCAGGGTGTTGTCGGCTGAGCGTGGCTCATACTTACCGCTGCGGAAGAACTCATCCAGAACGTTATTTTCGTTGGTGGCCAGCACCAAGGTGTCGATGGGTAGCCCCATCTGCCGGGCTAGTTGACCGGAGAAAATATTGCCGAAATTTCCCGAGGGCACAGCAAATGAAACGCCGAAACCGTTGCGCTGTTCAGCCGGGATGCCCTGGGTGACGCGCAGCCAGGCCCAGAAATAGTACACGCACTGTGCAATGAGCCGGCCCAGGTTGATTGAGTTGACGGTTCCCAGGGAATTGGCGGCTTTGAATTCTAGGTCGCCGTTGAGTTCTTTGACCAACTGTTGGGCGTCATCAAAGACCCCTTCGACGACGATGTTATGGACGTTGTCATCGGTCAGTGTGTACATTTGTGCCCGCTGGAACCGCGACATGCGGCCCTTTGGCGAGAGCATGAACACACCAATATTGGGTTTGGACCGGAACGCGTATTCAGCTGCAGAACCGGTATCGCCCGAGGTTGCGCCCAGAATGTTGAGGGTTTGGCCGCGTTGTTGCAGCACGTAGGGTAATGCTTCGCCCAAGAACTGCATGGCCATGTCTTTGAAAGCCAGGGTGGGGCCCTGGGAGAGGTCAACCAGGGCGGTCATCTCATCGATGGGCGTCAACGGCACGATCATATCGGCTTTGAACTGGTCGCCGTAGGCTGCCTGGCATAGTTGGGCCAGATCTTCTCGTGGGATATCGGTCCAGTACAGCCCGATGACTTCGGTGGCCAGTTCGGCGTAGCTGAGGTCACGCCAGGACTCGATGGTTTCGGCATTGACGGCAGGAATGGTTTCCGGCACGACCAGCCCGCCGTCCGGGGCAAGGCCTTCGAGTAGCACATCAGAGAAGTTCGACGGCGTCATACCGCCGCGGGTGGATATATAGCGCATAACGTTAGCCCTCGCTGATCAGGTCGCGGACTTGGATGACTTCGTCACGGCCTGGGCCAACGCCCACCCCGGAAATGCGGACCCCGGCCAGTTCTTCAAGGGCTTTGATGTATTGCTGGGCGTTTTCGGGCAGATCTTCGAGGCTACGGGCACCCGAAATATCTTCGTGCCAGCCCGGGAAGTATTTATAAATGGGTTTGGAGTGGTGGAAATCGGTTTGGGTCATCGGCATGGCATCGTGGCGGACCCCATCGACGTCGTAGGCAACGCACACCGGGATCTGATCAATGCCGGTCAGCACGTCCAATTTGGTAACGAAGTAGTCGGTGAACCCGTTGATCATCGCCGCGTGACGGGCCATGACGGCGTCATACCAGCCGGTGCGGCGCGGACGACCGGTGTTGACACCGAATTCGCCGCCAGTGGTGCGCAGCTGATCACCAACTTCATCGAAAAGTTCGGTGGGGAATGGTCCGGCCCCCACGCGGGTGGTATATGCCTTGATAATGCCAATGGTGCGGGTAAAGCGAGTTGGACCAATGCCGGCACCAACCGAAGCGCCTCCGGCAGTTGGGTTCGATGAGGTAACAAACGGGTAAGTGCCGTGATCGACGTCTAAAAACGTGGCCTGGCCGCCTTCCATCAGAACCACTTTGTCGTCGTCGAGGGCTTCATTGAGCAATCGGACCGAGTCAACGACCATCGGGCGTAGCCGTTCGGTGAAGTCCTGGAAATATTCGACAATCTCATCGACGGTAAATGCCCGGCGGTTATAGAGCTTGACTAGTAATTCATTCTTTTGGCGCAGTGCACCTTCAATTTTTTGGCACAGAATGGACTCATCGAAGAGATCTTGGACGCGGATGCCCAGGCGGGCGACCTTGTCCTGATAGGTAGGACCAATGCCGCGGCCGGTGGTGCCAATGGCGCGTTTACCCAAAAAGCGTTCGGTGACTTTGTCTAAAGTCTGGTGATATGGCGCCACCAGGTGCGCGTCAGCAGAAATACGCAGATGTGAGGTATCGTGCCCGCGAGCTTCCAGGCCATCAATTTCTTCAAAAAGTGCTTCGAGGTTAATGACGACGCCATTACCGATTACCGAGGTGGCTTGTGGTGACAGAATTCCGGCGGGCAGCAGTTTGAGTTCAAACTTTTCGCCATTGACGACTACGGTGTGACCGGCGTTATTTCCGCCATTTGGTTTAACGACGTAGTCAACACGACCGCCGAGCAAGTCGGTTGCTTTGCCTTTGCCCTCGTCGCCCCACTGGGCACCCACGATTGCGATTGCTGGCATAAAATTTCATCTCTCCCAAGGTGACCGGACAAACCCGGCCCACAACATAGAAAGGTTCTCGTACCCAGCACGCTGGTTTTGGGTCGAGAACAGTTACAACCAGAGTTTACCAAATCACAGTGCATCCCGATGTTTGCGAAGGCACGTCGTCGTAATTCAGCACGACCAGAAGGACTGTTTCGCTGCAGGAAAACACGACGCTCAACCCCACGATGACTTTCCACAAAATTTTCTGGCAGCCGATCAGCACAAGCGCAACGTGGTGCAGATCGTATACGACTTTGCCCTGAGCCACATTGCCGCAAGCACCTACGTCAGCCTGTGAGCTACCACACCTTTTTTGTGAAATACCAGCCAAGAGACGCTCCTGCCAGCCCACTTCAGACTGCGCGACCGCACAGCTTCGTATATGATTTCTCCCAGCTTCACTCTTGCCGTGAAACAGCTCACCACACGGCGTGCGCTGGGGTATGAACTCTTCGTGCCGGTCAGCGCATAAGCACCTCGAGCACTAAGGAAAACTCATCATGGAAAAACTGATTCGCGGTCTGGCCCGGGTGCTTGCCGTGCTGTCAGCGGTCGCCATCGTGGCAATGGTTATTGCCATCGCCATTGATGTTTTCGTGCGAAATATTACGGGCGCCTCCTTGCCCGGCATGATCGAAATCGCCGAAACCTCGATGGTCACCGCCGTCGCCTTTGGATTGGCCTGGGCCGGTGTCAACGGTGAACACGTTGCCGTCACACTACTCACCGACCGCTTTAACGCCACCTGGGCAAAGATTATCAATGTCTTCGTATGGGCGCTGGCCACCTTCTACACAGCGTGGTTGTCATACGCCAATATTTTGAATTCTATCCAGTCCACTAAAGCCGGAGAGATCCGGTTCGGTCTGGTGCAATGGCCGATGTATCCGATGCGCTGGGTACTTACCATCGGTTTTATCTCCTTGCTGCTGGTCTCACTGGTCAACCTGTACCGGTCGCTAACCAAACGCGAACCAATGGGCTTCGCCGATGAGGTTGAAGCCGCCCTGGCTGATGAAGCGTTGCAAGACACAGCCCCTAGCAGTACGACCTACGACGCCGCAGATAACGCAGAAGGAGAGCATAACTTATGACCGTTGGTGCTGTCATTGCAATTGTTTTGATACTCATGCTCGCCCTGCTACTGCTGCGGGTGCCAGTTGCTGTATCGCTGGGTGTCTCCGGTGCGCTGGGGTTGGTTGCCCTACGCGGTATCAACCACACCACCTTAGAGCTGGGAGCCACACCGTTCTCTGAAACCGCAACCTTTTCGCTAACGATTATTCCCATGTTTATTTTGATGGGGATGTTTGCGGTGCGAGCCAATGTCGCCGACTACGTTTTCAAAATCGCCGACCGTATTCTGGGCCGGTTTCCAGGTGGGCTGGGTATCGCCACGGTGGCGGCCTCGGCCGGCTTCTCGGCAGTATCGGGTTCATCAATCGGTACCGCAGCCACCATGGCACGGCTTTCGGTTTCTGAGATGCGAGCCGCCGGGTATCCGGCATCAATGGCCACCGCGTTGGTGGCTGTCGCCGGAACGCTAGGTTCGATGATTCCGCCGTCGACATTTTTGGTCCTGTACGCGATTCTGGCGCAAGTCTCCGTCGCCGAGATGCTGGCCGCCGGGATCGTTCCGGGTATCTTGTCTGCCATAGCCTATATCGTGTGGATTATGTATACCGGTTGGCGCATGCAGCGCGATAACCAGGTGGTCAACGAGGCCGACAGCGTGCAAGGCGCGCTAACTGAAGCATCCGGGATCGCCGCCCAACAGCGGGCTAAAACTCCGCTGGGACAACTGCCCTGGCGCGGTCTGGTCTACATCATTATTCTGTTCGCCATTGTCTTAGGCGGTATGTACTCAGGGATCTTCACTGCCACCGAATCCGCCGCATTTGGTGCCATCGCAGCGGTTATCATTCTGCTGGTTGAAGTGCGTAAAGAAGGGTGGAAAGGCATCTGGGATGGGCTAACCACTGCCCTGCAAAATACCGCGTCAACCACCGCCATGGTGTTTTTCATCGTGATCGGCTCAGGCATTTTATCCTCGTTCTTTATCGCAGCACGGGTACCAAATATGATCACCGAAGCCGTGTTGTCCTGGGATATGCCCGCCCGGTTAGCGATGCTGATCCTGCTGCTGAGCCTGATCCCATTGGGCATGGTATTGGAATCGTTATCACTGCTCATGATTTCTGTTCCATTGCTTTTGCCGGTTGCTCTGGAATTTGGTTTCGAGCCGATCTGGCTGGGCATTTTGATCGTCAAATTCATTGAAATCGGGATGGTCACCCCACCGGTGGGTATTAATGCTTTCGTCGTTGCCGGAACCACTGGCATCCGCTCAGAAACAGTTTTCCGGGGCATCATGCCGTTCTTCGTACTCGATTTGATACTGATCGCCGTCTTCTACTTCGTGCCTGATCTCGTCTTGTATCTGCCGAGTCTGGTGCAACACTAGGAAGGTATCTCACCATGAAACATTTCACTCGCCTGGCCAAAGTTGCAGCAGCCGGTGCGGCCGCGTTGCTGGCTCTAACCGCGTGCGAAGAAGGCATCGTTGAAGGCGCTGATAACTTCTATTTCACCGTTGCAAATGGTGCGCTTGAAGGCACCCAGCACGCCATGATCGCCGAGGAATACTATGACGCCGTAGAAGAAGCCAGTGATGGGCGCATCGAATTTGAGCGCAGCTCATTTGAAGCGACCTGCAATATGGACGAAGTAGCCGACTGTGTTCGGGATGGTCGTGCCGATATTGGTATTACTGTCACCGATTACACCCCACACCTGTTGCCGACGCTATCGGTTATGTCGATTTCGTTTTTGAATAACGACATCCAGGCCTCAGTTGAGGCCCTGTATGATCTGCACACCAACTATGAACCCGCCATGGCACAGCTGGAGCAAAACAATCTGGAATACATTGGTGCCTGGCCGGTGGGTGCGTTATTGATCGGTGCTGACCAACCCATTGATGATTACGAGTCACTGCAGGGCCTGAAAGCGCGTGCTGCCGGTCCGGTGACCCAACGTACTTTGGAAACCGCAGGCATCAACGTCAATGCGATTACCGCCGCGGAAACCTATGAGTCTCTACAGCGCGGGGTTATTGACTCGGTGGCGGCGTCCTTGGACTTCGGGGTCAACTATCAGGTCACCGAGCAGCTGCCCTACTGGGCTGATCCGGGAGTCGGACAATACACCGCTTATGGCATGTGGTGGAATAAAGCATCCTATGATTCCTTGACCCCAGAACTTCAAGACATTGTCGATGACGTAACCCGCGAATTCAATGATGGACGAATCATCGAGATTTCCAATGCAGAGCTCGACAATATTTGCCAAGGCATGCTGGATTCTCCCGACGTCAAAGACTTCTCTTCCTGGCCTGAGGAAGAAACCGAGAAATGGCGTGATGAGGCCGGTGAGGAAGCCGAAGAAGCCTGGCTACAGATCATGGATGATTATAACTTCGACGACGCCGATGCCTACCTTGACGAATACAAAGCAGCCTACGAAGACCACTCATCCGAGGACAACCCGGTGGATGCCGGAATCGCTTGTGCGGATAAATGGCAGGAACAACATAACTAATTTCTTATAGGTTTTGTTCCTACAGGGGCTTCCGGGGCCAAGCCTGGAAAAGGACTGAGCTGTTCGAAAGCGTAACCGGCGTTGAACACAGTGTTCTCGTCATGGGCTTTGCCAATAATCTGTAACCCCACCGGAATTGGGCTGCCCGTTTCCGGAGCAGGCAAAGCAAGCACCGGACACCGGTTATTGATGTTAAAAGGTACGGTCATATGTGCCTGCCAATAGTGGTCAAGCCGCACCGTTTGGCCTTGCGCGTTTTCAAACGACAAACCATCCAAATAGGAGGCTTCGGCGTGCAAAGCAGAGACGGCAGATACTGGTGCGATCAGCACCTCAACATCCGCCAACTGTGCTGCAAGGTCATGTTGGATTTGATGCTCAGCGCTGAGTGTCTCCCATAATGTCATCTTTTGGGCGGCGCGTTGCGAATCCTTGAGGAACTGGCGCGTATAATCAGCTGCTTGCCAGTCATATTGATCAAGGACTTCTGACATAGAACCCGCCAAAAGGTGACCGAAGTGGCCCATGGTGATATCTCGAATATGCGCCGATGACCACCCCAAATCAATCTCGACGACGTCGGCTCCGGCAGCTTCAAGGAGCTTCCGGGTCTGTTCAATCGCCCGCGAGTCCAAAGCTAGCGGTGATTGATCGCTTAAAGTTTTTGTTCGTGTGAGTTTTATTTGGGTTATTTACTTGCTCGCGGCATGTCGATTCAAAGCGTTATAGATCGTTTGCCTTGATACTTGGAATTGTCTGGCGATCTCCGTTTTGGGATGCCCGAGTTCCACTAACGCTTTGACTTGCTCTATATCGTCGTCGCTGAGCGCCGGCTGCTGGGCATACTTTCCTTTGGCTTTGGCAAGAGCGATCCCCTCAGCCTGGCGTTCTTTAATGCGTCGGCGTTCAAATTCGGCAAACGCCGCCAGGATACCCAGCATTAGTGAGTCCATTGGGGACGCCCCGTTTTTGTCCACGGTGATGTTCTCGTTGACGAACTGAACGGCGGCACCCTTGTCGGTAATTTCCGCGACAATGTTGTATAAGTCGCGCGTATCGCGCCCGAGCCGGTCCATCGAGGCAATCCGCACAGTATCGTCATCGCGAATGTACTCCAACAACTCTGCTAACGCTTGACGCTTGGCTCTAGACTTCCCACTGATCTTGTCGGTAAAAACCTTGTTGCACTCCCCCAGCACTTCGATTTGGCGTTGCGGGTTTTGATCTGCGGCACTAACTCGGACGTATCCTACAACTTGTCCACTCACGACTAAGACCTACCTTCACACATGTGTAAAAACACTGATTTGCAACCTGCGTTTACAGCATACTCTCGTCAGCGTTTCCGGTGTGTAAAAGGGTATACCCTCTTTTACGCGAGCGTCTATCCGCCTTGGTCAGCTCCGGAACTCTAAGTGGCGCATTTAGGTAGCAACAGTTAGGTGACAGGCAGGTCGCCACATGAAGCAGCGAAAAACCGCCAAACGAAGTTGAAAGTCACACTTGACCTACTCCGCCATGCGAAGTCACTGAGTTGATTCGCTAGATCGTTTGATTATCGGTCGGAGCAGTAGAAAATAAAGAGTCAATGAAACTGCGGCGCCGATTGCGCCTCCTGCTGTGAATAGGCGCGCATTGTGCCACAGCTCGTATTTGGCAGATTGCCCTAGATATTCATAAGTCGTGAGGTGTGCAGAATGGTCGCTGGGGTTATGGATGGGTTCGACGCCTAACCAGAGCCAGCCAATAGCCATAAGGGCGCCAAAGACTGCCACTGCGAACATGAGCCAGCGTATGAATCGGGTCAACTGGTCTTGGGTCATTGTCGGCACCTACTAACTCGGTGTGATGTTGGCTAGTTTTTCGCGCAAGCGGCTCACCCTATCGGCGTTCTTGGTGAAGTTCGCAGCTAATGCTTCGTCTTGGGTCAGGTCTCGTTGCAATTGAGCGTCGTGGCGCAAGATGTCCTCGTGCTCTTCCAGCACAGTTTCTATGAGGATAAGTTCATCAAGGGACAGGTGCAGTGTGATCGGATTTTGTGTAGACATTGCTTCCTCTGGCTCATGTGTCCTTGGTTTCCCTGTTATGCTTCTTCGATTTCGACGGTAAGACCTACAGCGTTTTCCAGGCTCAGTAAGTCATTACCGGGATAATGTGGGTCTTCTTCGAGCTGATCAAGTATGTGCATCGCTTCTTGCCACCCTTCTATGGATGCTCCATCATCGGGTTTGGGGAACCAGGTACGCACAGTTTCCATGACCACTTCCCAATCGTGGTGCTCAACGGTGGTGTCGGTGTGAATATCGGTTACGCGGTACATAAGGGTCTGCATGACATGCTCCTATAGATCGAACAGTGGGTGAATTATGGTTGGCGTTCGTTGTCGGGTAGAACTAGATTCCCTGCCCTGCTTGTACTTCCTATTCTATGCCCTAAAATAGGGCATATCAAGCGGGGGTGGTGATTTCTTTTGCCTAGTTCTTGCGCGTTGTTGACGTTAAACTACTGGTGACGTTGACTGCAGTGCCTACGGGTATCAAATCCACGATCACTGTCTGCTCCTAGTCCACCGGGTGCCGCTGCATGTATTCCTCTAACGCTTCGTGCAGTAAGTCCTGGATACTCATACCGGACTGCAGCGCGTACATCTTCAGCTCGTCTTTAAACTCTGCGGTGGTCCGCGCGCTGAGGTAGGTGTTCAGCGGATTTTCCGGTGTTCGCATGGACTCTGCAACACTGCGATGCTCGGGTTCCTCAGCTTCTCGCTTGGCTGCTCGCGTGGCTAATTGTTGGGTCAGGCGGTGGTGGTTTGCGCTCATTCCATGACCTCCAAGAGTTCGTCTGTAACAACTGAGTAGTCGTAGAAAATATCCGGGCGCAATCCAAAGCTGTTTTGTATCGCTTGGCGGTCCCCTATGGCATGACTAAATACAGGGATCACTGAATTGTTACGCAAGAACTTCACAGCGGTTTTATAGGCCACCGTCTGCTTATTCGCGCGGGTGATTAATGCAGCGTGGGGTACGTCGGCGGGAATACTGGCGGCGGTGGCTAGCATTCTGTCGAGGTCTATGACTGCTGGCGAGGAAGGCAGGATCACAAAGTCCGCTGCCGCGATTGCTTCGTCTATGACTTTTGGGTGTCCTGGTGGGGTGTCAATAAGGACATATGCGGCGCTGGTGTTCCGTGGGCCGCGCTTCAAACGTGCTTGATTCACAATCTCTACATCAAACGGTAGTGGTTGGCCTGCCTCTGCTGCTTGTTCTGCCCAATCGGTCGCTGATCCCTGGGGGTCTGCATCCCACACGACGACCTCACGCATCCCAGCTAGGGCAGTAGCAATGCAGATCGTAGAGGTTGTCTTGGCGGTCCCGCCTTTAGAATTCACGATCGCAATAGTCTTGGTCATAATGACTCCTGTTCTGATGTACTAGCTAGTGTACCCGAGGGTGCACATGTGCCCACGTGCAGTTGTGCACGTGGGCACATGTGCACAGATGTTATTTGTTCTGCACGTTGAGGTGTACGAGGTGGGCGGGTGATTCAAATGGGCCGACGAGAGCGGTTTTGTCGTAGGTCGCAACCTGCAAGCTAATCAGCTGGGCAGTTAGCCCTGCGTGTTCGGACCAGTCTTTGATCCATACGCCCCCGGGAGGGGTAGGCAGTCCATAGGCTAGGAGATTCACACTAAGCACCTCGTAGCCTTCCTCGGTAATGAGATAGAGCAAGCTGCGGTGATGATCGTATGCCAGATAACCGGTCAACTGAACATCTTGACCGAAGCGCAAGCTGGTCTCGTCGGTCAAATAAATTGGCTGGTGCAACATAGTTTGCTTCCTTCCCTTGGTGGTGGTTGGGCTGGAACTGGATTCCCTGCCCTGCTTGTACTTCCTACTCTATGCCCTAAAATAGGGCATGTCAAGCGTGCGTGAAGATTTATTTTTGATCGCTCCTGCGCGCTGCAAGAGTTGTGGCCCTCCGGGTCTAAGTGTTTGTGCTGCTTCTAGTGGTCTAGTTGGCGGTACTCTTCAGCGGATATACCCTGACATGCCGCATGAGTGCGGCACTCAGTGGCGGCGGGGCGAACCTTGTGCAGCTCGACGGCTTTGGTTACAGGGCGATAGCTGTGCGCGGTGGTGTCAATGAACACTAGCGGCAGAAAAGCGTGATCCTCGATCCCTCTAACGTGGCCGTGGGTCCACTCCCAGCGGCAGTGAAGGTCGTTGTATTCGAGATAGTCCACTGGCTGTCCTGCGGTGTAATCGTGGATATGCATAGCTGACTTACCCCCTCACGAAGGTGCTGTGGCACTAGCTCACATGTGCACGTGTGCACGTGTGAGCTAGTGACTTGGTGTGGTTATTGGCTGTTGTTGCGATATGCGTAGGCGCTGGGCGAGTGGCACGACGCTACTGAGGTGCACTCCGTGTTCGCTGGGCGGATTTTGTGCAGTTCCACGACCTGCGTTTCAGGTCGGTAGTCGTACATGGTCGCGTCGATGCTCACCGTAGGGCAGTAGGGGTGGTTGTCAATCGCGACGATGTGGCCATGCTCCCAGGTCGGCCCGACTCCAATGGCAATGCTGGTGGAGTAGTAGTCAACTGCCTGGCCGATCGTGAGGTCTTGGATTTTCATGTAATACCTTCCCTTGGTGGTGGTTGGGCTGGAACTGGTTTCCCTGCCCTGCTTGTACTTCCTATTATATGCCCTAAAATAGGGCATATCAAGGGGGGTGATGATTCTTTTTGCCTGGCTCTTGCGCGGTGTTGACGTTAAACGACTTGCTCACCTGTGCACATGTGCACAGGTGAGCAAGTCGTTTGCGGGTTATGCTGTCACCGCTGGGGCTTCTTCGGTGATCGCGTCGATGATTTGGTGGGCGGTTTTCAAGACACGTGCGGCGGTTTCTTTAATGAGGTCGGTGTCTGCTTGGCTCCACTGTGCCACATAGCCGACACTGTAGGCTCTGGTGTCTAATCCCAGGGTTCCGGCGACGATATAGGCCACGCTTTCGGCTTCGGTCTCCTTGATTCCACGGTGCTCGATGTATTCGGCCTGGGTGATGCCTTCGTGCATGATCGCGTGGGCGGCTTCGTGGATCATGGTTTTCGCGGCCTGGGCCGGTGCTAGTTCGTCATGGATCGCGATTTTTTTGCTGCCGTCGGTAGTGGTGTAGCCGTTAGCGCCGGTGGTGATGTGCTCGGTTTCTACGGTCCAACCCTGGGCGGTAATGTAGTGGCGCACGGCGGCGGCGATGCCTTCGGTGTCCTCTCCGGTCAACTTCTGGGCTAGGG
>Ga0209487_1001485_pt1 | contig 19805 bp, 15 predicted proteins | sample Poulit2012_FD_187524 | JGI IMG/M metagenome (GOLD analysis project Ga0209487, IMG submission 187524) | Agricultural soil microbial communities from Georgia to study Nitrogen management - Poultry litter 2012 (SPAdes) (version 2) | ecosystem: Environmental > Terrestrial > Soil > Agricultural land...
GGGTGGTCGAAATCCACCAGTCCGACTGAAACGCCACCCAGGTGTGCGTGAATTGCTAAACCGGCAACATCTTTGATGAATGGCAAGTGGTCCAGGTTCTGGTCAGCGATCGCATAGTGCTCGTGGCGGCGCATCGGTTCCACCGGCAGATCGATATCGAGCATGGCCGCAAATTGCGGTGCTCGAGTGCCCGCTGCGTTGACCACCACATCGGCCTCGAGTCTTCGCCCGTCCGTCAGGCCTAAACCGGTGACTTGATTATTCTGTGTGAAAATCTGCGCTACTTCAGCCTCTTCCAGCCGTACACCGTGGGCGTGCGCTTGCTGTCTCACGCCGTCAAAAAATGCGTGCGGGTCAAGCCATCCGTCCCTGGGTGAGAGCACGGCGCCGGCTAGATCAGCAACATGGATGTCTGGGTATTGTTCGGCCAGCTGTTCGGGTTCGAACCATTCGGCTTCGACGCCACACTGGATTTGGGTCTGGAAATTCGATCTGAGATGGCCGATGTCATCTGGCCCGGAAATAAACAGGTACCCGTTGGGCTGCCATTGCAGGTCTGGTGCGGGCCGATCACCAACACTTGCCCACTGCTGCCAGTGCTGTAGAACCTCCAGGGTATATCGGGATAGTTGGATATTCTCTGGCCGGGTAAATAACTGGCGGATCCCTCCGGTGCCCCGTCCGGTGGCAGCGGTTGTATAGGTCAGATCGCGCTCTAAGATCAGCACATCGGACTGTGGGTCGAGGATTTTCAGGTGCAGCGCCGTCGCATAACCCACGATGCCGCCACCTATGACCAGAACTGTGCGGCCCGTCATGTGTTGGGCCCAAAGGCGTTTATGCAGCTGTGCATTTACATGCGCCAGCCGAAGGAGCGCATGCGACCTTCAATCGTCGGGCACGTGTCCACGACTACCTGAAGACCTGCGGCGAGCGCTTTGTCTACCGCCTCGGGACTATCGACGTCGAGTTGGAACCAGAGGGTTTGCACGTTTTTGCGGATGGCTTCGTCAACCACTCCTACGGCGGCTGCACCGTTGACGAAGATGTGGGCGACGTCGATGGGGTACGGGATTTCGGTGAGTCGCCCGTATGCCCGCTGCCCATTGACGGGTTCTCGGCGCAGGTTCACGGGAATCACGTGCATGCCGAGCTCTGTTTTCAAAAATGATGCAACGGGTTTGGCGACACGGTCTGGGTTATCGGTGAGTCCCACAACCGCCCAAGTGGCACCGGTTGTGCCGAGGAGAGTTTCAATCAACTTCGGATCATTTGCGGCCGCTGGCCGATGAGAAAGCTGTGTCATGGCACCACTATAGATACGTGATGCGCGTCACGTCCAGCGTGGTGATTTACCTTCTGAGCTTCAAACCGTATCCTTAGAGTTGGTAATTCTTCAGGAGGTATCGTGACCCATGTGGTGTATTCAACGCGGTTAGCACAGTTATGTGCTGCTACCGGCGTGGAAACCGTGTTTATTCCAAAACAACTTTGGGGTACACGACTGACCGATGCGTTCGGTGATGCCGAGGGCAATATTGCTACAGCGGATGGCATCGCTGAAATCGACTTTCAGGTGGTTCGCACCGGCACCGCCGACGGCGCCGTCATGGCAGCCGCCGGGTACCGGCACGCTGGTGGGCCACCGGCCGCGGTCGTGTTGGATGCGTCGGTCGACTTTCTCACCTCGCTGGATAATATTGGCCAGGCCGTCCGGGACAAACTGCCGATGGTCATCATTTTGATTCAACCAGACGAGAAGTTTAACGGTGTCAACGCCAATTGGGCGGGTCTCATTACCGGTGTTGGGGCGGTCGCTATCCCAGCCGGAGACGCCGAGAACGCCTCCCAGGCCATGGTCGATGTGATTGACGGGCTGAATAAGCAATTGCCGTCGGTATTACTGGTGGATCCCGAAAACCTCGACGTCGAACTGACGGATGAAGCCGAACCAGAATTTGAGGCACCCCGCACGGGTGCGGTCCCCCAGACCTCTCAGGTGGTGCGGGCCGCAAAATCTTTAGCGCAGGCCCGCTGGCCGCTCATTATTGCTGGCCGCGGCGCCCGCCACGCCAAATCCGCGATGGTCAGCCTGGCGGATACCACCGGTGCGCTCTTGGCTACGTCAGCCGGTGCGCACGGCCTCTTTGAAGATCAAGAATTCAATATCGGTACCCTGGGCAAGATTTCCACACCAACCACGGCGGAGCTCGCCCGCAACGCCGATGTCATTGTGTCCTTCGGTTGTGCTCTTGATGATTGGACGACCCGTGAGGGGAAGCTCATTGGGCCCAACACTGTGCTGATTCAGGTGGATATCTCTCCCTGGGCGGTGGGCCGTTTCAGTCCGGTGTCGCAGTCAATGATCGCCGATGCGCAAGCCGTGGCAACCTCGCTTGATGTTGAACTGGCCAAGCTGCTTTCCGAAGCGAAGACCGGCTATCGGACGGAGCAGACCCGCGAACAGCTCAAAACCAAGTACTGGAATTCACGCCCGATCCCCGAGCACCAGTTACGCGAAGACACGGTGGACCCGCGCGCGTTCCTGGATCGGCTCGAACAGGTGCTGCCAAGCCAACGCACCGTCATCGTGGATCAGTCCGCACAAGCCGGGTATGCGACCAGTTATCTGCGCGTCTTAGACCACCAGGGGTACATGTTTTTCCCTTCCGGTGCGGTAGTGGCCGGTATGGGGGCGTCTCTGGCCCGCCAAGACCGCATGGTCGTGGTGGTCACCCACCAGTCCGGGCTGATGGATTCACTCACCGATTTCCGCACCGCCGTCACCACTTTGCAGCGCGGCGCCCTGGTGGTATTCCAGGAAGAAGCGCCAGTGGTTGAAGTGGCCCGCTACTACGGGCTGCCGGTCCACGAGATCACCAGCCTGGATCAGCTCAACGAAGAGATGTTCAGCGACGGCGTCGTGGTCCTGGCGGTACAGCAGCAATAACACTCTGATCGCGAAGCTGATTGCGCCAGCCGGTTGAACCTGCTGGGGTTGCCCCTATGGCTCCTGTCCCACTTTCCATTCTTGACCGCGCAAATACCCGCATCACAGACGGCCAGACCGTTGGTGCCAGCCAGATTTTTGCGGAGGTCACTGCCCGTGCCCGGTATGCCGAAGACCTGGGGTATCGACGGTTTTGGGTTGCCGAACACCATTCGGTGCCCGGTATCGCCGGTTCAGCGCCCACCCTGCTCCTCCCCCATTTGGCTGCGGCAACATCCACCATCCGGCTCGGCACCGGAGGCATTATGGTACCCAGTCATCAGCCGTTTGTGATTGCCGAACACATCGGCACCCTGCAGGCCCTGTACGGTTCGCGTATCGATGCGGGATTAGGTGCTTCCGTGGGCTTTACCAAACCGGTGCGTGCTGCCCTGCAGCAGACCGCTGATGCCAAAGATTTCTTTCACGACGACGTCGACCGGCTCATCTCGTATTTGGATGGTACCGGTGAGATTACCGCTTACCCGCAGGATCGCTCCCAAACCCAGCTGTACATGCTGACCGGCGGCGGCTCCGCTAGCTTTGCCGCTACCCGGGGTGCCGCACTGGTGCTGGGTGGCCCAGCGGTGACTCGTGGTTTGCACACCACGGAACAGCCCAATGGGGTCACGGCGGAGTATCACCGGCATTTTGTGCCCGCACCACAGCGCAACCAACAGCCGTATGTGATTGCGTCGATCAATATTGCGGTGGCGAACTCGCAGGCGGAGGCGGCAGCGCTGGTGTTATCGGAAGTTTGGGCTCTGACCCGGTCGCGCAGTATTGGGGTTTTTCAACCGCTCGAAGATCCCGCGGTGATTCGTGACGCTGAGCCGTCTGCACAGCAACAACGGCGCATCGATCGGGCCCTGGCATCCACGATTTATGGGACACCCGAGCGCGTCGTCGGACAAATCCACCGGGTACTGGACTATACACAAGCCGATGAAATTATGGTCACCGGCAATATCTGGGATCCGGCGGCGCAACGGGAATCTGATCGTCTGCTCATGGAAGCCTGGTTGGCGGGCTAAACCCCGAGCGGGCGGGTTGGGCGACCGCTCGTTTTTACAACAGACCACGGGCAGGTACGCCGGGTAACTGCCCGAGGTCTTGCTGTTGTACTACTGCGCGACTTTGGCACCGAGTTTGTAGCCTGCACCGACGTGGTTGTCTGGCAGGTGATCGCCGCGACCGAAGAGCTTATGGCGCAGCGTGCCGTCCGTGTATTCGGTCTTATACCGACCGCGTTTTTGGAGTTCCGGCACAACGTATTCCACAACGTCTTCGAATGTTCCGGGGGTGATGTGATAGGCCAGGTTGAACCCGTCAACATCGGTTTCGTCCTGGATGTTGATGAGTCCTTCGGCGACGGTCTCGCCGGAACCAATGAGGATCGGTCCGAAGCCACCAACACCGACCCATTCGGCAAGTTTCCGAACGGTCCACTCTTCGCCATCGCCGGAGGCTTTGCGGAACGTCTCGGCGGCCGATTGAATCGCATTGGATTCGATGTGACCAATGGGGGCGTCCAGATCATATTTTGCAAAGTCGGTGCCCATCCACCCGGACATGAGCGCCAGTGCGCCTTCGATGTCGGCGTATTGCGCCAGGTCGCGGTATTTTTCTTGGGCTTCCGCATCAGTTGCCGCAGTAATCACGGTCTGCATGCCGAAGATCCGGATGTCGTAGGGGTCACGGCCGGCTTCGACCAGCGCTGTGCGGGTCTTGGCAATAGACTGGCCCAGCAATTCGGCGGTCGGTGAGTTCAAGAACGTGGCCTCGGCGTGCTTGGCACTAAATTCGCGACCGCGAGTGGATGCTCCGGCCTGGTAAATGACCGGGGTGCGCTGCAGCGATGGTTCGGTCACCGCGGCACCCGGCACGCGGAAGAATTCGCCCTGGTGCCCGATATTGTGGACTTTTTCGAAGTCGGTGAACACACCGGTTTCGCGGTTGAATTGGACGGCGTCGTCTTCCCACGAGCCTTCTAACAGTTTGTAGATGACTTCCAGGTACTCATCGGCGTGATCGTAGCGGCGATCGTGTTCCATCTGATCGTCTTGGCCCATATTGCGGGCCGCTGATGGCAGGTAGCCGGTGACGACGTTCCACCCGACACGGCCTTCGGTCAGATGGTCCAGGGTGGCCAGTCGGCGAGCAAACGGGAATGGATGCTCATAGGAGGTGCCCGCGGTGACCCCGAAACCCAGATGTTCGGTCACGCCGGCCATGGCGGAAACCAGCAGGAATGGGTCATTGACCGGTACTTGTGCACCGGAGGTCAGGGCGGCGTTGGAGTTGCCGCCGTACACGTCATATGGGCCGAGCACATCGGCGATGAACAGGCCATCGAATAAACCTTTTTCTAGGGTTTTGGCTAGTTCGGTCCAGTACGAAAGTTTGTTGTAGTCCCGCGATTGATCCTGCGGGTGACGCCACAGACCGGGTGATTGGTGGCCGACACAGTTCATGTCGAAGGCATTAAAGAGGATTTGGCGTTTGGATGACACGATGACTTCTCCCTCCATCGGTTCTGGCGGTAGCACCTTCCCCGATGGGGTGGTTGCTGCGGCGTCGACGAGCCAGATCTCTCAGCCGCTCTGGATGGTTACAGCCTTTATCTAAACATAACTGTGATCGACATTGCCAATTTTTATTTCGCACCGTGACGCCGATCGAGCTGACGTCGACGTATGCTCAAGAGGCGAATTATGAGAAAGGCAACAATATGAGTTTGAGGACTTCGGGGCAGCAGCCGGTAAAACTGGCAAAGTCGCTGACCAATATCGATGCGCTGGCCCTTGGGTTTGGTGCAATGATCGGCTTCGGTTGGGTGGTACTCACCGGTGGCTGGATTGAAAATGCTGGCACGCTGGGCGCGGTTGCTGCCATTGTTGTGGGTGGCGCCATCATGGCCACGGTGGGGCTGGTCTATTCAGAGCTCACCTCGGCCATGCCGCTGGCAGGCGGCGTGCACCAATACGTGTTGCGCGGGCTTGGTCCGCGGTTCGCGTTCATTGGTTCATGGGCACTGGTGGGCGGCTATGTCACGATTGTGGCTTTCGAAGCCGTCGCGTTCCCGCGAACTGTGGCCTATATTTTCCCAGCCATTAACGCGGTGCCGCTGTGGGATGTCGCCGGGCACACCGTGCATTTGACCTGGGCGCTGATCGGGGTGATTGGCGGGCTAGTCATCACCTGGCTGAACGTTCGCGGCGTCAAACAGGCTTCAATTGCACAGAACTTCACCGTAATCTTTTTGCTGGTGGTTGGTGTCCTGATGATATTCGGGTCAGCAACGCGCGGCGAAGTTGTCAATATGGAACCATTCTTCACACCGGGCACCGCCGGATTCTTTACGGTGTTGATCGCGATTCCGTTCTTATTTATCGGTTTTGACGTGATCCCCCAATCCGCCGAGGAAGTCAACGTACCGGCTCGCAAGATCGGGCGACTGGTGATCATCTCGGTGGCGATGGCTACCGTCTGGTACGTCATGGTCGTGGTAACCACCTCCTCGGCCATGGGGGTGGACGAAATTGCCCAAACCGATATTGCGGTGGCTGATGCCTTCGGTGCACTGTTCAATTCACAACTCATGGCAAATATTTTGATTGCCGGGGGTATCGCCGGGATTCTGACATCGTGGAACTCCCTGCTGCTGGGTGCTTCACGCCTGGTCTACTCGATGGCTCGCACCGGGATGTTGCCAGCCTGGTTTGGCCAGCTGCACCCGAAGTACCAGACCCCAGCCAATGCCTTGTACTTCCTCGGTGGTTTATCTCTCGTCGCACCCTTTTTCGGTGAAAATATGCTCACCTGGCTGGTGGATTCTGGTGCACCTTCGATTATCATCGCCTACTTCATGGTTTCGGTGATTTTTATTGTGCTGCGCCGTCGCGATCCTGGCATGTCCCGCCCGCTGCGGATCGGTGGAGCCGGTCGCGGTGGCGAAATGATCGGGTGGTCGGCCATCGTCCTCACCGGCGTGCTATTCACCGTGTATCTGCCGGGTATGCCGTCAGCACTGGGGTGGCAGCCGTGGCTGATCTTTGCCATTTGGTGGGGTCTGGGAGCACTATTCTTCTTCCGGGTGCCAACCGGTATCAAACCGGGACCGGAGGCCGGCGAGGAAGTGCTCGCCGCCGTCACACAACGTCGTCAGGCGAAGGCCTCCCACTAAGCATGTGACGGCAAAATTTCCATTTTGATGCTGAATGCGTCTAAGATAAGGATTCGTAACCATCCAGAGCGACTGAGAGACTTGGCTCGTTGACGTCGCAGCAACCACCCCGCGGGGCAGGTGCTAATGCCAAGATGTCGATGGAGTGAAGCTTTCATGACGCATTCAGTATCAAGTCCTGCCGTGGCATGCCGAAATGTTGGTCGTGCCTTTGGTAGCAACGGATCCACCCGCCAAATCCTGACGGATATCAACCTGGAGATCGCCACCGGAGAGATCCTTTCAATTATTGGCGCCTCGGGCTCCGGGAAGTCCACGCTGCTGCGCGCACTGGGCGGCCTGGATGTGGGATTCACCGGCCAGGTGCTCATCGACGGTGCTGCGGTATCCGAATATGACGCCCGGTGTGCGATTGGGTTCCAAGAACCGCGCCTGCTGCCGTGGGCAACCGTGGCCGATAATGTCGCCCTGGGCCTGCCCGACGGGCTATCCAAAGCCGCCGGTCAGAGCCGTGTTGCCGAACTTCTGCGCCTGGTGGGACTGGAGCATGCGGCCGACCACCGGCCACGCGAAATCTCCGGCGGTATGGCACAGCGCGCCTCACTGGCACGTGCCATGGCCCGCGACCCAGAAATCCTGCTGCTGGATGAACCCTTCGGTGCGCTGGATGCGCTGACTCGCATCAACATGCAGCAATTGCTGCTAGATGTGCACGCACAAACCGGCACCACCACGGTCATGGTGACCCACGACGTCGATGAAGCCCTGCTGCTGTCGGACCGCATCATCCTGCTCGATGCCTCACCGCACACTCCGGGCGCCACGATCGCCAACATTTTTACACCACCGGTACCCCGCCCTCGCGCCAGCCACGACCCCGCACTGGTCTCCCTGCGGGAACAGCTGTTGAGCGGCCTGGGTGTACAACCACTTGCACCTTCGAAAGGTTAACCATGTCTTTTTCACGGAAAACTCTCACCGCAGCCGTCCTCGCCGGAGCGCTGGCACTGACCGCCTGCGCTGGCGAAAATGCGGAAGCCGAGGCTGGCGATGAGGCCGACACTCTGCGCATCGACTACGCCACCTACAACCCGCTGTCGTTGATCATTAAAGACCAGGGCTGGTTAGAAGAAGAGCTTGATGGCGACGTCGAATGGGTCTACTCGGCCGGTTCGAATAAGGCCAACGAGAACCTGCGGGCTAATGCCATCGATGTGGGCTCCACCGCCGGCTCGGCAGCCCTGCTGGCCCGCTCGACCGGTACCCCGATTCAAACCATTGATGTGGTGGGCAATGTGGAATGGACCGCCCTGGTGGTCGGCGAAGATTCCGATATCGCCTCCGTGGAAGACCTCGAAGGTCGCTCCGTTGCCGCGACTCGTGGCACCGACCCGTACTTCTTCTTGGTGCAAGCCATTGAAGAAGCCGGCCTTGAGCTGGATGATGTGGAAGTACAAAACGTCCAGCACGCCGATGGTTTCAGCGCGCTCAATAACGGTTCGGTGGACGCTTGGGCGGGCCTGGACCCGATCATGGCCGGTGGTGAAGACAGCACCGAATTCCTGTACCGCAACGTGGATCTGAACACCTACTCGTTTTTGAATGCCACCGAGTCCTTCATTGAATCCTCACCCGAGGTCGCCCAAACCGTGGTCGATACGTATGAGCGAGCACGCGCGTGGGCCCTGGAAAACCCGGAAGAAACCGCCCAACTGCTGGCCGATGAGGGCGAAATCGAACTCGACGTCGCCAGCATCGTCATTAAAGAACGCTCCGGTTTCGATATCAGCCCGGTGCCCGGTGACGAACAAGCTGAAGTGCTGTCGGCTATCGCCCCGATCTTTGTCACCTCCGGTGACGTCGACAGCCAAGACGATGTCGACGACGCGCTTAAGACCCTATTCGCCCCACAGTTCGCTGAACAGGCCAGTGCGGAGTAATCATGACGACGACTGAAACAACCCCCATCATCTCGGCACGGCTCGACCTGCCCGAGATCCAACAAACCCCCGGCATCCCACCGCGCGCCCCATCGAATCGAAGCGACAAAACCCGGTTGCTGGACCGCAAAGGTATCAAGCCGGCCGTCGGTTTCTTGGTGCCGATCGTGCTGCTTATTTCCTGGTGGGCCGTCACCGCAGCCGGCGTGTTCACCCCGGTCCAACTCCCCTCCCCGTCGGCCGTATTTGATGCGACCGTCGGGCTTGTGCAGCGTGGTGACCTGTGGTCTCACATCGGTATTTCCGTGCAACGCGTCCTGCTCGGCTTCGGCATTGGTGCGGTCCTGGGCATGGCATGTGGTGCTGTGCTGGGCCTATCCCGTTGGGCCGATGCCCTGTTGACTCCCAGCCTGGGCGCCGTACGTGCGGTCCCCTCGTTAGCCTGGGTTCCCCTGTTGATTTTGTGGATGCAGATTGGCGAAGACTCCAAAGTCACGCTGATCGCCATCGGCGCGTTCTTTCCGGTCTTCACCACCCTGTACGCCGGGCTGCAACACGTAGACCCGCACCTGGTCGAAGCCGGCCGCGCCTTCGGGTACAAAGGGTTCCGCCTATTCAAGACCATCCAGCTCCCAGCCGTGGTCCCGTCCATCTTCTCTGGACTGCGTTTGGCTCTGGCACAGGCCTGGTTGTTCCTGGTCGCCGCGGAGCTCATCGCCTCATCTATGGGGCTGGGCTTCCTACTCACTGACTCACAGAATAACGGTCGTACCGACCGGCTGATCCTGGCGATCATTCTGCTGGCCATCCTGGGCAAAATCACCGACACCCTGCTGGGTCTGGCAGAAAAACGTGCCATCGCCCGCTGGGCATAACACTCACACCAACTACGTTGACGCCGCACAGGTTTTGCTGTGCGGCGTCGACGTTTAATACGTCACAGCGTGCCACGGATCAATAGACTGCTGTGTAAAAGCACACGAGATGAGGGATCATGATTCGGCTCAGTGTCCTGGACTATGCTTCCATTGATGACGGGGCCAATGCGCACATGGCTATCGCGGCGACCGACCAGCTGGCGCTACGGGCAGAAGAGCTTGGCTACGAACACTTCTGGTTATCCGAGCATCACGGCTACGATTCCACGGCCTCCACCGCACCAGAAATACTGCTGGCACGGCTGGCCTCCATCACTCAGCGCCTACAACTTGGATCCGGTGGCATCATGCTGCCCAATTACTCGGCATATAAGGTGGCCGAAACATTTCTCACCATGAGCACCTTCGCACCCGGCCGGATTCACCTAGGCGTGGGGCGGGCGACCGGCGCGGGTCGGGACGAAACCATCGCTTTGAATGATGAGAAAGCACACCAGTTCCCATTTGAACGCAAAGTCGAGGATCTGTTGGGATTCCTGGGCGCGCCGCACGCTGACGCCAGCCCATATGCGGGGTTGCGGGCTCGACCACTCACAGAGCAGCCTCCCCAACCTTGGATATTGGGTTCCAGCGGCAACACCGCCGAGCTTGCCGCCCAGCACGGTATGGGATTCACCTTTGCACATTTCATCAATCCGGGGGCCAAAGGACCGGCGGCTGCTCAACGCTATCGTGAAGCATTCACGCCGTCGATTTTTGGCCAGAAGCCAGAAGTCATGGTGGCGGTCTTCGTTGCGGTCGCGGAGCATGAGGAACGCGCCCAACTGCTCGCCAAAGCCCTGCATCTGTGGTTGCTGGAAGCCCGCAACCCGGCTGCGCGTTTACCCACGGTGGATGCCGCTGAGCGTGTTGACCTCACCGATGCCCAGCGGGCGGCCATCGAGAAGAATGCAGATCGCATTATTGTGGGCACGGGTGACACAGTGTATGCACAGTTGCAGCAGTTAGCTGCAGATTATGGGACCGATCATGTCATGGTGAACCCCTACGTTCCCGGCGCGCAGAACCGGATCCGTGCGCTCGAATACCTGGCGGCAGCACAAGCAGGCAACTGATCTGACGGCTCGGGTTTTATCGTGTCCTACCCTCCCACGTAGGATCGAGCCATGACCACCTCAGCGATCACAACACAACGCCACACCGCCGTGGAGCAACTAGCCCCGGTGCTATCCGATGCCACACCCGTATTTGGTGTGGTGGATTTTAACGTTCTTGACCAATTGGTCGAACAGTTAGGTGAGATCTATCCGGAAGCATGGCTAACCCACACGGTTTCGGTGCAGACCATGCGTTTGCCCGGGGTATTAGAACATTTCCGGGCCCGCGGTCTGAGCGTTCACACGCGGTCTGAGGTGGAATATGAAATTGCCCGGCGCTGCGGCTACTCGAACGCAGAGATCAGCCACACCCCACCGGTGAAATCCCGCGAACAGTTGAGTCGCATTATCGACGACGAACTGAGCTTTTGTATCGAGAATTTTGCTGAACTCACCCGGGTGGATGAGTTACTGGCCGACCCCGACAATTACGCCGGCACCATCGGTTTGCGGGTGACACCGCAGGCCTCCGCGGACGATAACGCCACCGTGAACGCGCATTTGGGTATTGGTCTGCGAGATCACCGAAGAGATCTGATCGAAACGTTCCTGGAACGGTCCTGGCTCACCGAGTTGTATGTCAGTTTCGATACGCCACCGACCACCCTGCAACAGACCGCCGAACAGGTGTCCGCGGTGTATCAGTTTGCCGAAGACATCGAACATGCGGTCGGTGGGCAACGCATCCAACAGTTGCACTTCGGCTCCGGGTTATCGGGCAATGAAGTCTCCGATGACCTTCTGTCGTCCTTGGATAACCACCGGTTCGTGCACCAGGCCATGATCCCAGAACTCCTGGACCAGAAATACACGATCACCCGAGATTTTAGCGAGTTCCTGACCGCCAAAGCCGGCATGCTCCTGGCCCGGGTGGAGTACACCAAAGACCTAGACGACCGGATGATTGCCGTCGTCCACGCCGATGCCTTCCCGGACCCGCAGCACACCCGTATTGCCGCGTTTGATAGCGACGGCGTCCATAAAGACACGCTGCAGCACTACTACTATGATGTGGCCGGACCAACCGGCCTGGTTGCCCAGCGCGTCGAACTTCCGGAACTGGAAGAAGGCGATGTGCTGGCCATCCTGGATGTCGGGGCGACCGCTTTTAGCAGCACCAGCACGGGCACCACACCCGTCTACGGGATTCGCGGTGATGGGCTGCTGACCGAGTCCTCGGTGCTCAACCGCGGCAAGTCGATCCAAGATCAGACCGACGCTGCGGGCATCTACCAGCCGGCCAAACTCTTGCATTAGCCTTCACGGCATAATATGACGCCGTGATTTTCCATTTTTGGGCGAAATTGCCTAAAGTGATGTGCGTACCCATCCAGAGCGGCTAAGAGATCTGGCTCGTTGACGCCGCAGCAACCACACCACGTGCAGGTGCTACCGCCAGAACCGATGGAAAGGTTTCATTCTTGACGCAATCCACAGTTGACACCACCGACACCACTGCCACCTACCGCACCGGACTGGCCGCAGAACTCTTCGACGAGCAGTACGCGCACCTGCCCAACGGACTCCCCGGTCCCCTACCGCAGGCCATCGTTGATGCCGCAGACCCGGACGTCAACCCGGGCCGTGCACCAGACCAGGCCCATCACCGCACCGATGCCACCGGCAACCAGGTGGATGAAACCCACCGGATGGCCTACTGGGAGGCCGCCGGCCACCGCCTGCACTGGGACACCCCGTTTCAAACCATCCACTCCTGGACCAACCCCAACGCCGAAACCAAACACGGCCCGGTAGCCCGCTGGTACGAAGACGGCACACTCAATGTGGCAGAAAACTGCTTGGACCGCCACGTGCAAGCCGGTCACGGCGACAAAGTGGCCCTGTACTTTGAAGGTGAACCCGGCGACCGCCGCGCCGTCACCTACCAAAACCTCTTAGACGAAGTATCCCAAACCGCCCACGCCCTCACCGAACTAGGCATCGAAGCCGGCGACCGGGTGGTCGTCTACCTCCCGGTCATCGTGGAAACCGTGGTCATCGCCCTGGCCTGCGCCCGAATCGGTGCCGTCCACTCCCTGGTCTTCGGAGGCTTCTCCGCCGACGCCCTAAAATTCCGCGTGGAAGACACCGGCGCCAAACTACTGGTCACCTCCGATGGACAATTCCGGCGTGGCAAAGCGGTACCGGTCAAAACTGCCGCCGACGAAGCAGTAGCCGGAGACAACAACATTGAACACGTGCTGGTAGTCAACCGCACCGGTCACACCGACATTCCATGGACCGAAGGCCGCGACGTGTGGTGGGACGACATCGTCACCAAACAACCAAAAACGCATGCCCCCGAATACTTTGGCGCCGAACAGCCACTGTTCATCATGTACACCTCCGGCACCACCGGCCAACCCAAAGGCCTGGTGCACACCTCGGGTGGCTACCTGGCGCACGCGTCGGTCACCTACGATTTCCTGTTCTCGAACCCAGATGTCGCCCAGCGGGACGCCGATGTTCACTGGTGCACCGCCGACCTGGCCTGGGTCACCGCCCACACCTATGAAATCTACGGTCCACTCTCCAACGGCGCCACACAGGTGATCTACGAGGGCGTGCCCAACGCACCGCACACTGCACGCCACTTTGAAGTGATCCAACGCTACGGTGTGACCAGTTATTACACGGCCCCCACCCTGCTGCGCTCGCTCATGGGCTGGCACGAAAACGGCCCAGACGCCGCCTACGATCTGTCCTCCATCCGACTGATCGGCACCGTGGGCGAAGCCGTGAACCCCGAAGCCTGGAACTGGGCGCGCACCCACATCGGCCGCGACACCCCCGCCGGCGTGCCCATGGTGGACACCTGGTGGCAGTCCGAAACCGGTTCCACCATCATCTCGCCGCGCCAAACTGACACCACCTTCAAACCTGGTTCCGGTTCCCGTCCGCTGCCCGGTGTTAATGTGGCCGTGGTGGATGAAGCGGGCAATCCAGCTGCGACCAATGAGCAGGGCGTCATCGTGGTGACCCGCCCCGGGCCGGGTGCTGCGCGAACTGTATGGGGCAACCCCGAACGCTTCTACAACTCCTACTGGCAGGACTACCCGTGGGCCGAAAATGGGCGCGGCTGGTTCCTGGCCGGTGACGGCGCTAAAACCGACGACGACGGTGATATCTGGATTCTGGGACGCATCGATGATGTCATCAACATCTCCGGCCACCGGCTGTCCACCATCGAAATTGAGTCCGCCCTGGTGGCCCACCCCAACGTCATCGAAGCCGGTGTGACCCCGGTCCCCCACCCGAAAACCGGGCACTGCGCCATCGCGTTTGTGGTGCCACGCGGGGACTTCAGCGACGACGCCGCAAAGGCCGAACTCACCCAGTTGGTGGCCAAACACATTGGCCCGGTGGCAAAACCCGACGACATCGTCTTTGTGCCCGACGTGCCAAAAACCCGTTCGGGCAAGATCATGCGCCGGCTACTCACTCAGTTGTACACCGGCGACCAGCTGGGCGATACCACTTCGTTGCAGAACGAACCGGCGGTCGCCCAAATCGCCGACGTCCTGAAGCAGCGTTAGCAGCCCCTGAGCTCGGCGTCCTTTTGCTGGCAACATCGCCGGCTGGCAAACCTTGCCGGAGCCTCCGGTGTGAAGCCTGATCCGGTCAGGGCAGCATCAGCAGCAGTGTTCCGGCGAGCACCGCTGCGATAACCACAGCCGTTGCCATCGCAGTGGTGGCACGCCAGCCGAGCGCGTTACCGACCATCACCATTGACGGAACACTCAGAGCAGGAAGGGCAACCAGCAGTGCGCCCGTGGTGCCCACTCCTACACCGGCAGCCAGTAATGCCGCAATAATGGGGATTTCGCCACCCGTGGGGATTACCAGCAGCGTTCCCACGACGGCGGCTATAAGGATGGCAACCGCGCCGATACGGCCCTCAAGCCCGTAGAGCCCACTGAGCCATGGGCTGAGGAGGCCCATGAGGAAGACCAAGATCAGGTGCTCCGGGACCAACACCAAGGTAAAACGGGAAAGCGACCGGAAATACCGCCCGGGAAGAACCGAGAGGCTCGGTGCACCGGTCGGCTCCTTCGGGATGGCGTCGGTGCGCCCACCAAGCCATTTTCCAATCAGCGCTGTGGCGCCCACCGCAACCAGCACACCCACCAGCAGCCGGGTTACCACGTACTGCCACGGCAATACCAGAGCCAGGAATACCAGTACTGCCGGATTCAGGAGCGGGTTCCCCACCCAATACGCCAATGCCGCACCACTGGATACACCCGACCGGCGCAAACCAGCCGCGACGGGAGCAGCACAGCAGGTACACATCATGCTGGGCATAGATAAGGTCGCGCCGACCAGGGACTGCCGTAGGGGCGACGGACGGTTCATCAGACGGACCAGCCAATCACGCCGGACCAGTGCTTCAATGGCCGCAGCAACGAGCAGGGCAACTACCAGCGCTTTCCATACCGCACCAAAATAGACGAGTGTGTAGTTCCACGCCCCAGCCAGCGAAAACGAATCTCCTGCTGAGTCGAACAGTATGTCGCCGTCCCACAGGGACGTCTCGCTTAACGTCCAGGCCCGGTCCCAGTAGGGCATCCACTTGGACCAGCTCAAGCCCACGACCAGGAGGCTCACCAGCACACCCAGACCAATCCAGTCAGCCGGCTTCCACCGTGGGCTGCTACGAGTTTGTGTCTGTAGCTCTTGAGACACCGCCACCACCGCACCTTCACTAGGGCATATACATCCGCTTCCGCCCGGTTCTGCGTAACGAAGCCATCGTAGCACTGGTAAACGTGACGCGGTTCGCTGCGCGTTTTTCCTGTTCAACAGCGCGTGAATAGAACCCGACACCGGCCCGTAGACCGGCTCAACTTTTAGCCCAACTGGCTCTGAAGCTCTGAGATAAGATCACCGTGGGCGTCGTCATCGACCACCACGCGCGGGGCGTCTAACCACCCGGCCATGGTTTGCGCCTCGGCAAACAGCTCCTGACTGATCACGCTCCGGTCCGGCCAAGTGGCGCGAGCCTCCTCGTCTGGCCCGGGCGCTTCAGTGTAGGCGGACCGGATCACCAGAGCACCGCGGGCCCGATCATGTTTCAGATCAACCCGGGCCACCAAGTGCTCACCGAGCAGAAACGGCAACACATAATAGCCGTACACCCGCTGTTCTGCGGGCGTGTAAATTTCTAGGCGGTAATGCATGCCGAATAACTCCAGCAGCCGACGGCGTTCAAAAACCAATGGATCAAAAGGCGCAAGTAGGGCGCGGGCCTGCACCCGGCGAGGGACCCGCACATCGGCGTGCATCCACAGTGCCCGATCCCACCCCGTGACCTTGACCGGCATCAGCTCGCCGGCGGCCTCCAGCACATTGACCGCCCGACGGGTCTCGGGCTGTTTCAGCCGAAAATAGTCCGCAAAGCATCGGATGCTACCGATCCCGTGTGCTCGCGCGGCGATTCTCACCAGTTCAATCATGGCAGCGTCCTGATCCACCGGTGGCTGGTCTCGGATACCTGGTGGCAGGACCCGTTCGGTGAGATCATAGAGCCGTTCGAATTGTGTGCTGCGTCGTGCCGGGGTCAGCGCACCGTCATCGAATAGGATTTCGACCGCAATCTTGGCTGGGCTCCAGGCCCACCCCCACTGGTGCTGTGGGCGTTCGGTGTGATTGCCGTCCAGGAACGCTTCGACTTCTCGGCTGGTCACCGGCCCGTGTTCGGCCACAATACGGTGAACCGTGTCCAACAGGCCCGGGTATTCCGTTGCTAATACGGCACGGTTCATTCCGGGCCAGCGACGGCGATTCCAGGTCAGCAGCGGGAAGGTGGTGGTCGGGACATAGGAAGCCTCATGGGCCCACGTTTCGACGATCCTGCGTGGCGCTTTTCCGGTGGCGCGTTCCACGAGTGCTGTATCGTACGGGCCCAGCCGGGCGAACAACGGCAACAGATGAGCTCGAGCCAGCACATTGACGGAATCAATCTGCAATAACCCGATGCGTTTGATGGTGCTGACCACTTGTCGCAGTGACACCGATTCGGGGCGGGCGCGGTCCAGTCCTTGGGCGGTAATCGCAATGCGTCGTGCTTGAGCCAATGTCAGAGTCCGGCTCGTTGGCAACCTTCGAGGCATCATGCCGTACCGAGGCTTCGGTTGAGGAATTCGAGCTGTTCACCAACGACGTCGTCGAAGTGATCAAAGAATCCCTCAAAGTGGCCACCGTGATAAATGTGTAGCTCGCCCAGCGGGGCACGTTCCGCCAGGCGTCGGATCGGTATGAGTGGCACGACAGTGTCCCGGGTGCCCAAACCAGCCCACAGTGGGCATTGAATATTGCGTGCGTGGCGGATCGGTCGGATTGCCGTAATCGGTTGGGTGGGCTTGGTCAGGACTTCATTGCGCCACAGCGAGTCTTCTGCGGGCAGGGTTTCAAATCCAAAGGCAGCTTCGGGTTGGCTGAAAAATGCCAGCTGTCGTTTTGCACCGATTACCGGCATCCACACCGGCTCACGAATCCAGGCGGCTCGGGCCGAAGCAGCAGCGAACCGCAGTGGGTTGAGTACCCCGGAGGCGATCGCAAACTTCAGGCCGTCCAGCAACGGGCACAGCACAACAACGGCTGCTAGCTGGTGATCATGGGCAGCGGCGTCGACCACGTGGCCACCGCCAAAAGAGAAGCCCCACAGCGCAATGCGTTCCGGGTCGATGCCTTCAAGTGTGCGGCTGAACTCGATGGCAGCACGTAGATCAGCGCGTTGTTGCTGATAGTCAATGAGCTGCCGGGGTTCTCCAGCACTGAGCCCCAGGTAGCGGTAGTCGAAGGTCAAGGCGGCGAACCCTGCTGCGGCAAAGCGTCGAGCAAACGCGGGGAGCCCATCACGCTGGGTTTGGCTGACATCGCCGGCGATGATCACGCAGGGCACCGCGGTGTCAGTGCTGGTGGGCCGGTAGAGCGTGGCGGCGCAGGCTACACCCGCAGAGTCAAAGGACAATTCTTCGGTTCGGTAATCGGTATGCCTATCCATCTGTGGCTCCTCTGCCGAAATGGGGCCGAGCGTATCCATTACTTTACCCGGTGCCGAAGTATTCACATACGGGTGCACCGGTTTGCGGAGCGTACTCTAGAAGATCAGGAGTCACTGCCTGTCACACAGGTGTGCGGCAGGTTCGAAGAAGAAGGTGTCATGACTGATCAGTCTCGCAATGCAAAGCCGCTGGCGAATGCGTTTCAGATCTATGCGCCATCCCTGATTTATGCCATCGGACTGGGTGCGATTATGCCCGCTATTGCAGCGGCGTCCACCCGTTTTGGGGTCTCGCTGGCCGTGGCAGCCAGTACGGTGACCCTGATTGGCATTGGCTCGCTGATCGCTAACGCTCCGGCCGCTCAGTTGGCATCACGGGCCGGCGAGCGCACGACCATGATCGTCTCGTCGGCCGTTGGAACCCTGGGGGTCACGTTAGCCTGGGCCATGGTGGCGGGCTGGTTCCCACTGCAACCACCCGTGGATTTCGCCGGATACACGGTCGGGATTTTGTTGATCGGGATGGCCGGCGCCGGATTCAACCTGGCCCGCCAGTCTTATCTGGCGGTGGCGGTGCCCGTGGCCTATCGGGCCCGGGCAATGTCGCTGCTGGGTGGCATGGTCCGCATCGGTTCGTTTGTGGGCCCATTCTTGGGTGGCGGCGCACAGGCGTTTATGGGCATGCAGGGTGCCTTTGCGGTGGGTGCGGCGTGTATGGGCGTTGCAGTGGTGGTGTCGTTGTTTGTTGAAGAACTCGTCGATCCGGCGGCCAAGTCCGCAACGTTGGAATCCACGACAACAAATCCCATCGAAATTGTCACCAATCCGACCATGACGTCGCTGGCCAAGGAACACTGGAGAACCTTATTATCAGCAGGGCTCGGTGTGCTGTGTCTGTCGGCTATGCGGGCATCTCGCACCGCGGTTATCCCGTTGTGGGCCGAACACGTGGGCCTGAGCCCGGCTCAAGCGTCATTAATTTACGGGGTCTCCGGGGCCATCGACATGATCATGTTCTACCCCTCGGGTGTGCTCATGGATCGCAAAGGCCGCCGCGTGGTCGCCGTATCCTGTTTGACCGGGCTGGCCATCGGTGTCATTGCGGTGCCTTTCACCTCCACGGGTGCGTGGCTGATGGTCGCTGCCGTGCTGATCGGATTGGGTAATGGCTTCGGTGCGGGCATTGTGATGACCCTGGGTGCTGACTACTCACCGGCGGTGGGGCGACCCAAATTCTTGGCCCTGTGGCGCCTGCTGTCAGATACCGGTATGCTCACCGGTCCCCTGCTCATTTCCGTGGTCACCGCCATCTCATCACTGGCGTTTGGTATATGGGCGATTGCCCTGCTGGGGCTAGCCGGTGCCGGGATCTTTGCCCGAGCTCTCCCATCTGGTCCCGGCTCGGTAGCCCACCATGTACCAGACTCCTAAGAAAAATCAGTGATCACTAGGCGGTTCACCTTCGGAGCGCGAAGCATCTCAGAGCCCTTGTGAAAGGCAGTGCGTTCTTTGATCGCGTTAGCCAGTTTGGCTCGATAGACTGCACCTGACACCCAGTTCTGCGCAGCTGTCCAAGGGCTCTGCGCCAAAAACCTAGTAGACGTGGCTCACGTTTTGGCAGTCTAGACTCAAGGGCAGATCGCCTATTA
>Ga0209487_1001486_pt1 | contig 19801 bp, 21 predicted proteins | sample Poulit2012_FD_187524 | JGI IMG/M metagenome (GOLD analysis project Ga0209487, IMG submission 187524) | Agricultural soil microbial communities from Georgia to study Nitrogen management - Poultry litter 2012 (SPAdes) (version 2) | ecosystem: Environmental > Terrestrial > Soil > Agricultural land...
TTGGATGTTATTACGGAACTTGATGGAGAAGAGATCATGAATATGATTGATTTACGAAAAATTCTCTATCAAGAAAAGGAAATTGGTGACGATGTAAAAGTTACCTATTACCGTGATGGTGAGAAAAAAGAAACGACAGTCAAACTTGGTGTCCAGGAATAAAGTGAATAAAAGGCTATTTCCAATTGGAGATAGCCTTTTATTATCCACAAAATTATAAAGTTATTCACAATCAGGGGATGGTTTTAAAATGAAACCCATATATAGTGTCGAAATGTATCGTAATATCCAAATAGCTGGGAACGCTTGTGCATATGTGGATAACTTTGGGGATAAGATATCCACACGCGCTGAATAATATTTTGCCAACCTCACTAAACTTTCTTTTTCCAAATCAGAATTAACAACACAAGCATCACAATATCAAGTCTCGCCTCAAAAGCAAAGGTCAAAATTCCTTGTGTCAAAAAGATCGGTATTTTAGTAATCAATATCGCACTTATCATAATAGCACCAAGTACAACAGCCGCTTGTTTTACATATAATTTTCCTATGAGCAGCATTCCACATGCAACTTCTGCCAGCGCAATCAGCCAAAGTGTTGCGATCGGAAAGGTAAAACCTAAATTGATAAATGTAGCCTTAAAATCAGCAACAAGTAATTTCATAACCCCTGATGTGATGAAGACATAACCGACAACATAATATATCCATTTAGACATGTATACTCACCCCTTGTTTCACAAGATGCGGTTCATTCATACTTATGCTGCAGTCAGGACAATCATGACAAGCATATATGAGGGAATTCTTGTTGCTAATGTGGCTTTGAACCATAATAATGAAAAGCAGCATCAAAAATTACAAGATGTTAAACCCGAAAGTCCTATCATGGGTTCAAGTCTTACATTGTTCAAAATTGTTTATCAACACCATCCGATTACTGCAGAAACAAGGTAAAGAGAAAACCCGCAATGAATTGGACAATAGTTCCAATTCAATATGTCAAACTGTTTTTAACAATCATGAGACTAAGAAATGTGAAGTATTAGTGAAATAGTAAGAGTCTCTACATGTAAGTTAAAACTTTTCATTTACTTAACAAGAAGGCTGCCCATTTAAAAGACAGCCTTCTTGATGTGTGCTTGGCATGTGGTTCAAGTTCCGAGCCGTGAAAATGGTAGTACCGGGATGATGGGCAAGAATGTAAATAGAGTAATTCTAAAACTGAACCTTTACCTCCACAATGGGATAATAAACGGTGTATGGGCGACCGGATCTTCTATAATAGTACACTTTAAACCGAAAATTTTTTCTACCAGTTGTTCTGTCACGATCTCACGAGGACCTCCTTGGGCAACGATTTGTCTATCCTTCATGGCAATCATATGGTTTGCATATCCCGTGGTAGGATTTATATCATGGAGCACAGCAACAAGTGTATCTCCTTGCTGATTGAATATTTAAATAACTAATTTGTTGACAATTTATAATGTACTAGTATAATGATAATGATTATCATTATCATTTAATGGTGGGAGGATACATATAAAATGAACAGATATAGTCGTTTTCCTAAGGTGTATACGGTAGTGATCACAATAGCGGTGATGATTGGGCTAATGGGTTGTTCATCAGATACTAATGAAAATACAGATGAAACGACCTCTGACAGCTCCAATGTCACCATTGATACCAAATTTGGGAAAGTGGAAGTCGCAGAACAGCCCACACGAGTTGTCGCACTTGGTTGGGGAGATGCTGAAACTGCCTTGGCCCTTGGAGTCGAGCCCATCGGCGCTAGTGACTGGCTTGATTTTGGTGGAGATGGTGTAGGACCATGGTTAAAAGATGCTTATGAGGAATCACCTACGCTTATCGGGACAATGGAGCCAGATTACGAACAAATCATGGCGCTTGATCCAGATCTCATTCTTGATGTCAAATCATCTGGTGATGAAGAGCGTTATGAGCGGCTTTCAGACATTGCGCCAACGGTTGGCGTACCAGAGGGCGGGGATAACTATTTAACTTCCACAGAGAAGCAAGTTAAAATGATCGCAAAGGCGCTTAACAAAGAAGATGAAGGAGAAAAGCTGCAGGAAGAATTAGATGCTGCGTTTGAAGAGGCTGATAAAGAAAACCCAGCGTTTGATGGTAAAACCATTGTTGTTGCTGCATATGATTCCAATGGATTTGGTGCATATGTAGAAGGGGATTCCCGTATCGACTTTGCTACTCGACTAGGATTTGAGACCAAGGATGAAATACAAGAACTAGATGAAGGTAATTTTTATGTCAGCCTTGCTGATGAATGGTTAGAACTTTTAGACGCTGATCTCACTGTTATCTTTCCGATTTGGGTCGATGAAAGTGAAATAACAGACAACGAATTATTCCAAAAGGTACCTTCTGTTGCTGATGGAAGATCGATCGTGCTTGATCAAGATTCAGCCAACGCATTTTCAACTGGAACGGTCCCTTCTTTATTATGGGCAATCGAAAATGTAACACCACAGTTTGCTGAGGTATTGGAAGATGAGGGGTGAATCAAGTGGCAGCCTCTACGCAGCCAAGTGACGCAGCAACACAAGTAATAGAGAAGAAAATAAAGACGATCAAATCGTTACGATGGCAACGAATTTTAGGTCTGATCGTTGCACTCTTGCTTTTAGCAGTTGCAGCCTGCCTAAGCCTAATGATCGGGGCTAAACCACTTTCGCCGATAATAGTTTGGGAAGCCCTGTTTTCACCAACTGATAGTTATGACCATACGATCATTCAGGAATCACGTCTTCCGCGCACACTCGTTGCGCTTGCCGTTGGGCCTGCCTTTGGGATCGCGGGTGCTCTAATCCAAGCATTGACAAGAAATCCATTAGCAGATCCAGGCATTCTTGGCGTGAATGCCGGAGCGTCCTTTGCTGTCGCTATGGGGGTTGGCGTATTTTCTGTTACATCCATGTCTGGCTATATCTGGTTTGCATTTGCTGGCGCTCTAACCGCGACAGTTGCAGTATACGTTATTAGTGGGGGTGCTGGAAAAAAACCACCGACACCTGTACAGATCACGCTCTCTGGTGTGGCACTAGGTGCTGCATTGAGCGGTATTACAACTACATTAACGCTGATGAACAGCAAAGCTTTCTCAAACATGTTAAATTGGAGTGTCGGTACGCTAGCGGAAAGAAATCTCAATGACCTTTGGTACATCTTACCTTTTCTCATCATTGGCATATTGTTAGCCTTGGCAATTGCTCAAGCACTCAATGCCATTTCTTTTGGTGATGATCGCGCATCATCCTTAGGTGTGCATGTTGGAGTCATCCGGACGATCGGGCTGATCGCAATTACCCTTTTGGCTGGTGGTGCAACTGCAATCGCCGGGCCGATTGGTTTTATTGGTTTAATGGTTCCCCATTGTGTACGGTGGTTTGTTGGACCAGATCAACCTTGGATCTTTCTATATTCCCTGGTGGTAGCTCCTTTGTTACTCATTCATTCTGATATTGTTGGAAGGATTATCATGTTTCCTGCAGAAGTACCGGTTGGCATTATAACTGGCTTGATAGGTGCGCCAATTCTATTGATTCTTGTAAGAAAACGAAAAGCGAGTGGTTTATGATGCCTAAAAGAAATTGTAGCACCAGGGTAAATGGAGGAAGGAGTGATGATAATGCGTCACATTGATTTTGGCCGACATTACGTGCAACTTAAAGGGCCATTAAAATGGCGAATCGATGTACGGAACATTGTTGTTACGATAATCCTCCTTGTTGCTATTATTATGGTTGGGATTTTCGCACTAACGATGGGCTCAATGGAATTAAGTGTACAAGAAGTATTGACTGCTTTAGCTGGACAAGCGGCGGGAGCGGCTAATACTATTGTAGTTGAATGGCGTTTACCTCGTGTGATTGCAGCAATTATCTTCGGGGCTGGCCTTGCTGTAAGTGGATCGATTTTCCAATCATTAACCCGAAACCCACTGGGCTCACCCGACATCATTGGTTTTAGTTCCGGTTCCTATACAGGCGCATTGCTTGTAATGCTTGGGACTGGGTCAGCATCTTACTTAGGTGTAGCTGCTGGGGCATTAGCTGGGGGTTTTGTAACAGCGATTCTCATTTATTTGCTTGCATTTCGTAAAGGAACCCAGGGTTTTCGACTGATCATCGTTGGTATAGCAATTTCTACTATTTTAGGAAGTGTGAACTCCATGCTACTTCTACGAAATGATGCAGAGGTTGCATTAAATGCGGCTGCCTGGGGAATTGGATCGCTAAACGGAATTGACTGGAAACATGTTGTTCCTGGAACAATATTTGTTATTTTTCTACTTTTTTGCGCATGGATGATGAACAGACCTTTACGGGAAATGGAATTAGGTGATGATGCAGCAAGATCTCATGGGGTTCGGACCGAACGTTCTCAACTTCTGTTAATTTTCGTTGCCGTTGCCTTGACTGCCGCCCCAACAGCAGTAATGGGACCAGTTAGCTTTGTTGCGTTAGCTGCGCCACAAATCGTCCAACGATTCACCAAATCTATGGATAGCCTTATACCATCAGCAGCAATGGGAGCTTTCCTTTTATTGGGAGCTGATATCTTGGCGCAAAGAATCGTTCCAGAATTGATTCTTCCTGTTGGTGTCGTAACGCTATCTTTAGGAGGAATCTATCTTGTTTGGCTATTGTTCCACCAGGCACGATCAACGTCTTAATCAACGAAATAAGGAAGTAGCATGTTGTAGGCGTTTTTCCAATTAACGTTCCCTGTAAGACGATATTCCGATTGAAAGAGGTTGAAATTGATGATAACGACAACAGCAGACATCCAAAGCCAAGCATCGATTTCCCAATTTGATTCTCAGCTTTGGGCAGAAGATATTACAATCCAATATGGTGATCGTACCATCTCCCAAAACTTATCCGTAAAAATTCCGCAACAGTCATTTACCGTGATTGTAGGGCCAAATGCATGTGGAAAATCTACCTTGCTACGTGCACTTTCTAAACTGATTAAGCCATCCGTAGGGCATGTTTTATTAGATGGGAAAAACATCACTTCATATAAGTCAAAGGAAGTGGCACGCAAACTTGGTCTGTTGCCACAATCTTCGACGGCTCCCGATGGGATTACTGTAGCGAATTTGGTTGCACATGGACGTTATCCATATCAGAGTCTCGTGAAGCAATGGACAGATGCGGATGAAGATGCTGTGTTATCTGCCATGCAGGTTACCAATACGAGTGGGCTTTCAAATCGCTTCGTGGATGAGCTTTCAGGCGGTCAGAGACAAAGGGTCTGGGTTGCAATGGTGCTTGCACAACAAACACCCCTGCTACTTCTTGATGAACCTACCACATTCCTTGATATTGCCCACCAAATTGAATTACTTGAGTTATTTAAAGATCTCAATCAACAAGGAAATACACTGGTTGCCGTGCTCCATGATTTAAATCATGCCGCGAGATATGCAAATCATATGATCGCCATGAAAGATGGCCAAATCGTTGCTCGGGGGGATCCTCGTGAGATCGTTACGGAACAACTGGTAGAAAAAGTTTTCGGTTTAAAGTGCACTATTATAGAAGATCCGATCGCCCACACACCGCTTATCGTCCCATTGGGAAGGTAATAACTGGTGCTCATTGTAGCTTTGAAATAAAGTTTGATAAATGGGATATGGCAACGATTCGTAAATTACCAAGACCCTATAAAGCAATGGTTTCTTCTCACAATGAAAAATCTGACGAAATAAATAAGGGACTGCTTTTGCATTTAAATACAAAAAGTTACAAGTGAGGATTCAAAGTTAAGGTTATACTCAGACGATTCATTTCTTACTAAAACCTTATAAAAACTGTTTATCCTGACGTTTACTTGTGCGAATTTAGTTGCTTTATGGGAACTTTTCCACTCATTGTCAACCGCGTCGTGGATACTTTACTGCCTCAAGGAGACCTGACGGTGATTTTTGGGCATGCATTGCCCTTTTGTCATTTATATGTTTAATACTGGTGCCCATTATGTCGTTACGTATTGGTGACACCGGATCGGCATAAATATAGAAACCGATATGAGTGCAGAACTGTTCGACCATATCCAAAAGCTCTCTTTTACCTATCATACAACAACAAGACCGGCCGCTTGCTTTCCAATTTGACGAATGACTTGTTTGAAGTCGTCGAAGTGGCGCACCATGGGCCGGAAGACATTTTTATTGCCCTTGTTACGCTTATCGGTTCCTTTGTTGTCATGCTCTATATTAATGTCCAGTTGGCTATTCTCACCTTTTTGATCGTACCACTTCTTGTGTTTATCGTTGTGTATTGCAACCGCCGCATGAACGAAGCCATGAGGTCGATGTTTAAACGAATGACTGACTGTAATGCCCGAGTAGAAGATGCAGTCAGCGGGATCCGCCTTGTCCAAGCCTTCGCAAATGAAAACCATGAACGCAAATTATTTCATAAAGACAACTACTGTTTCCGGGAAGCGAAAATCTGGTCTTATCGAGTGATTGGGTGGAATAATTCACTTAGTTACATGATGATGCGGATCATGATGCTATTCGTGTTGTTGGCCGGCGCCTATTTCATTCTTTAAGGAGAACTCTCCATTGGTGATTTCATGACTTTTGTTTTAATAACCAATATAATTTTCCGTCCAATTGAAAAAATTAACTCAATTATTGAAAGTTATCCAAAAGGGCATGCAGGATTTAAGCGTTTCCTTGCTTTGCTTGATACCGAACCGGATATTGTCGATCGACCAGATGCGAAGCCGTTAGAAGCGGCGAAAGGCAATATTGAATACAGGGGCGTCCGTTTTAGCTATGACGAAGAACGCCCGGTTCTCGATGGCATTGACTTGTCTATCCAAGCAGGGGAGACTATTGCGTTTGTCGGGCCTTCCGGCGCTGGAAAAACGACGTTGTGCAGTTTGCTTCTTCGTTTTTATGAAGTACAGGGCGGTTCGATTACCGTCGATGGGGAAGATATCCGCGATTTCACCCTTGCTACCTTGCGCAGCCGTCCGTCGAACAGAGTTGGAAGCATTCATTTACGCTCTACCGGATGGTTTGGATACGATCGTTGGCAACATGGAGTGAAATTGTCCGGCGGTCAAAGCAACGGCTATCGATTGCCCGCATGCTCTTGAAAAATCCGCCGATTTTAATTTTGGATTAAGCGACTTCTGCTCTTGATACAGAAACAGAACTTTCCATTCAGCGAGCGCTTAATGAGCTGGCAGAAGTAAGAACAACGCTTGTCATCGCCCATCGTCAGGCAACGATCCGCCATGCCGACCGGATTATTGTGGTCACACCGGAAGAGATTAAAGAACAAGGAACACATCAAAAATTGCTGGAACGTGGAGGCCATTATGCCAAACTCCAAGAAGCACAAAATGTACTGTAAGGGTTCTGTCTAATAATGATTATTGTTAATAATGAGATGGAGATAAAAATGGATGGTTGTCGCCGCTATGCTTGCAACTGTCGGCACAGAAAGCATGCGGTGTAGGGAAATGAAGAACAGGCGGTGCGCACTGTTGAAATTGCCTGGGAATCGTATGAAGTGCCGAAAGTGCCAGAATGTAGGAAGATTATGTCGGATTAAATTGGAGCTTGTAGCTCCTTTATATTTCAAAAATAGTGCACTTTTACGGAACAACAGAAGTTGAAAATGATCAAACTTTTTTATAAAACCGAAACTAAAATTTGCCAGATAAGAATCCATTTTGATCAATTTTTTTCAAAATGAATTCTTCCTATTGACGGTAAAAAGCGGGTTTGCGAGATGTTTTTAATCAAACTTTATTTCAAAGCAACAGCTAAACCCTGCCATTAGCCATATAATCTCCTTTGTACACAAAAACACAATATAGCAGAATAAAAGATCTGCTATCACATAAAGGAAGTGCAATCCATGATTCGAAGGTTTTTCTCTTATTATAAGCCACATCGGCGCTTGTTTATTGTTGACTTCTCTTCAGCAGTCATTGTAGCGTTGCTTGAGCTTGCTTTCCCTGTTGCTGTTCAGTGGTTTATTGATGAACTACTGCCGGGTAATAACTGGGATATCATCATTACGGTAAGTGTTTTGCTTTTGCTGATTTATTTGCTCAGCACATTTTTACAATATGTTGTAACCTACTGGGGACATAAACTTGGGGTTAATATTGAAACAGACATGCGTGAAGAATTATTTCATCATGTGCAGCGGCAGTCTTTTCGTTTTTTTGACAATACAAAGACAGGCCATATTATGAGCCGGATCACCAATGACCTTTTTGATATCGGCGAGCTCGCACATCATGGACCAGAGGACTTTTTTATCGCGATTATGACTTTTGTAGGTGCGTTTTGGATTATGTTTACGATTAATTTTAAATTGGCTTTGATCATTTTAATTATCGTACCAATTTTAATTGCACTCATTTCCTATAGTAATATTAAAATGAGTGCGGCATGGCGTAAAATGTACCATGATATCGCGGATGTGAATGCCCGTGTTGAAGATGCGGTATCAGGCGTCCGGGTTGTACAATCTTTCACGAATGAAAATTTTGAAATGGAGCGTTTTGTGAAGGACAATAATAGCTTTCGTACTGCCAAAATAGGTGCTTACCGAGTCATGGCGTTCGTATCAGCGAATATCTATATGTTGATGCGCTTCATCACGCTTATTGTACTTGTCTTCGGTGCCTGGCTCAGTTTTAATGGTCAGTTGACTCACGGGGAGTTAGTCGCTTTTGTCTTATTTACAAACGTGCTTTTCAAACCAATTGATAAGATCAGTGCCCTGCTTGAACTGTATCCAAAAGGAATGGCAGGCTTTAAACGGTTTACGGATTTATTGGATATCGAACCAGAAGTAAAGGATCGCAAAGATGCCAAAACCGTTACTGCATTAAAGGGGGATATTTCCTTTGAAGATGTAACATTTGGTTATGAAAAAACACAAGCTTCCGTATTGAAATCGCTAGATCTGTCAATTCAAGCAGGAGAAACAGTTGCTTTTGTGGGCCCATCCGGTGCTGGAAAGACAACGATCTGTTCACTCATTCCACGGTTTTATGATGTGGATGACGGCAAGATCACGATTGATGGAATAGACATACGTGATATGACAAAGGAGTCATTAAGACATCAGATCGGAATCGTACAACAAGATGTATTTTTATTCACGGGAACTTTACGTGAAAATATTGCTTATGGGAAGCTAGATGCGTCTGACGAAGAAATAGAACGTGCTGCAAGCCAGGCACATATGGAGGCGTTTATTAAAGAGCTGCCGAAAGGATATGAAACGCAAGTGGGAGAACGTGGACTCAAGCTCTCAGGTGGCCAAAAACAACGTATTGCCATCGCAAGAATGTTTCTAAAAAATCCGCCTATCCTGATTCTGGATGAAGCAACATCAGCACTGGATACAGAAACAGAAACAATTATTCAAGAAGCGCTGACTGAACTGGCAAAAGATCGGACAACTTTAGTAATTGCCCATCGGCTGGCTACTATTAAAAATGCTGATCGTATCATGGTTGTGACAAAAGACGGTATTGCCGAAGAGGGGACGCATGACGCCTTAATTGAACAAAACGGTATATTTGCTCATCTTCATAGCATGCAAATGAGATAAATTGAAACATCAGGAAGTGTCGGTTCCACTGTTAAAGGTGGCAGTGGGATCTTTTTTAGTTATCCAGCTGTTGATAAGCGTCCGCTGAGCATATTTATCCACAAAAATCTGTGGATATCCTGTGCATAAGATTCTGAATTAATTCGCAAATATGTTTCCTAATGAATGAAAAAGGGAATCCTATATATGGTTAAGATCAATTTTGAAGTTAGAAAAAAGGGGTGAATGAATATGGAGCGTTTGGATGAAGCGCAAATTACTAATGAACTTGAAAACTTACGTGAATGGAAACGCTTGGATGAGAAATGGATTGAACGGAAATATCGATTTAAACATTACCTGGCAGGTATCGGGTTTGTAGATCAAATTGCAGCATATGCTGAATCAAAGCAGCACCATCCATTTATTTCCATCGATTATAAAGTCGTCACATTGAAAATGTCATCTTGGCAGGCAAAAGGATTAACGGGGTTAGACTTTGAAATGGCTAATCATTTTGATGAATTATATGGATGAATTATATGATCGGGCAGAAAAATAATATTTCATGGGGAAATGAATGTATATTTTTGTCGATATTTCCCGGGAAATAATAAAATCCTCACATTTATAGAACCTGATGTGAGGATTTTATTATGTGCCTACTTCCAATCGTTTGCTAGCATCCCGTAAATAACATGATCAACGTAATGGTCGTAAAGCCATTCTGTTTGGCGCAGGTGTCCTTCTTCAGTAAATCCCAGCCGCTCGGGAATGGCACGGCTGCGTTTGTTTTCATAAGCTGCGCGAATGTCAACACGATTCAGCTGCAACTCATGAAAAGCATAATCTGTTAAAGCGCGAACTGCACGTGTCATAATGCCATGACCTTGATATGTAGTTGCCAACCAATAGCCGATATATCCAATTTTGTTTTTCCAATCAAAGCTGTTAAATCCAGCAATACCAGCCAGGTTTCCTTTGTAAAAGATCCCCGCTGTCAGTCCGCTTCGTTCCGCATAGATCTGAAAGGAATTTTTAATAAAACTCCGCGAATCATCAATCGTTTTTGTTTCATCAACCCATGGCAACCATTCACGCAAATGGTCACGTGAATGATCCGTCAATTGAAATAATGCCTCCGCATCACGGATAGCTAACATTCTCATAGAAATTTTTTCATCAACATCCTGGATAAACATAAGCATGACTCCTTGTGTTGTTTAGGTATTATTATAGCATGGGGAGGGTGGCAATGGGGATAATTATACAAAACCCTTCTTATAATGTAAGAAGGGTTAAGTTTACATGTGTATTTAATAGCCAACTTCCACTGCAGCGTTAACGATATACATCAAATCGTTCTCATCCTGCTTATCTTTTAAAATGATCCCACTGCTTGTTGCCATACCGCCTTCTGTAATTTCAACATTAACAGATCCATAAGGGATAGCATTTCTTATTGTAGCGATTTCGAGCTTGTCTGGATCAAGCGGAAGAGCAACTTTGACATTAATTTTCATGTTTTCCAGGCGTTGATCTGGAAGACTCTTCTCAATGCCGGGCATGGAGTTCTTGTAAATCGCATCTTCTACCGCGCGTCTTGCCGCTTTCGTAATATCCTGTCCGTGTACATCAATCCCCGTTCCTGTTTGGATAAATAAAACTTGTTGCAATGTGAACACTCCTTTAGAAGTAGTGATATTTTGGTGATTAACTATCTTTCGCCAGGGCAATAAGCTTATAATACTATTTCCCGGGATGTTTGCGGATTAAACACGGCACTGAGGCATTAGGTAGAAACGTATTTATTTGGTAAAATAATAAGTGTTAATCAGAGAAAACAAAGGATGAGAACGGATGAAAATAACTATTATCACAGTCGGCAAGTTAAAGGAAAAGTACCTTAAACAAGGGGTTGAGGAGTATTTAAAACGCTTGAGCACTTATGCAAAAGTAAATATAGTTGAAGTTGCTGATGAGAAGGCACCGGAAACGATGAGTGAAGCAGAAATGCTGGAAGTGAAACGAAAAGAGGGAGAGCGAATTTTAAGGAATATTAGTCAGGAAACATTCGTAATTACCCTGGAAATAAATGGGGAGATGTTAAGCTCTGAGCAGCTAGCAGCCAAAATGGACGAACTGGCTACATACGGGAAAAGCAAAGTAGCATTTGTGATTGGCGGATCACTTGGATTGAGTGAATCAGTCGAGAAGCGGAGTAATCTGGCATTGTCATTTTCTAAGATGACATTTCCGCATCAGGTCATGAGGTTGATTTTGTTGGAGCAAGTTTATCGGGTTTTTCGGATTAATCGGGGGGAACCGTATCATAAGTAAATGAGGTTTTTTTAATAAGAGTTGGTTTAACTAGTATGACTGCTACCTCTGATTAATCTGATAAAGATTTAAATTTCTGAGGTAGCATTATTATTTTAATTTTATATGTTTGAGTGAATTTCAAACAATTTGATGTACATTAGGCTAATAGGTTAATTCATGTCACGCAAACAAAACAAAACAAAGCACATAGAACTCAAGAAAAATACTATCCATCTGATTGTTGGGTTCTACTTTTGTCCCAACGTCTATGTAATTAAAGTCTGGTAATAAATGTGAGAGGCTCTTATATTGACACTAAATTTTAACCGTGATAAAGTTAGCTTACTAAATAGTTTTAGTGGTGGAGGCATACCTATGAATGATAAGGTTAGTTGCGATATTCGTCAGTCATTAGATAAAATTTCATTTAAAATGCGTCGAGATTATAGTGAAAGTCTTAGAGAGCTTAATCTTTATGTCGGTCAAGATAATTTACTCTCTCGCTTGTGGTCAGGTGATGGGGTAACACAAAGGCAACTATGTGAACATTTAAAATGTGAACCGCCTACGGTCACAAATATGGTTAAATCATTGGAGCAAAATGGATTTATATACCGTAAACGTGATCAAAAAGATGCTAGAGTTATGCGAATTTATCTAACAGACGAAGGAAAAGAATTAGAGAAACCAGTTGAGTCCAAATGGAAAAATCAGCAAGAAAAATTGCTGCAATCAATTTCACCAGAAGAACACTTAATACTGAGAGATCTTATGAAGCGAATGGAGAGAAACTTAGAATAGGGTTTCTCAATAAGTATATTTAGCATACTAACCTTTAAGAGTCTCTGTAGCTTTTTTAGGTCATCCATCGTTAATTACTTAGTAAGCTAAGTATAATTCGGTTTTCTCATATCATTTGGAATGTGATTGGGTACTTGGAGTCTATTTAAAATAAAGGAGAAGAGATACATGAGAAAGGAAAAAGAAATGCAACTAGCACTACAAATGGTTTCGGGATACGGAGCCGAATTCAGCGCTTGGAGAATGCCTGGCACCGACCCAGCAGTCTACACAAATACCGATAGTTATGTGGAGGGGGCTAAATTAGCTGAAAAAGGGAAATTTCAGATGATTTTCATCGCTGATACTCCTGGATTATACAATGACTTAGGTCCTCAGACTCCTATGTTCCCAATGGATCCTATGTTAGCGTTAATGGCTGTAGCTAGAGAAACGAAACATATCGGGCTTGTTGCAACACTATCAACGACATTCAATTATCCATATAACATAGCACGTCAGTTCAAAGCACTAGATGTTATAAGTCATGGACGTGTAGGATGGAATGCGGTCACCACATCAAATCCAGCAGCGGCAGCAAATTTTGGTGCGCAGGTTGCTAATCGCAAAGAACGCTATGAAATGGCTCATGAATCGATACAAATTGTCCAAGCATTATGGGGAAGTTGGGAAAAAGACGCTTGGACGTTAGATGTAGAAGGTGGAAAATTTGCCGACATGGACAAAATTCAGCCTATAAATCTTCAAGGGCAGTATTATGCGTCTCGTGGTCCTTTGCCAATCCCTCCTTCTGAGCAAGGCCAGCCAGTTATTTTCCAAGCAGGCGGAGGAGAATTAGGATTAGAATTGGCAGGGAGATACGCTTCTGGTGTCTATGCAAATCCTTATGATATCGAATCTGCCCGTGCGCACAGGCAAGCGATTCGACAAAGTGCTGAACGTTTTGGTAGAAACCCCGATGACATCAAGATGTATGCAGGTTTTATGTTTTCAATCGGTTCAACGGAAGAAGAAGGTTTGGAACGACGAAGACAGCTTATGAGTTTTAACCCGGAGGAGATTCCAAGTCGGGTAAGTTACCTTGGTACTATGGTTGGTTTACCCTTATCGGTAAACACGGTAGATATTGATCAACCTTTAGGAATGGACATGTTGAAAAAGGCATATGCCAACCCAATGGACCCACGTTCCCATAGAGCCTTAGACCTGTTGAAAAAAGGGCTATCCATTCGAGACGTTCTTGCTCATGGGGTTATTAACTATCATCCAGTAGTGGCAGGTACTCCTGTACAGGTTGCTGACTTCTTGGAAGAATGGTTTTTGGCCGGTGCATGTGACGGTTTCTCGGTTGTTCCGGATATAGCCCATGATGGAGTGGCAGATTTTGTGGAACAGGTTGTTCCAATTTTGCAGGACCGAGGTTTGTTCCACAAAGAGTATGAAGGAAAAACACTGCGTGAGAATATGGGAGTTCCTTATCAATACGGAAGTCTGAATGATAACAGTAATGAATAGAGGGAAAATAAAAATAAAGAAATAATACAATGCGCGTGCTACTTGGAATCTGCGTCAATATAATAAAGACCGCTTTATTATTAAAAGTGCAGACAATGTTGCTGACAAGTTAAAGCAATTGCCAAAAGAAGCTCTAGTAGAAGAAATAATGATTGTTGACTTTTATCCTAACCAAGATAGCAGACTAAAAGGATACCAACTACTAGCAAAGCAGTTGACCATGTTACCCAGAAAATATTAAAGAGAAGGTGTTTTTAATGAACGAGAAGAAACAACTTAAAATTGGTGGAATGATAGATGGTGTAGGCTGGAATTACATGGGGTGGCGTCACCCAGATATGCCTGCTAATGCGAGTGAGAGCATTGATTACTATGTACAAAAAGCTAAAAGATTAGAAGAAGGAAAGTTTGACATGATCTTTTTAGCTGATGTTAGTCATATTGGACCGGGGATGATTCCTCATTATCTCAGTATGTTTGAAGGTGTGAGTATTCTGTCTGCATTAAGCATGGTAACGAATTCTATTGGGCTTACTGCCACAATTGCAACTTCCTATGCGGATCCATTCACTGTTGCTCGCCAAATGGCTTCTCTTGATAAAATTAGTAATGGCCGGGCAGGATGGAATGCCATCACTTCGAATCCAGGCGGACTAGCGAATTATAGTCGCACTCATCTATCCAAACCTGACTTGTATCCAATGAAAGAAGAATTTTTAGAGATTGTGGAAGGTCTTTGGGACTCTTATGAGGATGACGCTTTTATAAGGGATAAGAAAACGGGAGAATTCTTTGATCCACAAAAAATGCATGCTTTAAATTATAGAGGAAACTATTTTTCAGTAGATGGTCCTTTAAATATTAGCCGTTCTAGACAAGGTAGACCTGTTATTTTCCAAGCCGGCACATCCTCAGATTTCATGAATATAGCCGCAAAGCATGCAGAAGGTGCATTGGTTAATGGGGAAGATTTAGAATATGCGAAAGCATTCAGTCAAGAATTAAAGAGAAGAGTAAAATTAGAAGGTCGTTCACCTGATGATTTTTTAATCATGCCTACACAAAATCCTATTGTAGGTCGGACAGAAAAAGAAGCCGAGGAAAAGTTTCAAGAACTACAATCATTAATGCCTGTCTATCGAATACCAAAACCGACATTTTTTGGCTCGGCAGAAAAAGTAGCAGATCAAGTTCAAGAATGGTACGAGGCAGGAGCGATGGATTTATTGCTGCTAAGACAGGAGCTTCCTTCCGGATTAGATGACTTTATCGATTTAGTCGTTCCTATCTTACAAGATAGGGGAATATTCCGTGAAGAATATGAATCAAACACTTTACGGGGAAATTTAGGTTTACCTTATCCACATAATAGATATTCTATCTAATGAAGATCCCAAAAATTAACGAGCTATATTAAATATCTTAATTAAGTGTTAAAGATAGAGAAATAACAAAATCTGTCCTGAGTGATTATTTCAAAAAGCATCCAGTTAACCACTAACAGTTTCAGCTCTCGTAGATTATATGGAAAATGAGCTGAAACTTTAAGATAATACTAACTTTGCGAAAATAGATATGACTTAGAAAGTAGAGGATATTACATTGTACTTATGTATAAAAGAACAACAGGATTAAGTACAAAGAGAATTGGTCTTTGAGCGTTTTAATTGATTAATATGAATTTACTTAGCAGACTAAATGTTAAAGGTGTGTATGAACTAGCTGTGACTAAACGTAATTATTTTTAAAAGTATTTATAGAAATATTAAATTTCTAAATTGAAAGGATAAAATTATGAGTGACATTATTATTATTTCTGGAAGTCCTTCTAATACATCAAAAACTAAGAAGGTTCTTGATTATTTAGGGGAAATTATGGAAAAAGAAGGATTCTCAATCAAACATATTTCAGTAAGGGATGTTTCAAAAGACGTACTATTCGAAGGAGCATATGATAGTCTTGAAATTCAAAATATAGCTACTTTAATACAAGATGCAAAAGGTGTGATTATTGGATCGCCAGTATATAAAGGTGCATATTCAGGTGTACTGAAAACGTTAATTGACGTACTACCGCAAGATGTGTTAGAACACAAACCAGTGCTTCCTATAATGACTGGTGGTAGTTCTTCACATCTTCTGGCATTAGAATATACATTAAAACCAGTCTTGGCCACGTTAAAGGCACACAATTTAAAAGGGCTATTTTTTAAAGACTCACAAATTGATAAACAGAGAGAAATTCCAATAATTGATGAGGACACTTTAAAACGTACGAAAAAACAACTGTATTATTTTATCAAGTTAGCCAAATAATTTTAGTAAAGTAAGGAAATAAAAATTTCTAAAAAGCATGTCAATATTAAAAAGTTTGAGTTTAGTGGATTTAGTCGTGATTAGTGGTCGGTGAGTTTTTGACCCGCAAAAAATAGAGCTAATTCACTAGAGAGAAAGATACTTTTCAATAGACGAGTCTTTAAATCTTAATCGATTGAGCAAGGGAGGTTTGTAATTTCTCAAACAGGTACATCGGAAATTTTTATGAACATTTCATCCAAGAGTACTAAGTACTTGTAAGTAAACAGTAAGATACCGAATTGTTATGTCAAAAAAATAAAAGAAGTAGCCAGATTTTTAAAATACTAATGACGGCTAAACAGGAGATGACAATATGAATTATTCAATACTTGATTATGTGCATATCTTTAAGGGAGAAACCCCGCAACAAGCACTTGAAAATACAAAAGAAACGTTGGAATTAGCTGATTCTTTAGGCTATAAACGCTACTGGTTTACAGAGCATCATAATGCACCAACGATATTTAGTATGGCACCAGATTTATTGATGATGCTTGCAGGTACATTAACGAAAAATATGAACATCGGGGCAGGAGGTATTATGTTACCTAATTATAGCCCTTATAAAGTGGCGGAAAACTTTGCAATATTAGAAGCAGCATTTCCGAATCGTGTGGATTTAGGCATGGGACGTGCATCTGGTACAGACCCTTTAGCAAAAATTGCACTTCAAATGACGAGAGAGAAAATGATTGATGTAAATACAGATGATCAGATTCAAGAAATTATCTATCATTTAACGAATTCCTTCCCAGAAGGTCATTCATTACAAGCGTTAAAAATTCCTGGGGCACCATATCAGCCAAATATGTTTATGTTAGGGTCATCCGATGGTGGTTTAAGCTTAGCGGCAAAGTTCGGTTTGAAATTCGCCTTTGCTGGTCAATTAAACCCTCGTCAAGACGTGCAATTATTAAACCTATATAAACAGCGCTTTGAAGAGCAAGGTCATGAAGAAGAACCGTATAGCATTTTATCGAAATTTATTTTCGTGGCGGACACTGAGGAAGAGGCAAAGCTTGCAGCATTACCCGCTGAAATTATCTGGATGAAAATGTATATGGCTGCAAAAACAGAGGAACTGCAATTATTATCGGTGGAAGAAGCTGCTCAGTATGAATTTACTTTACATGAACTAGCCATCCGTGAACAAAATAAAGGGCGCTTTATTATTGGGAATCCAGAGCAAGTTAAGACACAAATTCAAGAACTTAAACGTACAGCACGCATCGACGAGATTATGGTCGCGGATTTTTATGCGGATCAACGTACGCGACTAAAAGGATATACGTTATTCGCTGAATTGATGAAAGCATAATAGCTCCCATTAAAGAAAAGAAAAAAGTTAAAGAGATTGTTGTTGAATTACTGTTTTTCAATAAACTGTTACTATATTATGTCTTTTTTATTTCATTAAAGGACGCATTTATCTCATAATGCGTCTTTTTTGTTTGAGGTGTTAATATTGAAAATAAACGGAGAAAAAACAACGGATCCATTTTATTGCGCAGTATGTAAATATTATGTAGTAGCTTGCTTATTCAACAATCGGGCGTATGCTGGGTCTTTTTAGCTCTTTATATTTAAAAAACCTCATTTAGATACATTACGGTGAACCGTACCATAAATAGAGGCAAAACATTACAAACTTAACGAATTCGTGACATTCGTGCCTCAGAGAAAAGACTCATTCAAAATGAAGAGCAACGCACATTTTTGATGAATGAAATGAAAAGGAAGTTTATTACGGGGTAAGGGAACAGTAAGATAAGATATAAGTGTCCATGTCAGGTACGTTGTATTTTGTTATGGATCATGTATCTGCCAAAGCCTCTCGGAATTCCAAGTGTTGCATTAAATATGTTATAATAAGTCCGCTTTTAAGTTATACGAAAATAGAATCGTTTGATGCTAGGAGTATCCGCCTTGAAATCTGCCAGTAATGGAATAATAGCAGTTTTGTTTTTCACTTTTGTTTTAAGTCAATTTACTTCTCACGTCGTTCTTACATATGGAATAACCTTGCTGACGGCAATCATTATTATCATGAGTCTGGTGTACAGCAAAGGATTACCAAAGTATTTCGGCATTGTCATGACGGTTATAAGCAGTTTTATCTTATTGTACCAACAACAAAGTTTTGGCATCTGGAATGAAGGAGTCACGAAAAATTTGGCCCTCGTATTGCTTATTACTATCGTTCCTATTTTGGGGATTCCGATTAGCCTCGGAAATTATCACCAGTATTTGGGCGGGTTTATCGCAAAGTTTCAAAAAAAGCCTCATCTTCTTTATTTGATGGTTAGTGGCATGTTTACACTCATTGCGCCGATCACAAATATAGGATCGATTTATATTATTCATTCTATGCTTGATAAAATGCGATTGCCGAATGGTTTTATCGGGAGAGTCTATGTCAGGGGGATCACTTCTGTTCATACGTGGTCTCCCTACTTTGCTTCGGTCTTTTTAGTCGTTTATTCTTTGCAGATTCCAATCCATCAATATTTACCCTATGGAATTATTTTGAGCTTTTTCCAAATCGGTATTGCCTATATCCTGTTTAAATATGTCGAAGCCCGCTATATAGAATTTAACTTGCAACATGGTGCTGCTGAACGCAATAATAAAAAGCTTTACGAACTCATCGCCATTATCGTCTTGTTAACGGGAATGATCTTTGTCCTGGAGCCGTTTGTTCCATGGAACGTGATTGTGCTCATTTCTCTGCTCGTTTTGGGCTTCACATTTTGTTGGAGCTTTTATTTACATGAATCAAAAGCTTTTTTTCAGGAATTCAATGTGTATCGGAAAACTTTTTTTCCGCATAAAGCCAACGAGATTAATTTATTGCTGACGGCTGGATTGTTTGGTGTCGTTTTGGAAAAGACATCTATTTCTCATGTGATTCAAGGTGTCTGGGGGAGTCTGGCAAACTTGTCCGTGTTCATTTTGATTTTCGCGACGATTATTATTGTTTCTCTATTGTCACTTATAGGGATCCATCAAATCGTGACTGTGAGTACGATTATTGCAACTGTTTCCTATCAGGCATTGGGAATCGACGTTATTGTAATGGCCATGATGCTGCTGAGTGCCTGGGCAGTTTCGGTTACCGTTTCACCAATCTCACCAGTCATTACCATTGTTACAAGCATTATTAGGGAAAACCC
>Ga0209487_1001487_pt1 | contig 19797 bp, 18 predicted proteins | sample Poulit2012_FD_187524 | JGI IMG/M metagenome (GOLD analysis project Ga0209487, IMG submission 187524) | Agricultural soil microbial communities from Georgia to study Nitrogen management - Poultry litter 2012 (SPAdes) (version 2) | ecosystem: Environmental > Terrestrial > Soil > Agricultural land...
AGGGCGAAGTGCTGGCCATTTTGGGCGCAAACGGATCGGGAAAATCCACCCTCGTGCGCACCATGCTGGGCATTATTCCCGTCTTCAGCGGGTACGTCGAAGTGTTCGGCAAACCGGTCGGATCAGGTACCCCCTGGGCAGATATTGGCTATGTGCCCCAGCGGCTGGGCGCCGGATCGGGCGTGCCCGTCTCGGTGAGCGAGGTCGTCGGCTCGGGCCTCTTACATGGAAAAACTCTGCGCGCCGGCCGGGCCGCAAAAGCCGCGGTCCAGACCGCCATGGAGGCCCTGCACATCGAACACCTCGCCCAGCGCACCGTGACGGAACTCTCCGGCGGGCAGCAGCAGCGCACTCTCATTGCGCGCGCCCTGGTGCGCAAACCCCGACTCCTGGTGCTCGATGAGCCAATCGCCGGGCTGGACATCCCCTCGCACCTCGCACTTGCCCGCACCCTAAAAGAACTCAACGATGCCGGAACCACACTAGTTTTCGTGCTCCACGAGCTCGGTGCCTTCCGGTCTCTGATCGATCGCACCGTGATGTTGCGCGGCGGGACGATAATCCATCAGACCGCGTTTAAACCCAATGGCAGCGACATTTCCGAAGCGGAACTCGCCCATGATCACGTGCATCCGCATGAGGATCCTTCCGATCCGGCGGACTGGCTGGCCCCCGAATTGAGGTTGGAACCGTGAACGAATTATGGACGGCGCTCGGCGACCCGCTCTTGCGCGCTCCCCTGATCACGGCGGTGCTCATCGGGGCAACCGCGCCCATCATCGGCACCTTCTTAGTGCAGCGCCGCATGTCGCTGCTGGGAGACGGTATCGGCCACATCGCCCTGACCGGGGTGGCCCTCGGGTGGCTGGTCGGCGCCGCAATCGGGCTCGTTCCGCGCGACGTGTTAGCCCTTCCGGGAGCGGTAATCGCGGCGGTAGTGGGCGCAATCGCCATCGAACTTGTGCGGGAACGAGGACGCACGTCGGGTGATGTGGCCCTCGCAATGCTCTTCTATGGTGGCATCGCCGGTGGCGTGCTCATCATCGAATTGGCCGGTGGCACCAATGACAATCTGGTGCGCTACCTATTTGGATCGGTCGCAACCGTCGACACCACCAACTTGCTGATCACGGTAGGGCTCGCGGCCCTAATTCTCTTCGTCGGTTTGGGGTTCCGCGCCGCGCTTTTCGCGGTCTCCCACGACGAGGAGTTCGCGCGGGCCTCCGGCATTCCGGTGCGCACGCTCAATATCATGCTCGCCATCATTTCCGCCCTGACCGTGACCGTTGCGATGCGCGTTGTGGGAGTTCTGATGGTTTCCGCGATGATGATCGTGCCCGTGGCAACCGCCCAACTTTTGGCCGCCAGTTTCAAACGCACCATGTCTATTGCGATGCTGATCGGCGGAGCCATCGCCGCGATCGGCCTGATCGCGACCTACTGGCTCGATGTCTCCCCCGGCGCGACGATCGTCGTCCTGGCAATCATCTTGTACGCAGTAATCGCCACCGTGCGATTAATAATCCAAATGCGCTCCCCGCGCCCCGCTTCCATCCCGGAGGTCACATGAGCGTCCGCATGACCCGCCAACGCGAAGTCGTTGCCGCCGTCTTGGAATCAGTCGATGGTTTTTACACCGCCCAAGAACTCTACGAGATGCTGCTCACCGATGGGGAACGCATCGGCCTAGCCACCGTGTACCGCACGCTGCAGCTGTTCGCCGAAAACGACATGGTAGATGTGATGCGCAATCCCGAGGGTGAGGCGATTTATCGCAGCTGCCACGCCGCGGGGCAACATCACCACCATTTACTGTGCCGCCATTGTGGCAAAACCATTGAAATTGACGGCCCCACGGTCGAAGCTTGGGCGCTGCAAGTCGGCGCGCAGCACGGATTTACCGATATCGAGCACACGATTGAGCTCTACGGAACCTGCGCGGTGTGTCAACGGGATTAGCACCCGGTTTTAGCGCCCCGAGGCGGTCGTCCGTGGCTTATCCACTGCGCCGCCGTAGCGGCGATCCCGCGCGGCGTACTCCTCAATCGCGCGCCACAAGTGGCGCCGATCCATATCGGGCCAGTGTTCCGGCAAAAAGACCATTTCCGCATATGCCGACTGCCAAATCAAAAAGTTCGAGGTGCGCTGCTCCCCCGAGGAGCGCAAAAACAGGTCGACATCCGGCACATCGGGTTCATCTAAGTGCCCCTGGATCGTCTTCTCACTGATTTTCTCGGGATTTATTTTGCCCGCGGCCACCTGCCGCGCGATTTCCCGGGTCGCGTCGACGAGTTCGGCTCGGCCCCCGTAATTAACACACATCATGAGCGTGCAGGTGGAGTTGTTTTTAGTCAGATCTTCGGCTTCTTCGAGCTCGTTAATAACGGATTTCCATAATTTTGGACGCCGACCGGCCCAGCGCACTCGCACGCCCCACTCGTGCATTTGGTCCCGACGGCGCCGCAAAACGTCCCGGTTAAAGCCCATCAAGAAGCGCACTTCCTCGGGTGAGCGTTTCCAATTTTCTGTTGAGAAAGCGTACGCCGAGACATACTTGACGCCGATTTCGATGGCGCCCGCCACGACGTCCAAAAGCGCGGCCTCCCCCGCTTCATGCCCTGCCGTGCGCGGTAGGCCCCGCGCATTAGCCCAGCGGCCGTTGCCGTCCATAACGATCGCCACGTGCTTGGGCACAAATTGCGCCGGAATGGCGGGGGCCGTAGCTCCGGAAGGGTGGGGCGGCGGCGGGACGGGCTGGTGGGCCTTCTTCATGTGCGATCAACCAATCTCAATGAACGAACCGTGCGCTCCAAATGCCACTGCACGTATGCGGCAACAATGCCATCCGCTTCGCGGCGTTGGCGCGGCTGGGATTCGCGTGCTCGCTCCCATCGGCCCGATAGGAGCGCGCCCAGAAGTTCCAGCGTGAGCGGGTCGGGGGAAACAGACCCCGGGGGGCGGCACACCGAACAGACCGTTCCCCCCGCAATCACGGCGAATGCCCGGTGCGGTCCGGGGCGACCGCATTTAGCGCAGTCGGTAAAGCTCGGGGCCCAACCAGCTATCGCTAGCGCGCGCAATAAATACGAGTTCAAAATTAGGTCTGCGGGTTCCCGCCGCTGCGCAAGCGCCTGCAGGCAGGCACTTAAGAGCAGGAACTGTTGGGTTGTGCCCTCTTCCGACTCGGTCAGACGCTGGGCGGTTTCTAAAATCGCGGTCCCGGCGGTGTAAAGCTGATAATCCTGCCCGATCGCGTCGGCGTGCCGGTTGAGGGTTTCCACCTGCGTGATCGTGTCGAGGTTGCGGCCGCGGTAGAGCTGCACATCAATATGCATGAACGGCTCGAGGCGGGAACCGAACCGCGATTTGGTGCGGCGCACACCCTTAGCTACCGCCCGCACCACTCCATGCGTGCGAGTTAGGAGCGTGACGATGCGATCGGCTTCGCCCAATTTCTGGGTGCGAAGCACGATCGCCTCGTCCCGATAAAGTTTCACTGCTAGGCGTCTCCACCGACACCGTTGTCACGAATGGCACGGTTTACGGCCGAAATAACCGCCTTCAACGATGCGGTAGCAATATTGGCGTCAATGCCGACACCCCACAGGTGGCGTCCACCAATTTCGCAGTCCACATAGGCGGCGGCCACTGCGTCATCGCCCGAAGACATGGCGTGTTCGGCGTAATCGCGCACCGCCACCTCAACACCGAGCTCCGCGAGGATCGAAACCAAGGCCGCAATTGGGCCATTGCCCTCCGCGCTCATGGTGCGCTGCTCCCCCGCAATGCGCAGGTCAACTTCGAGCGAGTCGTGACCCGAGGTGCGCGTCTCAGCCCGCGTGCCCTCGAGAACAAACTTGCCCCACTGCGTAATGCCGGGAACATCCGCGGCCGGCAGGTACTCATCGGCGAAAATATGCCACAGTTCGTCTGCGGTAACCTCACGGCCCGAAGTATCGGTGTGCTGCTGCACAACGCCGGAGAATTCGATCTGCAAGCGCCGGGGCAGATCGAGCTGGTGCTCTGTTTTCATCAGGTAGGCGATGCCGCCCTTGCCGGACTGGCTATTGACCCGGATGACCGCCTCATAGTCACGACCAACATCCTGGGGGTCGATCGGCAGGTAGGGAACTGCCCACGGGATCTCGTCCACCGTCTTACCCTGGGCTTCGGCGTCGGCGCGCATTTGGGCGAAGCCCTTATTGATCGCGTCCTGGTGGGAGCCCGAGAATGCGGTATAAACCAATTCCCCGCCATAGGGGTGGCGTTCAGGAACCTGCAACTGATTGCAGTGCTCGACCGTGCGCCGGATTTCATCGATGTCAGAGAAGTCGAGTTGCGGGTCGATCCCCTGGCTGAACAGGTTCATGCCCAACGTGACCAGACAGACGTTTCCGGTGCGTTCCCCATTGCCGAACAGGCAGCCCTCGATGCGGTCGGCGCCCGCCAAATAACCCAGTTCTGCCGCGGCAACCGCGGTCCCGCGGTCATTATGGGGGTGCAGCGACAAAATGACGTTTTCGCGGTACTTCAGGTTGCGGCTCATCCACTCGATTGAATCGGCGTAGACGTTCGGTGTTGCCATTTCAACCGTCGCGGGCAGGTTAATGATGACGGGCCGGTCGGGTGTGGGTTCGAACTCGTCGAGCACGGCGTTACAAATTTCGGCGGCGAACTCGAGTTCGGTCCCGGTGTAGGACTCCGGCGAGTACTCGTAGAAGACGGTGGTGTCGGGAATCGTCTCCTCGAACTTCTTACACAGCCGCGCGCCCTGCAGAGCGATCTCGGTGATGCCGGCCCGGTCTTCCCGGAAAACTACGCGCCGCTGCAACACCGAAGTGGAGTTATACAGGTGCACGATGGCCTGCTTGGATCCCTCGAGCGACTGATAGGTGCGCTCAATCAGGTGCTCGCGCGCCTGGGTCAGCACCTGGATCAATACATCATCGGGAATCCGGTCCTCTTCGATGAGGCGCCGTACAAAGTCAAAATCGGTCTGCGATGCCGAAGGAAAACCGACTTCGATTTCTTTGAAGCCCATTTTGACCAGCAGTTCGAACATCAGCAGTTTACGTTCGACATCCATCGGCTCGATCAGGGCCTGGTTGCCATCTCGCAGATCCACTGCGCACCAGCGCGGAGCCTGCGTGATCCGCTTGGTCGGCCACGTGCGATCCGGGAGTTCCACCTTGATCTGTTCGTGGAACGGCAAATATTTATGAATGGGCATGCCGGAAGGCTGCTGGGGATTTGGGTATTTTCCCGAAACTTCGGTTTTTTCCGTCACTGCGGCAGTGCTGAAAATTTGTGTTTCTTGTCGTGAACTTTGCGTGCTCATGGGGGTTCTTCCTCGCCTGTTTTTCAAATGATTGGCGGCCGGGCAGCACGATCTCCGCGACGGGAGCCGGCCTAGTTAAACAAGGCCCCGCCGCGGCGCGGAAGGAGGAGAACCAGCTGCTTGGAAGCATTCACAATCGCAACTTTAGCGCAGGGAAGATCAGTTGGCACTCAGCGCCACGCTTTAGGGCATGAAAATGGCCGCCCGGAACGCTGTGGTTCCGGGCGGCCAGGATTTAACAAAACTCAGCGCTGGGGCTGGTTCTGGTAGTAACCCGCGTTTCCTCCGGGCGAGGTCCACTCGTAAGCAGCGGTGTTCGCGGGACGAACTTCCTGCTGCTGCGCGAAGAATTCCCGCACCGGCTTGGGCGCCAACAGGCTGACCAGGATGAAGATCGGCAGCGCCGCTGCGACGAGCAGGTGGCCGGTCGATACGACATCGCCAACTGGGCCGCCATTGGTTGGCACGCTCATTAGGAGCACGATGCCCAAGATCGCCGTGATTACCGCGGTTGCGATGGCCTTGGGGCGTCCGGTCACCGGATCCTTAGCCAGCGCGTTAACGGTGAACATTGCGACACCAATAATTGCCAGCGACAGGATCAGCGAAGTGATCAAGAAGGCGAGGTTCGGCTTGATATCTCCGTACAGCCAGAAGCCAAGGATCGCACCTACGAGTGCGGTCAGGCCCACATAGGCGACGAGCATGTTGGCGCTGCGTGCACCTTCAACCCAGGTCTGTACCGGCGGCTGCTGACGCACAGCGCGGGCCACTGCCGGAGCAGAGATCGCCGCTGCAGCAGCAGGGATGAAAATCGATCCGAGCCCGTTCACCATCACCAGGGGCAGCACGCCGACTGACGGCTCGTTGCCGCTGGGAACGGTTCCGGTGGCCTGGACATCAAGTAACAGGCCGGAAGGCTCTGCCAGGAACGCGATTACGGCAAGGCTGATGCCCAAACCGATCAGGGCCCGACGCCACCCGGGTGTCTTGCCGAGGCTCGCTGCGAATACGGGCCAAACGCTAAAGCCAGCTACGAGCAAGAGCCCGACAATGGGAGCAATCTTCGACAGCATGGTCGGAGCTGCGCCATTGTTGATTTGCAGGATGAACACCACGAGCGAAGCGATGTAGGTGACCGCAATAAGGCCACCGATTCCGCTCGTAACGTTGAGCCAGCTCGCGCCGGCCTTGTCCTCGTGTTCGGGACCGAGTTCGCAAGCGCGGGGCTGGGCGGCCAGCATGGCGCCTGCCAGACCGAACATCGCGGCGGTACCTAAACCGCTGTAGTCACCGTAGTGAATTACATCAAGAACGATGTAGGCGACAACCAAAATCAGGTATGGCGCATTCAAAATCCAACGTGATTTGCGCGTGCTGTGTACGGTCCATTTGGGGCCCATAGCGCCAATCCGCGCCAGGTACGGCAGTGTCAATGACACGAGCGACAGCAACGTGATGATGAGTACTTCGGGCCGATCCCCTGCTGCTTCGCGCTGCTGGTCAGCGATGCGCCAAACCATCGGAATTGACATCAGGAGCAACATCGCGGCGATCACGTCGCGCAGAATGTCACTGACGCCCAATCCGCGGAAGTTCCATCCGGTTACCTCCCCCTGCGCCGCCACCGGTTGCCCGGTGTAGGCAGACTGTTCGGGCGCCCCGGCATATTGCTGCGCGGGGGCCTCTTGAACTGGGGCCTGCTGGGCCGGTGCCTGTTGGGAGGCAACTGGTTGTTGTACCTGGGTCGCGTCAACCGCGGGCTGCTGGGCCGTGGGGGCCTCTGACGCGGGCTGTTGAGCCGGCACGGGACCAGTGGCGCTTTGAGAGCGCGCTGCCAAGGCAGCATTAACTGCCGGGTCGTTCAAGTTTGCTAGCCAATCAAGCAAATCCGGGTAAGCGGTTGGGTTGCCTGCAATTGCCGGACGCAAATCCGGACGGTGTGTGGCAATTTCACCCAGGACCGCGGGCTCCGTTCCCGGGTCACTTGCCTGGGCTTCTGTGTAGTCCTCTGGACTGCTCATTCAGCACCTCTCCTAGTGGATGTCTTTAACATCACCAACCGACGTTACCCGTTCGAGACATTATTTGCGGGGAACGCGGTGTTGTTAAAAGCCAAATCTATTCAACGCGCGTGGATCGCGTTGCCATTCTTTAGCCACCTTAACCCGAAGATCAAGGTGAATTCTCTGTTCTAAAACGTGCTCAATTTCGCGTCTTGCTGCTGTTCCTATCTCTTTAAGGCGACTACCGCCTCGGCCAATTATTATGCCCTTCTGACTATCGCGCTCGACAAATATCGACACGCGCACATCCAGCAGATTGGGATTATCCGCACGCGGTTCGATGTCTTCAACCACAACATTGAGCGAGTGTGGCAATTCATCATGAACGCCTTCAAGTGCCGCTTCACGCACCAATTCAGCGATCGTGATGTCGCGTTCCTCATCATGGGTCGCATCTTCCGGATACAGCGGCGGGGATTTCGGCAGGTGTTCTGCCAGCACCCCGATGAGGGTTTCGACCTGAAAATCAGAAACCGCGGACACGGGTATTACTGCCGCCCAGGGCGCGAGTTGGTCTACTGCAATGAGTTGCTCCGCCAACGCCTGCCGCGTGACAAGATCCGATTTCGTCACGACCGCGATGAACGGCTTTTTTCGGCCGCCGCGGCGCAGTTCTTCTAATTCAGCGGCAATAAATTTATCGCCGGGTCCCACTTTTTGGTCCGCCGGAATGCACATCGCGATCACATCAACGTCCAGCAGCGTTTCACGCACCAGATCGTTCAGCCGCTCCCCCAGCAGGGTGCGCGGCCGGTGCAAACCCGGGGTATCAACCACGATCAACTGCGCGCTAGGACGGTGCACAATCCCGCGAATGGTGCGGCGCGTTGTCTGGGGCTTGGACGAGGTGATGGCAATTTTTTGGCCCACCAGCGCGTTTGTCAGCGTGGATTTACCCGCATTGGGGCGGCCAATAAAGCAGATGAAGCCCGCGCGGTGCTCAGCGGACGGTTCCGGTTTCCCGGATGGTTCAGGCGTCACGAGAGCTCCTTGGCGCTGGGTGGATTGTTTTGGTCGCTGTCAATTGTGGACGCCGTCTCTTTGGTGGGTGCGGTTGCCCCGGTCGTGTGGGACTCATCAGCCGGTGTGGCGGCGGTTTCTGGGGCCACCTCCAGGACGCGCAAGAGCACGGTCGCGAGTTGTTTTCGGCGTCCCTCGGTGCGTTCGGCTTCCAGGTAGAGCCCATTTGCTTCGGCATGCTGGCCCGGTAGCGGAACCTTCCCGAGCGCTTTTGCTAGCAAGCCGCCCACCGAGTCGACCTCATCATCTTCTAGCCGCAAATCAAGGCTCTCGCCCAGATCATGGAGTGATAGGCGCGCCGGTACGCGCAGCAGTCCCGAGGGCAACTCTTCAATTTCTTGTTCGGCCCGGTCGTGTTCGTCTACCAGTTCGCCCACGATTTCTTCGAGCGCATCTTCAATGGTGACCATCCCGGCCGTTCCGCCGTATTCGTCAACCACAATTGCCACGTGATTGGCTTCGTGCTGCATTTGCCGCAGCAGGTCATCAACGGGTTTCGATTCGGGCACAAATGTCGCCGGCCGCACGGCACGTTCCGCCGTGTGCTCGGCCGCCTCAGGGTCGGCATGCAAGCGGCGGACAACATCTTTGAAGTACAAAATTCCCACAATGTCGTCCTCGGACTCCCGCACGACGGGAATGCGGGAAAACCCGCTGCGTAAAAACAGGGACATGGCTTTGCGCAGCGGCACATCGTGGTCAATCGTGATCATCGCGGTGCGAGGAACCATGACTTCACGCGTATAAGTGTCGCCCAGTTCAAATACTGAGTGGATCATTTCCCGCTCAGTGTCTTCGATGGCTTCCAACTCGGAAATCCGGTCGACCATATCGCGCAGTTCGTCTTCACTGAACGCCAATTCGGGGCGCAGCTGCTGGTCTTCCGTATTAGGCATCGAGTTTTGGTGCGGGAGATCCCAACCCAGTTTTGCGAGGTTATTCAACATGCCCGCGAGCGCGCTCAGCGTCTGCGCGGGATAGCGGCGGGCAAAGCGGCGCGGACCGATTCCAATGAGCGTCCAGCTCACGATGGTGATCAGGAGGGTGGCCAGGATGAGCGCTCCCCACCAAACCTGGATGATCGAGACGCTGATGAGCGTGAGACAGACGGCCAAAATCGCGTCAGTAAATAGGTGGAGGCGGCGCGCAGAGACCGTGGCTGGGCCCGGTTGGGTTACCAGATCCGTGACGAGGCCGGCTTTGCGGTGGCCGGCGTCGGTGAGGTCTTGCGCCATGGACCGAGTGGTGCGCAGGAGCGCGGTTTCCCCCGCGGTTAGGAGGGCCCCCAGGAGTGCGGCCAGGGCCGCGATCACAATCAGGATCGCTATTGGGACATCAGCCATTTATGGAACTACCTATTGGCGAGGAAGGTGAGCAGCAGCCGTCGCTGAAGAGCGAACATTTCTTTCTCTTCTTCCGGCTCGGCATGGTCATAGCCCAGCAGGTGCAAGATGCCGTGCGTGGTTAAGAGCAATAGTTCTTCCGAGGTGGAGTGCCCAGCAGTGCGCGCCTGTTGGGCAGCTACCTCCGGGCACAGCACGACGTCGCCTAGGAGCCCGGCGGGTGAAGGGTCGCCGGGGCGTCCGGGCCGCAATTCGTCCATTGGGAAGGACAGCACATCAGTTGGTCCGTCCTCTTCCATCCACCGTCCGTTGAGATCGGTCATGGTTTGGGTGTCGACGAAAACGATCGCTAATTCGGCTTGCGGGTGGACGTGTAATTCATCTAATACGTAGCGCGCCAGGGCGGAGAATTCCGCTTCATCGGCGGCGTAATCGGATTCGTTATTAACTTCAATGCTCATCGGTTACCTCGGGCGCTGGTGCGAGGTGCGCGCGCATCCCAATCGTCGTACGCATCAATGATGTCGGAAACCAGTCGATGCCGAACCACATCGGAACTGGTGAGGGTGCAGAACTCAACGTCATCGACGCCGTCCAAAATTTCCTGCACTACCCGCAGTCCAGAGCGCGTCCCGGAGGGTAAATCCACCTGCGTGACATCGCCGGTGACGACGATTTTTGCTCCGAACCCGAGGCGGGTGAGGAACATTTTCATTTGCTCGGGTGAGGTGTTTTGCGCCTCGTCCAAGATGATGAAGGCGTCGTTGAGGGTCCGTCCGCGCATATACGCCAGCGGCGCGACTTCGATCGTTCCGGCGGCCATGAGGCGCGGAATTGTTTCTGGTTCGATCATGTCGTGCAGCGCGTCGTAGAGGGGCCGCAGATAGGGATCGATTTTATCGGTGAGGGTGCCGGGCAAGAAGCCCAGTTTCTCTCCCGCTTCGACCGCGGGGCGGGTCAATACGATGCGGTTGACGGCTTTGGATTGCAGCGCGTGGACCGCCTTGGCCATCGCCAAATATGTTTTTCCGGTTCCGGCGGGGCCGATTCCAAAAACGATCGTATTGGCGTCGATTGCTTCGACATAGCGCTTTTGGTTCAGCGTCTTGGGGCGGATCGTGCGGCCCCGCGAACTTAAGATGTTGAGCGTGAGCACATCGGCGGGCCGTTCCCGGGTCGCTGAGGTCAGCATCTCGGCAGCGCGCTGAACCGCATCAGCGGTGAGCGGTTGGCCCGTGGCCGCGATGTCGATTAGTTCGTCGAAGAGCCTCTCAACGAGGGCCACGTCGCCGGGGTTACCGCGCAGCGTGATTTCGTTTCCCCGCACATGAACATCGACGCTGGTAAAGCCCTGTTCCACTGCGCGCAGCACGCTGTCACCGTGGCCGAGGAGCGAAAGCATCGGCACCGATTCGGGTACCTCTAAGACATGTTCGATGCTGGCAGCACTTGGTTCACTCATAGGCTGGCCCCGTGGGCCCCTGTCTCCTTCAATATTTCTAATATCTCTATTTTGCGACGGCTTCGCCGGCTTACGGTGGTTAGCCCGGAGGCCAGGTCATGTTCCGACCGCCCAAAACGTGCCCGTGGACGTGGAACACCGTCTGGCCCGCGTTGCGGCCCGTGTTGAATACGAGGCGAAATTCGCCGTCACACTCATTTTCAGCGATCTGGGTTCCCAGGGCGATCATCTCGGCCAACAGTTCGGGATCCACTGCGGACAGCGATCCGACATCGTTGTGGTGTTCCTTGGGCAGCACGAGCAGGTGTGTGGGCGCCTGCGGATCGATATCGCGGATTGCGAGAACTCGGTCCGTTTCGCTCACCACGGTCGCCGGGGCGTTGCCCGCCGCTATCTGACAAAAAATACAGTCACCTTCCATGCCCTAAGGCTATCGCTGAATGCGTGCAGATGCGTAAGTCTGCGTACCGGGGTTCACTTGAAGCAGGCACAAGGAGGTGCATCATGTGCTATTTGGGCAAACGAAATCTCGGAGCGGCCGGTCTACTGATCGCCGGAGCAGTGATTTTGTCCGGTTGTGGCTCTCCTGCTGCCGGTTCTGGATTTCATGACGACGATGAGCGAATCGCTGTTCCCCATCGCCCGATTGTCATCGCCAATCCCGTTGCTAACAGTGCAGTGGAAAGTCCCTTCGTGCTGACGGGCGACGGGACCGCGTTTAAGGGAATTTTGAACTATGAAATCCGCGACGCGGACTCTGACGAGGTCGTGGATTCGGGCACGACATTCGGTGGTTCTATGGGAACCTTGTCGAAGTACGTGGTCGAGCTGCATCTGGATCCCGGCAACTACACGGTGACCGTGAGCCAAACTGATCCACCCGAGCGGGTTTTGGCGGACGAACCGTTCAGTACGTCACTGAGTTTTACCGTCAGCGGTGAACGCGCGCAGTAACGCGGTTGCCACAGTGCCGGCCGTAACTGCCCGCAAAACGTGTGCGCCCAAGCGCACGGGGCGGGCACCCGCGTCCGTAAATTCGGCGAGTTCTTCCGCGCTGATCCCGCCCTCGGGCCCGATAAGGCACCACACCTGGGGCGCGGTTTTTAGTTCCGTTAGTTGCGCCAGTTCCTGCGTCGCTACCTCGTGGGCGACCAAAACGAGGGCACCGGCTGCGATTTGCTGGCTTAGTTGCGCAGTTAGTTCCTTATTTTGGACGACGTCGCGCACCTGGGGAATGAATGCGCGCCGCGACTGTTTGGCCGACTCCCGCGCTGTGGCTTGCCACTTATCGCGTCCCTTTTGAGCGCGCGGCCCCTGCCACCGTGAAATTGAGCGCTGCGCCTGCCAGGGGAGAATTGCATCCACCCCGGCCTCGGTCATCGCGGCGACCGCCTCATCGCCCCCGCCCTTAATCAGGCCCTGCACGATAGTGATTTGCGGGTGAGATGGTGCCTCGCGCTGCGCCGCCAGCACCTGCACTTCGAGTTCCCGACCCCGCACGGCGGAGACGGTTGCGCGCAAACGGGTGCCGGCGCCGTCCACAATTTCGATTTCCTCGCCCACGCCGCGCCGCTGCACGACGGCCGCGTGGTGGCCCTCTGTTCCGGTCAGGACATAGGTGTCCCCCGCGGAAAGTGCCGTCAGATCGGCTGGTTCAGCCAGGAAAACGGGCGCGCTCATCTGCCGGCGAACTTCTCCTTCAGGCGAGAGAACACGCCGTTATGGGGAGAAGAAATTCGCGCCGAGGGCCGGGCTTCGTCGCGTTTCTCGGCCAGGTCGCGCAGCAGCTGTGTTTGATCGTCATCCAGGTTGCGCGGGACCTCAACGACGATGTGGGCATGTAAGTTTCCGCGACCCTGCCGCTGGAGGCGTCCCACCCCGAGATTGGCCAAGGTGATGGTGTCACCGGGTTGGGTGCCAGGAGCGATATCAAGTTCTTTTTCCCCATCAAGTGTTTCTATTTCCAGCACAGTGCCGAGTGCGGCAGCGGTCATGGGAATCGTCAGGGTGCAGTGCAGGTCGTCCCCCTCGCGGGTAAATACCTCGTGGGGCCGTTCAAAAATTTCGATGTACAGATCGCCCGCTGGCCCCCCACCGGGGCCGACCTCGCCCTGCTCCGGCATGCGGATGCGAGTGCCGGTAGCGACACCGGCGGGAACATTGATTTGGAGGTTTCGGCGAGAGCGCACCCGGCCCTCGCCCGAACACTCGGTACACGGTTCAGGAATAACGGTTCCAAATCCGTGGCAGGCCGAACACTGTGCCGTGGTCATAACCTGGCCTAAGAACGAACGCGCCACGCGCTGGACTGTTCCACGCCCGCCACATACCTCACAGGTGCGCGGTTCGGTGCCTGGGGCGCAGCAAGAGCCATCACATACTGTGCAGACAACAGCCGTATCAACCGTAACTTCTTCTTCGGTCCCGAAAACGGCATCCCGCAGGTCGATATCGAGGCGCAGGAGCGCATCTTGGCCGCGCCGGCGCCGCGGAATGGGGCCCTGCTGGCCGCCAGCGGCACCACCAAAGAAGGTCTCAAAAATGTCTTGGAAACCGAAGCCAGCGCCCTGACCGCCGCCCCCACCGGGAGCTGTGGGGTCTACCCCCATGTCGTATTGCTCGCGCTTCTCCGCATTCGACAACACCTCATAGGCGCGGGAAACATCTTTGAAGCGCTCTTCCGCGTCGGGGCCTTCAGCCACGTCGGGGTGTAGTTCGCGCGCGAGTTTGCGATAGGCCCGTTTAATCTGGTCGGCCGTGGCATCACGCGGAACACCAAGAAGTTCGTAATAGTCGGTCACAGACTGCATCCTGAGGTTAATTGACTGGTGGAAATTTACTTAGCCGGCGAGGATTCGCGACACATAGCGAGCAACGGCTCGCACGGTGGCGATCGAAGTCGAATAGTTCATGCGGGTGGGGCCCAGCACACCCATGCGGGCACGCACGTCATCACCCACGCCGTATCCAGTTGATACCAGTGAGGTTTCAACAAGCCCGTCGTGAATATTTTCCGCCCCGATCCGCACGGCAACGTCGTGGGCGTCTTCTGCCATTTCATGTAGCAATCTCAGCAACACTACGTGCTCTTCAATTGCATCCAAAACTGGGGAGATCGAACGGGTGAAATCAATATCGGCGCGCGCCAGGTTTGCGGTACCTGCCAAAACTACGCGATCTTCCACCTCATCGATGAGCGAGGGTGTTAACGCGGAGGTTATCTGAGTGATCGTGTCGTGCAATTCGGGCGGGAACGAATTTACTACTTGCGCCATATTTTCACCTATTTGCGACGTACGCAGCCCGGTGGTCGCGGCATTGATGCGGGCGCGCAGTTCCCCAAGGGTCGCGTCATCTAGTTCCGTGTTGGTGTCGATCGTGCGCTGTTGGACCCGGCCTGAATCGGTGATGACGACCACCAAGATCCGCCTGTCCCCCACGGAAATCAGTTCGATATGGCGCACCGAACTGCGTTTAAGCGAGGGATATTGGACGATCGCCACCTGCTGGGTCAACTGTGCGAGCAAGCGCACGGTGCGTTCGACGATGTCGTCCAAATCGTGCGCGCCGTCGAGGAGTTTTTGGATTGCGCGCCGTTCGGCCGGGTTGAGTGGCTTGACTGTGGAGAGTTGATCCACGAAGTAGCGGTAGCCTTTATCGGTGGGGATCCGACCTGCCGAGGTGTGCGGTTGCGCGATAAGACCGGCCTCTTCGAGCGCGGCCATATCGTTGCGGATAGTGGCTGGCGACACGCCGAGTTGATGGCGTTCCGCCAGGGCGCGAGAGCCGACAGGTTCGCGCGTGTCTACGTAATCCTCAACAATTGCGCGTAAAACTTCGAGTCTGCGATCATCCACGCCGCTCTACCTCCTCACCCAAATCAGCACTCTACCTCTTCGAGTGCCAATCTTACGCCCTTTGAGTTTTATTCAACGTTAGTGTTCCCCTCGTGATGGATCGCTATGGATTTGATGTCTTAGCCAATTCAGCCCCGCAAAAGCGCGCCCTGCCGCGTGTGCGTGCCAAAGTCGGTCTCGTAGTTGAGGACGTTGAGACTGGATGGGTGGGCGCAATTGTTCGCGTTGAGCGCACCGCGGGCATGAATGTGGTGCTGTTGGAAGACCGGCACGGTAAGACGCGTTCTTTTCCGCTCGGGCCCGGGTTTTGGATCGATGGACGGCCGGTGGAACTGATACCTCACGTGCCCGCAGCACCCAAAAAACCAGCCAGGACCGCGTCCGGTTCGATCGCTGTGACGCAAAAGCGGGCGCGGGTAGCGCGCGGATCACGCATTTGGGTCGAGGGGCGCCACGACGCGGAGCTGGTCGAAAAAGTTTGGGGCGATGATTTGCGCATCGAAGGTGTGGTAGTCGAATACTTGGAGGGCATAGACCACCTCGTCGAGCGGCTGGCAGAGTTTGGCCCAGCCGCCGATCGGCGCGTTGGCGTGCTGGTTGATCACTTGGTTTCCGGGTCCAAGGAGTCGCGCATTGCCAAAGCGGTGCAACAAAAATTCGATTCGCAGGTACTGGTGCTCGGCCACCCCTATGTTGATGTGTGGCAAGCAGTTCGGGCTGAGCGCGTGGGGCTAAAAGCTTGGCCCCACATATCGCGCGATATTGAATGGAAGCGCGGCATGTTGGCTCAATTGGGTTTGCCGAATTCGGACCAAATTGATATCGCGAACGGCTGGAAGTGGATTTTATCCCGCGTCCGGGATTATCGAGATCTTGATGCGGCGCTGCTGGGCCGGGTCGAAGAATTAATAGATTTCGTCACCCAATAGTGACATTCGACTTTTGGCTACTGCAGTCCATTTCCCGCAAAATTACTGACACGGCGCGTATAAGTCGATAGGGTCGGCTAGTTCAAGGAAGTCAACTTCTTTGCATCTGTAAAGGGAGATTTAAATGACAGATCCAAACTTGCCACCGCAGCATGATCCGAATCAGCCGCAGGGACAGCCCGGTTATGGCCAGCAGCCCCAGCAACCTTCTGTGCCCCCACAGCAGCCGCAACAGCCCCCGCAGCCGCAACAGCCCCCACAGGGCTATCAACAGCCGCAACAGCCGCAGGGTTATGCCCAACCGCAGCAGGGGTACCAACAGCAGGGCTATCAACAGCAGGGGTACCAGCAGCAACCCGCTGGTGGTGGCGCCCAGCCGTTTACCCAGAGTGAAGAAAACATGTGGTCGATGCTCAGCCACTTGATTCCGATCATTTCGATCATTTGCATCGCGGCATTTAAAGATCGCAGTGCTCGGGTCAACGCCAACGCTAAGGAAGCCCTGAACTTCCAGATCACGATGCTCGGTGGCGTAATCGCGATCAACATTTTGCGCGCCATTTTCGTGGGAATTTTCATCAGCAGCTGGTCGTCCGGCTTGTGGACGATCGCGAACCTGCTGGGTTGGGTTTCCACGGGAGCCTGGATTGTATGGCTCGTATTCGCAATCATCGCGGCTGTGAAGTGCTACCAGGGCGAAAACTACCGCTACCCGTTCGCACTTCGCTTGATCAAGTAGTAACTCGCAAGGCTCAGGTGGCCTAGCTCGCGGGCTTAATCCTCGGTGAGGGCCCGCACAACGGAATCTGCCAGCAGCCGCCCACGTCGCGTCAATACGACGCGCTCGTGGGCGGCTGCCGTTGTTTCTACCAGCCCGTCCGTCACCAGATCCGCAACCGCTGCCCGCGCGTCCGGGCGGAGCCGGGCAAAATCCATCCCCCAAGCCAAGCGGGTTTGTAACAAAACATCTTCGAGATAGCGCGCGTCATCGTCCAAAGTTTCGCTGCCTGCGGCTGGACTCCCAATCGAACTGGTGCTTTCCCCGCTGCTTAACCGCTGCGCGTACGTGGAGGGGTGTTTAACGTTCCACCAGCGCATTCCCCCGATATGACTGTGGGCTCCGGGACCGATTCCCCACCAGTCTCCGCCCTGCCAATAATTGACATTATGGTGGCAGAAGAATTCTTCTCCGCGCGCCCAGTTGGAAATCTCATACCAACTCAGGCCGGCAGCGTTAAACGCGTCATCGGCCATTTCATATTTGGTGGCCAAATCGTCATCGTCGGGATTTGGCAGTTGTCCGCGGCGTACCTGGGCAGCCATTTTGGTGCCCTGTTCGATAACCAGGGCATAGGCCGAAATATGGTCAACTTCGCAGGACAGGGCCGTTTGGATCGAGGTATTCCAATCAGCGATGGACTCCCCCGGTGTGCCATAAATCAGATCCAGCGACACCTGTAAACCGGCATCCTTAGCCCACTGCACCACCGTTGGAATGCGCGCCGGATCATGAGTGCGGTCCAGCGTCGCTAAAACCCGGGGCACAGCCGATTGCATGCCAAACGAAACACGTGTGAACCCGGCCTTTGCCAATTGTTGTAGGCCCGACGCAGTTACCGAGTCGGGATTTGCTTCGGTCGTAATTTCAATACCGGGCGCTAATCCCCAGGCGGCAGCGACAGCGTCCTTCATCGCGATGAGGTCGTGCACGGGCAATAAAGTGGGTGTCCCTCCCCCGAAAAAAATCGTGCTCACCGGACGCGGTGGCAGCCCGCGCTCCCGCATGGCGTTGGTTGCGAATGCAATTTCTTGCCGCACGTTATCGCCATATTCGGCGCGCGACCCGCCCCCGCCTAGCTCAGCGGCCGTATAGGTGTTGAAATCGCAGTAACCGCAGCGCACTGCGCAAAACGGGACGTGCACGTAAACACCAAAAGGTCGTTCTTCCGCCCCGGCGCGCGTCGACTCCGGCAGGGCAAACTCAATCGGTTCTAAACCGATCACTTGCGCGCCTTGGCATCCTTGGGGTCATCCGCATCCGACGACAGCGCGGCAATGAATGCCTCTTGGGGCACCTCGACGCGACCGATGGTCTTCATGCGTTTCTTGCCCTCTTTTTGCCTTTCCAGCAACTTGCGCTTCCGGGAAATATCGCCGCCGTAACACTTCGCCAAAACATCCTTGCGGATCGCGCGGACCGTCTCGCGGGCAATAATCCGCGAACCGATCGCTGCCTGCACCGGCACTTCAAACTGCTGACGGGGAATCAACTCGCGCAGGCGGCCCACCATCATCAGACCGTAGGCATAGGCCTTGTCCTGGTGCACGATCGCGCTGAAAGCGTCCACGCGTTCCCCCTGCAGCAAGACATCGACCTTCACCAAGTCGGAGGCTTGCGAACCTTCCGGCTCGTAATCAAGCGACGCGTAACCGCGGGTGCGGGATTTAAGTTGGTCGAAGAAGTCGAACACAATCTCGGCCAGCGGCAATTCGTAGCGGATTTCGACGCGCTCTTCTGACAGGTAGTCCATGCCCTTCATGGAGCCGCGGCGGTCTTGGCACAGTTCCATGACCGCGCCAATGAATTCTGAGGGAACCAGAATGGTGGCCCGCACCATCGGCTCCATGACGTGATCAACTTTGCCCTCGGGGAACTCGGACGGGTTCGTGACCGTGTATTCGGAGCCGTCCTCCATCGTCACGTCGTAAACAACGTTGGGGGCAGTTGAGATCAGATCCAGATCGAATTCGCGTTCTAATCGTTCACGCACAATTTCCAGGTGCAGCAGGCCCAAGAAACCGCAGCGGAATCCAAAACCGAGCGCGACCGAGGTTTCGGGCTCGAATACGAGCGCGGCGTCATTGAGCTTGAGGCGGTCCAGCGCATCGCGCAGCACTGGATAATCCGAGCCGTCGATTGGGAACAGGCCCGAGAAGACCATTGGCTTGGGGTCTCGGTACCCGCCCAGGGCTTCCTCGGCCCGGTTATCGCGAGTGGTTACCGTATCGCCAACGCGCGACTGGCGGACGTCCTTAACGCCGGTGATCAAATAGCCGACCTCGCCGACACCTAAGCCGTCCGACGCCACAAAGTCGGGGGAAATAACCCCGATTTCCAATAGTTCGCTGTTGGCGTGGGTTGACATCATTTCGATGCGCTCGCGCGGTTTCAGTTCGCCATCCACGACCCGCACATAGGTGACAACACCGCGGAACGTGTCATAAACCGAGTCGAAAATCATGGCTCGGGCTGGCGCTTCGGGGTCGCCCTGCGGGGCGGGGATTTCTTCAACGATTCGGTTCAGAAGTTTATCGACACCGACCCCGGTCTTGCCGGAAACCTGCAAGCAGTCATCGGGTTCACATCCGATTAGCCCCGCGAGTTCCTCAGCGAACCGTTCGGGCTGGGCGGCGGGGAGGTCAATTTTGTTCAGTACTGGAATGATCGTCAGATCGTTTTCGAGTGCGAGGTACAGATTCGCTAGTGTTTGCGCCTCAATGCCCTGCGCGGCGTCCACTAAGAGCAGTGCGCCTTCACATGCGGCCAGCGAACGCGACACCTCGTAGGTGAAGTCGACGTGACCGGGTGTATCGATCATGTTCAGCGTGTACATCTGATCATCGGACACCCACGGCATGCGCACGGCCTGCGACTTAATCGTGATGCCGCGTTCGCGCTCAATATCCATGCGATCGAGGAATTGGGCGCGCATTACGCGGTCTTCGACGACCCCGGTCATTTGCAGCATTCGGTCCGCCAACGTCGACTTTCCGTGGTCGAT
>Ga0209487_1001488_pt1 | contig 19793 bp, 17 predicted proteins | sample Poulit2012_FD_187524 | JGI IMG/M metagenome (GOLD analysis project Ga0209487, IMG submission 187524) | Agricultural soil microbial communities from Georgia to study Nitrogen management - Poultry litter 2012 (SPAdes) (version 2) | ecosystem: Environmental > Terrestrial > Soil > Agricultural land...
CTGTAATATGGCCACAGACCGAGCAGTGCGATAATTCCCGCTTTGCGTTTACTAAGGCTTGAGCAAAATCCAACACATCATCATCATTCATATTGATAACAAAAAAAGCCAGTCGGACGGCTGTTTTTGGTCCGATCCCCGGCAATTTTGTAAAACTGTCAATCAGTTTAGATATCGGTTCTGGATAATACATCCAAAGTTCCTCCTAAAAACTAGAACATTCCGGGCATGTTTAACCCCTTCGTGAATTCTCCCATCGTGTCGTTCGTTTTATCTTCAATTTGTTTTAACACATCATTTGTTGCTGCCAAAACCAGATCCTGCAACATGTCCACATCGTCCGGATCGACGACCTCTTCTTTAATCGCCACATCTGTAATTTCTTTTTTCCCGTTGGCAGTCACTGTAACCATGCCACCACCTGCAGATGCCTCGAAGCTCATTTCATGTAAGTCATCCTGTGCCGCCATCATTTTTTTCTGCATTTTTTGCATTTGTTTCATCATATTACCCATGTTTCCACCTTTCATGGAAAACGCCTCCTTAAAATATTGTTTATTTTTTAAATGTCTAGCTCCAACATCCACCGGCTAGCAAAGCTTTCTTCGCCTTCATACGATAAGTCTAGTTTGTACGTCGTTAAACGGATGCTTCCGCTTTTCTCTGTTAATCATGTATTTCTAACAGGTCATCACCGACAAGTTTTCTTGCTTCTTCTACTAGTGGGTCTTGTGCTTTTTCCTCATCTTGTGCAGGAGCAGTTTGTTCTTGGTTGTTAATATATTCATTCCGCAATTCATGCCAGTCATTATCCGGTATTGGAATAATCTCAAGTTGCTTCCCAACTACATTTCCAAGTACGGATTCTACCATTTCCCGGTTATCCAAAAACAGAGAACAGTGAATTTCATACTTAAATGCAACGACAAGTGCCTGGTCTGATGCTGCAGCTGGTTTACTGTCCTGAATTGTTGCATGTGCAGGGGCATTGGTTGTTTTTAACTGATTTAAAAATGCCGCCCACTCCGAATGCACTTCTTTTAATGCAGGTTTGGTTGCTTCTTGAAGTACGCTGCGGATTTTCTCATATGGAATTTTATAACTGTTTCTCGAAGCCCTTGGTGCTGGTCTTCTTGGTTCCGGACTTGCCGGAACTTGTGCTTTAGGACTTTCTTTTAATACATTTAATTCCTTTTCAAGTTGTGCTAATTTATTCGTAAGTTTGGACACGGCTTCTGAATCAGCCGCTTCACTTGGCTGCTGTTCATGATGATATCTGTTCGTTATCGTGAGTACAGCAATTTCAATGAAAACTTTCGGGCTGTTCGTCCATTTTATTTCCTGTTGGCATTGGTTCATCTGCATAATAGCGTCCTGAATCCAATCCAATGTAACCGTTTCTGCCAGCTGCGTAAAGCTATCATTTATCATAGCACGTTCCAGGATATTTTCTAAAGCCGGGGCACTTTTATATAACAATAAATCGCGTAAAAAGTAAATTAAATCGAATACAAATCTTCCCGGATCTTTTCCACTCTGAATTAAATCGTCCAACAACTTCAATGCCTCTTGCACATGTTTCCCGTGCATCGCAGCTGCAATGTCGGTCAGAATTTGTTGGGATACGCCACCGGTTACCGCCAGTACATCAGATAGTTCTACATGATCATCACTATATGAAATGGCCTGATCAAGTATACTTAGCGCATCACGCATACCACCCTCTGCAGCAAGTGCGACAGATTCGAGCGCTTCAGGTGAAACAGAAACTTCCTCGACCCCAATGATCGCCTGCATACGATCAACAATTGCCTTACTGCCGATCGGTTTAAAATCAAATCGCTGACATCTGGAAATTATTGTCAACGGTATTTTATGTGGTTCTGTTGTGGCTAAAATAAAGACAACATGTTTTGGCGGCTCTTCTAATGTCTTGAGCAAGGCATTAAATGCATTCACAGAAATCATGTGCACTTCATCGATAATATATACTTTATACGGGACAGAGCTGGAAGCATATTTTACTTTATCGCGGATTTCACGAATATCATCAACACTTGTGTTGGAAGCAGCGTCAATTTCAATGACATCGGATATCGAACCGTCCTGAATACCAAGGCAAGCTGCACATTCGTTACAAGCTTCTTTGACCGGCGCATGTTCGCAATTGATCGTTTTCGCAAAAATCTTAGCAGCACTCGTCTTCCCCGTCCCACGCGGTCCGGAAAATAAATAAGCATGCGAAAATTTTTCTTGCGCAATTGCATTTTGCAGTGTTCTTGTAATATGTGATTGACCAACGACATCTTCGAAATTCCTCGGACGCCAAACACGATACAATGCCTGATAGCTCATAATACCCGTTCCTCTCCCTAATCTCTCTTTAATTATACCCGATTTCCAGGGTGAATGTGAACCATGAAGAATAATTCTTGAAGAAATTATTAATGTGGCTGATGTGCAGTGAAAATTGTGATGTTTTTTGAAATGATATAAAAAAGCTGTATCAAAAGATGCTATGAACATTTTGATACAGCTTTTTCTATTATGTACGCCGTGCACCCGCCGTCGATGGGGCGACCCTATGCGTTACTTAAGTTCATGGCTCGGCCTAGGTTTCCCCGCGGCACACAAGGATGACCGTTTACTGCTGCTTCCTTCCGGACCTGACAGAATTCACGGGTCCCTGTTGCGCAGGACCTGAGCGTCAACACCACTCCCTTAAGGCAGACCATAAAGTCGCCTCACCTCGGGTGGGAATTCAGCCTCGCTATAGCGGATTGCGAGTACAGGGCACCGCTACCTCCCCGCTTAGCACGACAAACCTTATTATAACGATTCTGAACTGAAAATGCAATGATAAGCAAAAGAATTCCTACTGGAAACTTTTTCATTACCAATATAAAGTGAAACTACATTCAGTGAGGGATGAAGTTTCACTTTATATTTGAATTAATTTCTAGAAATATTTTCTGCGCCCTTTCTTCCGTTTGTATGTTTACTTCCATGTTTAATATCAAAAGTAGAAGTGAACAAAATGGATAAGAAGCAATTTACGAATCCTTTTAGCCTCTTACTTAGCTTCTTTCAGTTTAAGGCTAAAGATTCTTTATCTATTTTCGTACTTGCGAGGAGTGCCTGATGAATATCAGCTTTAATATCCTCTACTTCCTCTAGTCCGATTGATAATCGTATTTGTTCAGGTGTTACCCCTGTAAGTAATTGTTCATCTTCAGATAATCGTGAGTGTGTCGTACTTGCAGGATGGATGACGAGTGATTTGGAATCTCCGACATTTGCAACGTGTGAGAATAACTTTACAGAAGAGATAAACTTCTTGGCAGCTTCGAGTCCACCTTTGATTCCAAATGTGAAAATGGAACCTGCTCCATTTCTTAAATAAGTTCTTGCGATTGCTTCTTGTGGGTTGTCTTTTAATGTTGGATAATTCACCCAAGAAACTTGATCATGTTCGGCTAAGAATTGCGCGATTTGTTCTGCGTTTTCTACGTGTTGTTTCATCCGAAGGGCTAATGTTTCCAGTCCTTGAATGAAGAGCCACCCATTAAATGGCGATAAAGACATGCCAAGATTCTGTCCTAAATCAAATCTTGCCTTCGCAATAAATGCACTTGTAGCAGGTAATTCAAGGTACGATTGATTGTTTAATGCTGCGAGTTTTTCCGTGAATTCGGGAAACCTTCCATTATCCCAAGGGAATGTTCCTGCATCTACAATTAATCCACCAATGGATGTGCCATGACCACCAATGAATTTTGTTGCAGAATGGAGGACGATATCGGCCCCGAATTCAATTGGCTTTTGAAGATATGGTGTTGTAAAGGTCGAGTCAACAACGAGTGGTAAGTCGTTTTCATGAGCAATATTGCTCAAGGATTTAATATCGGCAATTTCTAAACTGGGATTCCCAATTGTTTCAGTATAAATTGCTTTCGTTTTATCCGTTATCGCAGCTTGCACTTCGGTGAAATTCTTGCCATCGACGAATCGAACGTTTACACCAAATCGTTTAAATGTCTCAGCGAACAATGAATAGGTACCACCGTATAATGCATTCGTCGTAATTATTTCATCCCCTACTTTTGCTAGAGTTAATAGGGAGATGGTAATAGCTGATTGTCCGGAAGAAATGGCAAAAGCATCGACTCCTCCTTCTAATTCTGCAATTCTTTCTTCTAAAACACGGTTTGTTGGGTTGGCATTTCTAGAATAGATATAGCCTTCTTCTTGCATTTGAAAGAGGGATGCAGCGTGATCTGTACTTTCAAATCCATAGGAGGTCGTTTGATAGATTGGGACTGCTCGTGAATTCATTACCCCATCTAATCGCTGTCCCCCGTGCTGTGCAACAGTATGGAAACGAAGCGTCTCTTTAGATTGCTCATTCGTCATGAATATTAATCTCCTTTGAATAGGTTAGTGAATTTCATAATGAGATAGCTAATTTGGGCAATTATGAAATTCACTCTAGGTAACTACCTAAGCCTGAACATTTGGTGTGGGGAGGAAGCTCCCTACACGAGTCAAATTAATTCTTTCTTTATACATGGACAAGCGGACTTACTTTTTCAAGTTCTTTACCTAAATACTTCGCCACTTCTAACATTCCATATGTCCCACTAGCTGATTCGGCATCGCTATTGTAATTTGTGTTTGTATTAATATCATAGGTATAAAGTGTTCCATCTTTATCTTGAATAAATTCAATTCCAGCAACCTTAATCTCATTTGCCGCGAGTACTCGTTCATATTTCTCGATGATCGGGTCGTTGAACCCCTCTTGAATTTGGAATTTACCAGGCGTGGAACTTTCTTCGCCTACCGCACAGAATTGATCTTCAATGGAACATGCGTCTGCAGGGCAGAGTTCGAACCCATCTGAAGTATCCACACGAACGGCATACATAAATTTTCCACCGACGAATTCACAACGTGTAATGTAGGGTTCAGGCGCTTCGATATAATCTTGAAGCAATGTTACTCCATCAATTGGCTCTTCAAAATCATCCCCTTCCACATAGTCACGTAGCGCATCTTCTGAGGAAAATAGTTGTACACCTAATCCTTTTCCAGCTCGGTTATGCTTGGTAATAAATTTCCTTCCAGCAAATTTTTTAGCTGCCGTTAAGATATTATCTTTTCCTACTGCAGCAATTGTTTTTGGTGTTTTGATTCCATGTTTCTCTAGTTCTAGATCTTGTAAGACCTTACTTACTTCTAGTTGTAAGGCGCGAGTTCCATTAATGACAGTTCTTCCGTGATGTTCAAGCCAAGCTAATACACCATTCGCGAGTTCCGGTGCATAACGATTTCCACGTGTATGGGCAGAAGCACTCATTCTACTATAAAAGATTCCTTCTGGTGGCGGGCTCGTTAAATCAATCGTTCCACTATCTAATAACCAGTCTTCATACGGCAAATTCAATTCTTCTAATCGTTTGATTAAATGATCGGTCCACTCGTTATGTTCATGCATTACATATATTTTACTCATGGTTGATACTCCTTTAATTAGTTATTGGTTAGGATTGATTCTCTTAAATTTTCAACGATTGGCATAACCTGTTTTGAAAAACGTTCTAATTCTTCAAGTTGCGGTGAGCTTTGTAGTAACAGTAAGTCGACGCCAACTTTTTCAAATTCTAAAATTTGCTTTGCGATTTGTTCTGGTGTCCCTACGAGATTTGGTCGTAATCCTCGGTTGGATACGGAGTAATCTTGTAGTTTGATTTTTTGCTCCAGTTCTGACATCGATGTAAAGTCTTCAAAACCAGCATACCCACTCATATCGTCAACCGTCGTAATACGTTCTACTTCTTCTAACGCTTCTTCTTCTGTATCACGGCAAACGACATAAGCTGCCATGCCAATAGTTTGCAACGGTTCCCGACCGAGCGCGATTCTTCGGTCTTGCATATCTTTAATTTTAACAGCTGCCTCGTCAACCGTATGACCATGGATGACGTAGGCGTCACAGAGGGAAGAGATGACTTGTTTCCCCTTCTCACTCTCTCCGCCAGCATAGAGAATCGGATTCGGTCGCTGAACAGGCTTTGGGGAAAGCTTCGTATTTTCGATAGTATAGAACTTGCCCTCATAGGAGAAAGTCTCTTCTGTCCATAATCCTTTTAAGATTTCTATAAATTCTTCTGTTCGCGCATAACGTTCATCATGCTCGGTAAAGTCCCCGCCATATTGCTTCGCTTCTTCAGCCCACCAGCCAGATACGATATTTAGTGTAAACCGGCCGTTGCTAATTCTATCTATATTTGCTGCCATCTTCGCAGTTACCGCAGGATTATGGAAGACAGGACGTACAGCAGTCATAATTTCGATTTTTTCTGTTACGGCAGCAAGTGCTGCAGCAGTGGACCACGCTTCTAATGAATCTGTGGCGGTTCCTTTTATATCATTTAAATAAAGTTCTGCAATTAATGTTGTGTCGTAGCCCCACTTCTCTGCTGATTGGATGACTTCCTTTGCATAATCAAAGGTTGGTGGCATCTTTTCATCCTTGACATTTCTTAACCACCCACCAAAAATAGGTAACCAAAATCCATATCTCATAAAAAATAACGTCTCCTGTTCTGTATGTTAGTGAATTTCATAATAGTAATTTAACGCCACTTCACTACAACATGTAGTTTCGTTGAGTCTTTCTTAACCACATATTGTAACGAAGTGGCTGACCTGGGCAATTATGAAATTCACTCATGTATTTGATTTAAAAAACAAAGGTGCAAGCGCCGGACGTGGTTAGACTAAACAATGCTAGTTAACCACAGCTTAAGAATTTTATAATTCACTAAGCAAAAAAACCCTTTCTGAAAGATTCAGAAAGAGTTTAAATTTATTCTCCCTCCTTATCTTTCGAGCTTTACGCTTGATGGAGTTAGCACAGTATTCCAGAATCGGAACCTGTTGCCGAGGTATCGCTGGGCCATTTCCCTCCACCTCTCTTGATAAGATTTTATTGTTGATATGATACTAGTACAAAATATTTGAAGTGTCAATCAATTAATCCTTATAAAGCCTACTTGACTACTATAGATTGAGGTGTTAGCATTTAAATTAATTAAATATTCTTATCAAGAGAAGTTGAGGGTTCTGGCCCGACGACGCTTCAGCAACCTCTGATTGAATCAGAAAGGTGCTACATCCAGCAATGTATATTCTTGGGAGATAAGAGCTGTGGTAATAAAACCAATCCTCTTTTCTCATAAAATAAGAAAAGAGGATTTTTTATTTTTAAGAATAGTAGACTCACACTAATGTACAAAAAATAGTTGAAGGGAGCATGATTTTATGAGTGAGATTGTTATTATATCGGGCAGTCCAACGGAGCTCTCAAGATCGGAGCAAGTCTTAAAATATCTAGGCAAATTGCTCGAAGGAGGTCATCTATCCGTTACACATCTTTCGGTTAGGGAATTATCTTATCAAGATTTATTTACAGGAAATTATCAGAGTCCAGAGATTAGACAAATTGCAGAAACGATTGAGGAGGCAAAAGGGGTTATTGTCGGGTCCCCCGTTTACAAAGGGGCGTATTCAGGTGTTTTAAAAGCATTCATCGATATTCTCCCGCAAGACATATTGCAACATAAGCCTGTACTTCCGTTAATGACGGGAGGAAGTCCTTCTCATTTATTGGCACTAGAATACGCATTAAAACCTGTTCTAGCAACACTTAAAGCACATAATTTAAAAGGGATTTATTATCTAGATGAGGAGGTGGATAAACATAATCCGAATCCGATTATTGTAGAAGGTGTTTTACAGCGAACGAGAAAGCAGCTCGATTATTTCGTTCAATTAGTAAATAATCCGGTCCTAACTTTAACGGAAGCTTCGTACTAATTATTACATTGGAGGAATGAATCAATGACTAAAAAACGAATTTACTTAAATGCTTTTGATATGAATACACCAGGACATCAATCACCTGGACTTTGGCAACATCCAGAGGATGAGTCCCATCGTTATAAAGACAGTGAATATTGGATTACCCTTGCGAAAACGTTAGAGAAGGGTAGATTTGATGCCGTATTTATTGCGGATGTATTAGGAACGTATGATGTGTATGGCGGGTCAAGAGATGCGTCTGTTGAAAATGGGATTCAATCTCCCGTCAACGACCCATTTTTGATTGTTCCCTTGATGTCAGCGGTGACAAAACATTTGGGGTTCGGTGTGACATCCTCTGTTACCCATGAACATCCCTATACATTCGCTAGGAAAATGAGTACATTAGATCATTTAACGAATGGACGTATTGGTTGGAATATTGTTACTTCTTATTTGAAGAGTGCGGCAATTAATATGGGACTTGATGGGCAAATTAAACACGATGAGCGTTATGATATTGCCAAAGAGTATTTGGACATATGCTATAAACTTTGGGAAGCAAGCTGGGAAGACGATGCAGTAAAAGTTGATAAAGAAACGGGAGTCTATACCGATCCAAGCAAGGTTCATAATATTAATCATGATGGGAACTACTTCAAAGTTCCTGGTGCACACTTAAGTGAACCATCTCCACAACGTACCCCTGTCCTTTATCAAGCAGGTGCCTCACCAAAAGGTCGTGCGTTTGCAGCAAATAATGCCGAACTTGTATTCATTGGTGCACCAAATATTGTGGTAGCAAAAGAAACGGTTACGAAGTTGAGAGCAGAAGTTGCGGAAGCTGGAAGAAGAGAAGATGAAGTGAAAGTTTTAAGCATGCTCGTTCCAATTGTCGGAAAAACAGAAGAAGAGGCACAAACGAAATTTACAGATTATCAGAAGTATATTAGCGCTGAAGGAGCACTTGCCTTATTTGGAGGCTGGACTGGTATTGATCTATCGGGTTATACGAAAGACCAGGAAATCCAGTTTATCGAAAATGATGCCATCCGTTCCGCATTAGACAATTTCACGAAAATTCATGCTGATCGACCATCAACCGTTGCAGATGTCATTGATACAGTTGGTATTGGTGGAATGGGTACGGCGATTGTAGGTACAGCGGAACAAGTAGCTGATGAAATGGAAAAGTGGGTGGATGAGGCTGGTGTTGATGGGTTTAATATTGCCTATGCAGTTACTCCAGGAACCTTCGAAGATTTCGTCCGAGAGGTTACCCCGGTACTTCAAGAAAGAGGACGCGTTCGTAGAGAATACGAAGGAACAACCCTTCGCGATAATCTCTTCTCCGAGGGAAATTATTTACCAGCGCATCACCAAGCAAAGAAGCAGAGAGAAGGTTCTCCTGTCTTGTAATCGAAAGTATTATCTCTCTATTTAGGAGGACGAAATTAAAACAAAGGCAAATCCCTAGCAGGATGGTATCTGCTGAGAATTTGCCCGGTCCTTTTCTTATGAAGATGGAGATCAAATAGAAACGACTGCACCAGTTCAACTGATCTCAGTAGAGGAATAATTGAGTATTCTAAATTTACTAGTAGACAGTTTTTTTGTATCCGTTATGATATGTACAAATATTGAAAATTTAATATTTCCTTATCTAGAGTCGGGGGAGGAACTGGTCCTGTGAGCCCGCAGCAACCGTTACATAATCGTAGTACGGTGCTAATTCCAGCAAGCTTATGCTTGAAAGATGAGAAGCGTTTAAATAAATTTTAACCTCTTCCTCATCGGTGGAGGTTTTTTTATTTGAATTTTCAGGTGCTTAAATATCTACGAGCGATAGGTGTATCTTTTTAACTAAGTAATACGATGATAATAGTTTGATTAATTTCAGGAGGTGTTATCTAAAACGGAACAATCGCAAGCCAACATTAAAATCTATTAAAAAAGGGGTATTTGCTTTATGACAAAACAAATTCATTTGAATGGGTTCATCCAAAATTCACCTTCTCCGCATTCCATGGGACTATGGAAGCATGAATTGGACCAGGGAGCAAACCATAACAGTTTATCTTATTGGACAGAAACAGCTCAAATTTTGGAACGTGGAAAATTTGATGCGTTATTTATTGCCGACGTACTTGGCACATACAGTGTATATGGAAACAGCCATGATGCGGCTGCTCGGCATGCAGTCCAGCTTCCGGCGCATGATCCGTTAATCCCTATTTCGGCGATGGCTGCTGTTACTGAAAACTTAAGCTTTGCACCGACGATTTCCGCTACATATGCACAGCCCTATTCACTGGCACGGCAGTTATCGACGCTTGATCATTTAACCGGCGGCAGAATTGCGTGGAATGTGGTTACGTCGTATTTGGAAAGTGAAGCGGTTAACCTTGGACTTAAAACCCGTCTGCCAAAGGAACTCCGCTATAATCGTGCGGATGAATTTCTGAACGTTGTCTATAAATTATGGGAACATAGCTGGGAGAATGATGCGGTTGTTTATGATAAAGAAAATGATACCTTTGCAGATCCGGATAAAGTACATTTAATCGATCATGAAGGTGAATTTTTCAATGTGCCGGGTCCGCATTTAGTAGAACCGTCGCCTCAGCGCACCCCGGTCCTCTTTCAAGCAGGAGCTTCTCCAAGGGGGAGAGATTTTGCTGCCAAACATGCTGAAGCGGTTTTTACAAAAAATCATTCACTGGAAGCTTTAAAAGCGTATGTTGCAGATATACGGAAGCGTACGGTGGAACGGGGGAGGAGACAGGAGGATGTGTTTGTTTCTCAGCTGATTCTACCAATTATCGGTTCCACTGAAGAAGAGGCTAACAGGAAATATGAAAATTTGATCAATCACATCAGCTTTGAAGGTACAGCCTCTCTTCTGTCTGGCCACACGGGGATTGATTTTTCCAAATATGATCCTGATCAATACATTGAGGATATTGAGACAGAAGCAGTCCAGGGAAATTTGGATCTATATACAAAGGATCCGAATAAAAAGTGGACCCTAAGAGAAGCTGTTAAAAATCATGGGCTTGGAAATGGCACCGTTAAATTTATTGGAACGCCGGAACAAATTGCGGATCGAATGGAGAAGTGGTCGGAAGAAGGAAATGTGGATGGGTTTACGATCGCCCAAGCTTATTCACCGGGGACCTATCGTGAGTTTGTTGATCATGTAGTGCCTGAATTACAGAAACGGGGTATCTACCGGCAGGAATATGAAGGACAGACGTTAAGGGAAAATATGTTTGGAAAAGGTGCTCACTTGCCCAATACCCATCCTGCGAAAAAACTTGCATTGTTCAGATAAAATAATAAATAAAATTCATTTAATAAGAAAGCGGAGGGTATTATGTTTACAATTTATTGGATTGCTATTGTAATATGTTGGGTTGTGGGACTTTGGATATGGAATAAAAACTATCCGAAACAAAAAGGTGGGGGAAGTTGATGCTGGGTGACGATAATAATGTAATTATATGGCTGATTTTGGGAGCGATGTTGGGTTATTTTCTGTTAACGACCTGGTTAGGAAAAAGGGGCTCAGTTCATAGCAAGTCAATGAAAGGATTTGCTATCGCAAAGGGAAAAGTGAGTCCTTGGCTTGTTGGAATCAGTTTCGGGGCAAGCTATGCAAGTGCAAATCTATTTATAGGAGTGCCGGGGTGGGCCTACACATATGGCGCCCCAGTACTTTGGTATTCACTGGGATGCTTTGGTGTCTCATGGATAGGGTTGCTTCTTTTTGCCAAAACTTTCTGGGAGCAGGGTCAAAAGAAGGAAGGTAGCCTCACCTTACCGCAGTGGCTAGGGAATCGATATCAAAGTAGGTCACTACAGGTAGTTGTTGCTTTGCTTATTTTATTCAATATTTACTATATTGTTGCCCAAAATGTCGGCTTAGCGACCATGTTCGAAACAATCATAGGGATTCCATACATGTGGGGGATACTTATAGGGGTAACTATAACTGTTGTATACGTGAGTTTGGGAGGTGCCTTTGCCCAGTTGATCACAGACGGAATACAAGGTACGATCATGTCTACCATTTCCGTTCTGCTGTTTATTTCGCTGTTTTGGTCCATCGGAGGGGGATGGAATGTTTTAGGTAACTTGCAAACGCAAATGGGGGCAATCGATGGAAGTATGTTGGCTTTAACTTCACAGGACGGCCCGTTTCACAGTGTATTTGCTATTTTGAGCATCCAATGGCTGTTATTTAGTTTTGCTTTACTTCCCCATCTGATGAATAAAGTGCTGACAGTAGAGAAAAAGGAAGATTTACGTAAGTTTACACTATCTTCCGGAATTACCTTATTTGTACTATCTACGTTTTCTGTATTTGCCGGTATGGCTGCACGTATTACAGTTCCAAATCTGTCGTCTCCAGATAGTGCAGTACCCGCATATATTATGGAGGTTTTTCCTACTATTCTTGTGGTCTTAATGGTCGTGGGGATTATTTCAGCTATCTTGTCCACGACAGATAGCCTATATCTTAGCATGACAACAAGTATTGGTAATGATCTTTATAAAGCGGTCGTGGCTCCAATTATTTACAAGAATAAGAAAATTTCCAGAGAAAATATAGATCAAAAAGCAGTAAGGGTATCCCGGATCTCATTGATCGTTATTGGAGGACTCACGTTATACATGTCTCTTGATAGGCCGGATTCGCTGGCGTTGTTAGCTCAAATCGGTACCTCAGCAATCCTAAGTGGAATCGCAGCCCCCATTACGCTAAGCTACTTTTGGAAAAAAGCGCATCGTACAGGCGCGTTGGCATCCGTATTGTTGGGACCAAGTTGTTTTATCTTTTTAACAGGAACAGGGATTATTGAACAGGTGTTTGAGGCAATGTTCTACAGTTCTCTGTTAGGGTACATCACAATGATAGCTGTTAGTATCCTGGCAACATATTTCAAAAAGCAGAAGAAAACCTATTATTTGATACGACATACTAAAGAAGGGGGCTCGAGCCATTTCCCGAATGATTCATGATCCCGCATTTCAAAGAAGTCACTACATTTTAATGAAGAAATTAATCCTTTTCGTTACGGGTGACATTGGATATTCACTTAAGGAGATTTAGTTAACTAGAACCGATTCGTTCGCCATGTATGGAGCATAGGGACGAATCGTTTTTTCCCTTTTTGCGGAGTAACGTCACAGCAAATGTTTAATAAAATCACAACCATGTAGATCGACACGGATCCTATGCTTTTGCGGGCATGATTCGTATACAAGATTACACGACTTATTCGACCATACCCGCCGCAGTTCATCCTCATCATCAACTGATCAAGCAAACAGATCCTGCAAGTCTACTTCCAATTCTTCAAATACCTCGGAACGAACTGCCTGAAGACCGATTTTTGAGTAGGTCTTGCTGTTTACAATATTATTGTCCTCTAGCGTGTAAACCCAAATATGCTCATTTCATTTATTCGGAGAATATAGACTTCATTTAATCATCATCTATTAAAAGAATAAAAGTACAATTGAGTGAATTTCATAATTGCCCAAATCAGCCACCTCATTCCAATATGTAGTTGAGAAAGATTTAACGAAACTACATATTGTGATGAAGTGGCGTTAAATCGATATTATGAAATTCACTAAATTATCATTGAAAAATAACAATCGTCATGATAATTTTCAAAAACTTCTCAGAAAATTTCATAGCAAATTTGCTGCCCAGCCATCCACCTATCCAACTTCCTAAAGCCAAAACAATTGCAGAGGTCCAGTTCACTTTGCCATGTATTATATAAATTAGAGGTTAACTTATAGATGGTAATGACTACGGTTTTGATATTGTGCATATCAACCAGCATTAATCTATTAGCGAATATACTTAAATATGCGATGTTCAAGAATCCAACGCCTGCTTGAATAAAACCACCGTAAAAACCAACAATTAAAAAGAAATGAATAAGAGAATCTTCTTAGTCAAAATGATTATATATCTATCATTAGGTAGTGTTTGTAATAGATGTTCGCAGAGTAGGAATTTAACAATTATCACAATTATTAAATTATGTCAGTATAATAATACCAAGTAAAACAATTGGGATAGGGTGTATTAAGTGAGCGAACAATTTAATGGGTTATTTGATGCGTGGGCAGTGAGTTACGATAACACGGTTCATGGGAGTGATGTGGAGTATCGGGGAGTATTTGAAAATTATGAGGAAATCCTTCAAAAAATCAGTGATGCTACTTTTAGTTTTGTACTTGAATTTGGTGTAGGAACAGGAAATTTAACAAAGAAGCTCCTTGAGAAGAGGTTAGAAGTTGTAGGGATTGAGCCTTCTAGTAATATGCGAAAAATTGCTCAACAAAAACTTCCGGATGCGAAGATTGTAAAAGGAAACTTTCTATCTTTTCCAAGTCAAAATAAAAAAATAGATACGATTGCTAGTAGCTATGCATTTCATCATTTAACAGAATGGGAGAAGGAGCAAGCGATTAAACTCTACACAAAGATATTGAACACACGGGGGAAAATTGTTTTCGGTGATACGATTTTTGAGAATAAGAAAAAACATGAAGAAGCAATTCTTCAAGCGAAAAGTAATGGATATTATCGATTGGCAGAGGATTTGAATACAGAATATTATACGACCATCCCTAATCTAAAACGAATCCTCCAAGCGTACGGATTTACAACACACTTTGAACAGCTTAATTCTTTTGTATGGCTAATGGAAGCAGAGTTGCGTGGATAGGAAAAAATCATAGAATAAGAAAATGTCCATATTAAGAAGTAAGAAGAGGAAGGTGCAGAACGGATGAAAATCGTACAGAATCTCAACCAATTGGTTGGCAATACACCAATGTATGAAATCACTGCATATGATTTACCAAAAGGAGTTAGGTTGTTTGCGAAGTTAGAGTTTCTAAATATTGGTGGAAGTATCAAGGACCGGTTAGGATTTTACCTCATTCAAAAAGCAATCGAAAAAGGAAAATTACAAGAAGGCGATACAGTGATTGAGCCAACAGCAGGAAATACAGGGATTGGTCTAGCGCTTGCTGCGATTCATTATAAATTACACGCCCTGTTCGTTACTCCCGAGAAGTTTAGCGAGGAGAAGCAAAACCTTATGCGCGCATTAGGTGCTGAGGTAATCAATACACCAACAGAACGTGGGATGACTCACGCCATCGAGAAGGCAAAACAACTTGCAAGCGTTCGTGCCAACGCTTATATTCCCAATCAATTTCATAATGAAGATAACCCAACTACTTACTATGACACACTCGGACCTGAAATCATGGAGGAAATGGATGGAAAAGTCGATATCTTTATTGCTGGTGCCGGTTCCGGTGGTACGTTCACTGGTACGGCACGCTATTTAAAAGAAAAGAACCCCCAGATAAAGACCGTAATCGTAGAACCAGAGGGGTCCATTTTAAATGGTGGAGAGCCCGGCCCTCATCGAACGGAGGGGGTAGGACTAGAATTCATACCAGACTTTATGGATCAAGGTCTATTCGATAAGATTTATACAATTACTGATGAACGAGCATTTACTAGATTAGCTGAATTAGCAAAACAGGAAGGATTGCTTGTTGCCAGTTCTTCTGGTCTTGCATTAGAAGCTGCCTTAAAAGAGGCTGAAATCGCAGAATCCGGAACGAATATCGTAACTGTTTTTTCTGATAGCAGTGAACGTTATTTAAGTACAGGAATTTATCCTAGTGTAACTGCACGCGCAACCCTCAATTGAAGAATGGAAGAAACTTTAGCATGATTGTGGGAGATTCACAGCCAGTAATGGACCAATTAGTTCAACCAACATTCAGGAGGATGAGAAAAGAAAAACCGACTGAAATGTTGGTTCACTTTATGAAGGAGTAGATGAAGATGAGAAAGAAAACACAATTAATTCATGGCGGTAAAAATATTGATAAAAACGTTGGTGCGATGTCACCACCAATTTACCAAGCGAGTACATTTAAACAAAATGGTGTTGGTAATTTCACGTATGAATACGCACGAACCGGAAACCCGACGCGAGAAGCGGTAGAAACGCTCATTGCAGATCTTGAAAAAGGGAAGCGGGGCTTTGCTTTTGCATCTGGGATGGCAGCGATTGCAGCGGTGATGGATCTATTCCAAGCTGGGGATCATTTCTTAATTACCGATGATGTATATGGTGGAACGTATCGTTACATGACCAAGATTTTAAATAACCGGAACATCGATGTGACTTTTGTCAATTCAAGTGATTTGGATAAAGTAAAAGAAAACATTCGCCCGGAAACAAAGGCTATTTTAATCGAAACACCAACAAACCCATTACTGAAAATAACGGATATTCAGGCATTGGCGGATATTTCAAAGGAAAACAACTTGAAATTAATTGTTGATAATACATTTAACACGCCATATTGGCAAACTCCGATTTTCTATGGGGCAAATATAGTTATTCATAGTGCAACAAAATATCTAGGAGGACATAGTGACCTTGTAGCAGGTCTAGTCGTAGTAGACGACGAAGAGCTTGGGGAGGATCTCCACTTTATCCAAAACGCAACGGGTGGTGTTCTTGCTCCTCATGATAGTTGGTTGTTAATTCGAGGAATTAGAACACTAGGGATTAGAATGGAAGAAATCGAGAGTAATACGAGTAAGATTGTTGAATTCTTAATAAAACACCCGCAAGTGGGAAAGGTGTACTACCCAGGTTTACCAGAGCATCCGAACCGTGACATTCATGCCAAGCAATCGGGTGGATCTGGTGGAATGGTATCATTTACAGTAGAAAATGAAGAAAAAGCATTGGAAGTTCTAAATAAAGTAAACTACTTTACCCTAGCGGAGAGTCTCGGGGCTGTTGAAAGTCTCATTTCCCTTCCAGCAAAAATGACACATGCTTCCATCCCAAGAGAACGAAGAATCGAATTAGGAATAGAAGATGGATTGATTCGTGTTTCTGTCGGTTTAGAAGATGTGCAAGATTTGATTGAAGACTTGAAACAAGCACTATCGGATTAGGAAATAATGGAATAGCGGTGTATTTGTAAGAGGTATGTATACAGGAATAAAATCCTCATGAAAAGACTTAAACATATGACTTATTATAATTGGAAGACCTGACAAGCATTTAGTGTGGTTATTTCCTGTACTATTTGTGACTCACCCCTTGAAGGGTAACTACACTTAGGCTGAATGGTGTTACTAGCACCGTTCAGCCCTTTATTACTTTATTGTTATTCTTGTTAAAGAATACCCTATTTTAAGCAAACATTAAACCTTTTATCCATGAAGAATGAATCTGTTAACTGCAACCCAGATCCAGATGATAACCAGCCGTTATTTTAATTTCCTTCTGTCCCTTAATGCCCTAAAAAAATCCCGTAACAAATCACCACATTCCTGCTCCAACACTCCGCTGGTAAGTTCAACCTGGTGATTAAACCGTTCATCCTGCAGTAAATTCATTAATGTCCCCGCAGAGCCCGCTTTCGGATCAGATGCTCCGTAAACAACCCGTTTGACACGTGACTGAACAATTGCTCCCGCACACATTGGACAAGGTTCCAGCGTGACATATAATGTGCAATCTTCCAGGCGCCAGCTCCCGATTTTTTTATTCGCTTCCTCAATCGTAATTAATTCAGCGTGAGACAGGGAAGTTTGCGATGTTTCGCGCAGATTATGACCCGCGGCTATGATTTCACCGTCATGGACAATGACTGCACCGATTGGCACTTCATCCATTTTTCGTGCTTTATCTGCCTCTTGCATTGCAGCACGCATAAATTGTTCGTCTGACATGATTCGTCCAACTCCTCTGTTTATAGTTTGAAAATCTTCAAATAGGAAATAAATAAATACAGACGAATCATTAAAGGAGTTCAGACATGCAAACGACACCTTCACTCAGCAAAACCGCTGTTTTATTTATTGACGTTATTAATGATTTTAAGTTCAATGGCGGAGAAAAACTACTAGATCACACAAAAAACATTTTACCCCATTTAAAACGACTAAAAGCATTTGCCCGTGAAAACAATTTGCCTACCATTTATATTAATGACCATTATGGCGTGTGGCAAGCTGACTTTCAAAAAATAATTAAACATTGTACAAACGAATATAGCCAGGAAATTATTCAAGAGATAAAACCCGATGATACGGATTACTTTCTCATCAAGCCGCAGCATTCTGCCTTTTTTCAAACGCCACTGCAATCCTTACTGCATGAACTTGGCAAAACACATTTAATTATAGCGGGTATTGCCGGAGATATATGTATATTGTTCACGGCAAAAGATGCATACATGTATAAATATGACATGCATATTCCGGAAAACTGCATGGCCTCGGAAGACAAGGACGGCAATGATTATGCGCTGTATTTAATGCAGAGTGTGATGAAGGCAAAGACAGATCCGATTTAAATAGAATATTCCCCCTTCTCTTCTCATAAAGTGTGTATAGGATACAACTTAAGGGAGAGATTTCTTATGCAAATTTATGTAATCAGAAAAGGAGATACATTAGGTTCGATTGCCGATAGATATGGTACAACTGTTGATGCACTGACAACAGCGAATGAACTGGACGCGCCTAATCAGCTTGTTGTCGGTCAAACTTTAGTTATTCCGATTATTGGTCAATTTTATTTTGTAAAGTCCGGAGATAACCTTTACTCGATTGCCCAAAAATTCAATATGACATATCAGGAACTGGCTCAAGTAAATAATTTTCCGGTTGGCAATCAGCTTCCGGTTGGTTTTCGCCTGTATATTCCAGAACAGCCGAAAAGACAAATTACTTCCTTGGCGTATATCGAGCCACGTGGAGATACGGTTTCGCAAACATTACAAAATGCCGCAACGAAAACATCACCTTATCTGACTTATCTCGCTCACTTCAGTTACACAATTAATCGTGACGGGAGCCTCAATCCACCCCCATTAGATAATCTGGATGAAATTGCTGCTGCTAATAATACATCGCTGGCCCTAGCTGTATCAAATTTGGAGAACGGTGCCTTCAGTGCTGAATTGGGACATATTATCCTCACTGTTCAAGCAGTTCAAAATACATTACTGGACAATATCGTCAATACTGCAGAATTGATGGGTTACTATGATGTGCATTTTGATTTGGAATTTTTGCTACCTGAAGACAAAGAGGCATACAACAGTTTTTTACGAAAGGCGAAGGAGAGGTTATCCCAAGCCGGGCTCGTTATGTCAACTGCGCTTGCGCCTAAAACGAGCGCCAAACAGGAAGGGGCTTGGTATGAAGCACATGACTATGCAGCCCACGGAGAGATTGCTGATTTTGTCGTCCTAATGACATATGAATGGGGATATAGTTACGGGCCACCGATGGCTGTATCCCCATTAGATGAAGTTCGCAAGGTCGTTGATTATGCATTAAGTGAAATGCCTGCTAATAAAATTTTATTGGGTCAGAATTTATATGGTTATGACTGGCAACTTCCCTATCAGGAAAATGGTGAAGCTGCCCGTGCTTTGAGCCCGCAACAGGCAATTGATTTAGCACGGGAACAACATGCGGAAATTCAGTTTGATCCGGGCGCCCAGGCACCTTTCTTTATTTACAGTGATGCAGAGGGGAATCAACATGAAGTATGGTTTGAAGACGCCAGATCCATCCAAGCAAAGTTTGACCTCATCAAATCATACAGTTTAAATGGAATTGCCTATTGGAAACTCGGTCTGGCATTTCCTCAAAATTGGTTACTGTTGCGTGATAACTTTACGATCACAAAAAATGAGTAATTAAAATCGCCTCCGATATAAAAATATCAGAGGCGATTCTTTCTATTATTTTAATAACGTTAATGCTTCCCGATTAAATGCTGGAATGTCATCCGGCTGACGGCTTGTGACGAGCTGATTGTTACAAACAA